>OIXG01000120.1_pt1 | contig 97319 bp, 102 predicted proteins | sample 1587731 | NCBI WGS metagenome assembly OIXG01 (sample SAMEA3888908, study PRJEB22519) | human gut metagenome | biome: human gut; feature: human-associated habitat; material: faeces | place: Denmark | collected 2010 | reverse complement strand
TAATGCAATATGTAGTTCAAAGAATTACAAGTAATCAAAGAAATTACACATGGATATGTTAAAGAGAAATCATGAAGTATTCATGGAAATGGTAATAAAGGAAGAAAATGAATAATTAAATTATCAAATGAGTACACTTAGAAAATGGACTGAGGATGAAGAGAAAGTAGTCATCAGTAAAATTGAGGAAAATCCTAATAACTTGCAAAAAGCATTTAGGGAAGCATCACTTGAAATTGGCAGAGTTCCTGCTGCTATTAAATATAGATGGTATCGAGGAGGACTAAGAGAGAGGAGTGGTAAGCTCTTTATGACTTATGGGAGAAAAGGAACACTCAACAGCAACAGAAAGAATGTGTCAAGTAATACTTCTGACAATACTATAAGGACAAGAAAAAGTAAGTGGAGAAGAGTACTTGATATATTATTTGAATAAACAAAATAATAAGATGAGACATGCAAAAGGATTTAGTTTTCTTCAAGAAGGAAGGTGAAGAAGGAGTAGCCTTGACTTCCACAAGTGCCAATCATATTGCTAATATGGCAAAGGAGTACATACAGGGTATGGAAACACAACTTAACAATGTGTCTTTTCTGAATGTAGAGGTTGGCTTGATAAGTGCTAATGCACATAATGTCATACAAGAAGGTACATCAAGGGAGGTGTTAAGCTCAATACCTTCCATGCTTGAGAGTATTGCACAGGCAAAGTCACTCATAGCTTGGCTCAGGGAGGCTATCAAGGCTAAGAATGACTTGATAAATGGACTCCAGTCTGTCAGTCTTGATGACTGGTGCAAAGAGTATGGAGTGGAGAAACCACTGTCACCTGTGGCTCCTCATGTACTGACAGGGCAGGAGTATTATGCTTCTCTTCCTATAAAGGAGAGGAACAGATACTACCAGCTTGAGACTGTGGCTGCTGTAATAGGCAAGTACATACATCCTGATGGTGTATTGTCTGATGAGAGGAAGAAACTCAAGGATAGAATACAGCATCCTCATCAAGTAGATGGTAAGGGTAGAGATGCTCTTATCTATACCTATGGGCCTTCTGTAAGTGCAAAGGATGTAGACAATACTTTCTATGAGTTGCAGAAGAAGCACAGAGAGGTACAGGCTCAACTGAACTCTATGAAGCATGACTGTGAAGTGGCTATTGAAGAGTCTACAAACAAGTCTAACACAGAATATGCTGTGGCTTCAAGTGAGTATAGAGAAGCACTCAAGGCTATTATGCTTTCCTTCAAGACATGGAAGGATGCAAAGTTTCAAGAGTATAGCAAGCTGAAAATTGCTGTGCCTAACTCACTGCTTGGTGTGTACAACACTGTAAATTCATTAGGTAAGTAAATGTAGGTCTTAGGGTATTTACTCTTAACTGCATTGAATACACACAGTGGATGCTATTTGTGTAAATATAATAATGAAGATTATATCTGCAAAATATAATTGAGTAGTGCTTTGCCATTACTTATGACTGCCATTCCGAGAAATATTCTGCCCTATGAAGCTTGATTGTGGAGGGTTGTTCTTGCTTTGGATGGGATGGCAGGTTCTTGCTTTTGATATAGTCATTGTTATAGTTAGCATTTACTGTGTGTAACTTACTATTTTTATTCACTTTCTAAGAAAAAAAGATGAAAGAAAAAGAACAGAATCCACTTGAAAGAAAGTTGGATGAGCAGTCATTTGAAGATGCTGCAGGAGCCATTAAAGGTGGCAAAGAGAATGGTGGTTTAACCAATGTTGAACTTGTTGAAAACTTGGTGGAAAGCTACAAAGGTAAGACAGCGCAAGCACCTGTCGAGGTGATTGTAGCAAGTGCAATATTCCTCAATGTGGGAGAATTAATGGGCACTATTAAAGCCTTGGAACATACTCTTCACATTAAAATAGCAAAGAAGTTGAGAGAAAAAGCAGATAAGGGAGAAGCCGCAGCAAAAAATGCAATGGCTGCTCTTATGCTTGCTGCAATTATGGAGGAAGAATCTGAAGAAGATTAATAAACATGAGTGAAATCAAGTTAAGTCTGAGTATTAAGCTTCGAGGAAGCACAATGTTCAGCAAGGAGGAGTGCCTTAAAACAACTCACAAAGTGATTGAGAAGAAGACCAAAGCTGGTAAAATCTACAAGAAAACCATTGAGGTAAAAGTAGAGGATTGGGACAAGATGGAGAAGCACTCTATGAGAGTGACTGACGACAATGGTACCAACCCAGAGATTATCACTTTCCATACAAGAAAGTGTAAATCAGCTACACAGTCCCTGAACATGAGCAAGGAGGCTTATGAGTATATGATTGATAAGGGTTCTTGTCCTTCATGGTCTAAGCCTGGCAAGTGGGCTGCAATGAGTGAAAAGGAAAGACTTGAAGCTCATTTGCAGAGAACAGTAGAACATCTTGGAGGTGTATCATATACCTATCAAGTGCTTGAGGACTAACTGGATATGTTCTCATAGTAAAGGACAAGGGTATTATCAATATCCTTGTCCTTCTTTTTTTTTACAACCTCTGAATAAGCAGGATAAAACTAAGAGACTATGGGATATGTTCCTAAATTTATACATCTTGACCATTTCATTAGTGTAGAATATCCATTTGGTGTCCATTGGAGGCATAGCTACATGCAATTTTGAAGGATACCTAAGAGTGTATCCTGACAAAGGTGCATTACAGAGATAAGGAGGTCTACTTTACCAATTCATATAAGGATTGGAACAAGGAGACATTGCCTGACAATGTGAAAGTAATTGAAATAGTATGAAGGCTGAAGTAGTAGCAAAGTTTGCTGTATGGTTTGTAATCTTCATTATCCTAATAACCTTAGGACTTGAAATGATTTCAGCACCTAATACCATTGAGAATGTGATAGGATTCTTTATGGTAGTGGCAACATTATATCTATCAGTCAGAACAAAGTGTTTAACAGCAATTAAATTAGAAAGAAAACATGAAAAGTAAATTGATTTTGGGACTTCTGTCCTTGTTTATGGTGTTCTCAATGACATCATGTATGGAGAAGGTAGATGCAGGTTGTGAAGGCATCAAGGTGAATTTGTATGGCAGTGATAAGGGAGTGGATGATGCTTCTTTGGTAACTGGTATTGTATGGTACAATCCTTGGACCACCACAGTATATGAGTATCCTACTTATGTACAGACCATTGACTATGAGCCATTTACAATCAATGCAAAGGATGGTTCAGAGTTCACTGTAGACCCTACTGTATCATTGAAGATTATTGATGGTAAATCACCTGCTGTCTTCAAGAAATACAGGAAGGAATTAAGTGAAGTCATTAGTGGTACACTATATAATTATGTAAAGGATGCTTTTAGAATCCAATTAAACAAGTTTACCACAGATGATATTGTAAGTAAAAGGGACAGTATTGAGAATGCTATTGAAAGGTACTTGGCTCAAGCACTTGCCAAAGAGAACTTTCAATTAGAACAACTCACTTCAGGTCTCAAATACCCTCAGACTATTGTAGAGTCAGTAAATGCCAAGAATAAAGCTATCCAACAGGCTATGCAGGTAGAGAATGAGGTGAAGGTAGCAGAGGCACAAGCCAAGAAGCTTATTGTAGCAGCAGAGGCAGAGAAGAAGGCCAATGAGTTGAGACAGCAAGCACTTACCCCTGAAATCCTTGAGAAGATGTGGATTGAGAAATGGAATGGGACTGTACCAACAGTAATCACTGGTGGGAATACTTCTACATTTTTGGATTTAAGTAAAATAAGAAAATAGTATGAAAAACAGAGTGGTAGAAATAGATGACAATGTAGTAGCTTTAGAGATTATCTATAAAGGAACTCGACTATGAGGAACTTGGCATATCAATAGGAATACAAGTGGGCATATTGATGGAGTTAAGACTAAAATTCAAATTAATAAGGTTAGGAAGCAAATATGGCTTCATAATCTTATATTTGAGAAATCTAATCCTGAAAATGTTGTAGACCATATTGACCATAATACCTTAAATAATGTTAGAAATAATCTTAGAGAGGTTAGCAAAGAGCAGAATGCTCAAAATGTTTCTATTACTCTGAATAGTACTACTAAATATAGGAACATCACCATAGAGGATGGTAAATATAGGGTAAGAATTGGGGGTCATTCCTTTGGTAGATATAATACCTTAGAGGAGGCTCAAGAGGTAGTAAGAAGGGAGAGAAAAAATATATTTCCTTTATCCTCTGAGTTAGACAACAAGATTACTATATAGTTACCTGTATATGGTCAGGTTCCTACAATCTTTAAAGATATTAGCAAATAATGTGGATTATATCAATTCTTATCATACTTTTCAGCATTTGCATCTTGACGGATACAAATGTTGAAAAGTATCGCAGGATAAATGGAGAGATGCAAATAGTAGAGACATATAAGGTAGGAGTGCCTCTATGGGCAATCTTGGTCATTGTTCTATTGGGCATTGTTCCTTGGCTTAATGTAACTCTATTTGGAATCTTTATTATATTTTATTTCATATTCTCATTAGAGGAGAATTGGGGTGAACTTGACAACGAAGCCATAGTATTTTCATTGGATGGAGGTAACATTATCACAAAATGCCTACTGAAAATCAAGAAGCTACTATGTTGGAAAGTATGAAATAGTAAAGAGAAATTGAGCAATGACTAGAGAAGAAGCACAAGAGTTAGCTTTGTCAAAGATTGATAAAACTAAATACCTTATCTTGGAACTTATTACCGGAATGGGTAAGACCAAGGTAGCAATAGGTCTTATTAACCATATATGTGATAGAGTGTCCAAAATTAAAGGAAGACCTGCCACTATACTCATTCTGGTAGCCAAGACTGTACACAAGAAAACTTGGAGAGATGAGATTGAGATGTGGGGAGGAATCATGTCTGACTGTATAACCCTTGAGTGTTATGAGTCCATGAAGAAGTACAGGAAAGCAGACTTTGATATAGTGGTTGCTGATGAAATGCAGCACCTCTCTGATGCAAGGTTGGAAATCCTTGAGACCATTAATATCAATGAGTCATTCATTGGATTGTCTGCTACTATCAAGGGAAATACCAGAGATTATTTCCTGTACAGGTATAATGCTGAGGTTATCAAGTGTGGCCTTAAGGAAGCTGTAAAGGATAATGTATTACCTGAACCTACAGTGTACCTGTTACCCTTATATTTGGATACTACAAGGTATATTTATAAATCTAGGAAGTTTGGGCATGACACAGTTACCACTCAAAAGGGCTATTATGACAATATTTCCTCACTTGTGACTTGGTATAAAAACAAGTTTCATAACACGAGAAATGAGAGAATAAAGAACTTATGGCTCTCTACAGCAGGTAAAAGATTGAAGTGGTGCTCTGAACAAAAGGAACCTCTTGTATTATCTCTTCTAGTCAAGCTTAGGAATTATAAGGTATTGACATTTTGCAGTAGTATAGAACAGTCAGAGAGGATATGCAGGCATAATATAACTTCCAAGAACAGGGACTCGGAGAAGAACTTGGAACTGTTTAACAGGAATGAGATAAAACATATATCTGCATGCAATATTCTTAATGAAGGAGTAAATCTGACTAACTGTAGAGTGGGAATATTCTGCAATTTGAATAGCTCGGAGATTATAACAAAACAAAGGATAGGCAGAATCCTTAGGCATGAATTCCCTATTGTGATAATACCTTACTTTGTGGATACAAGGGAACAGGAGTTAGTGGCTAAGATAATTGAGGAGTATAATGCAGAGTCTGTAAAAAGTATTTCAAGCATTAACAAAATAGAATTATGAAAAATAGAGTTAGAATCATCAAGAAGGAGTTTAAAGTAGATGAAAAGAACAAAGTGGTGGTATGTGAATTGCTCTTCATGTTACAACTGCTTGGTAGCGAGGCAATTCCTAATATAATGGATATACCCGGGAGAATGGCAAGAGAGGCTGTATCAATGGGGAATACTCTAGTTTGCAGGGGAAAAGCCAGATGTAGTAGTGATGATACCTTTGATGAGGCAGTTGGCCGCAGGATAGCTGAATGCAGGGCTAAGATAAAGATGTTCAAGGTTGCAAGGAATGTATGGAAAACTCTGGGTAATGACTTGGCTGAAAGAGTATTATCATGTCGCACCTTAAGTAATACATGTGATGTTGCCATGGACATAGAAACGTGGCATCTAAAGAAACTGTTGCCATGATATGTCTTAGTGAGAAAGGTTGCCAAAAGAATGGAGTGGGTATAGGGGAGGCATTGCTTCTCCTACTCATCCATAATAAGGCAGACCTCGAAACAGCTAGAAGTAACCTGACTAAGGAAGGATATATAACAGCCGCATCTTATGGATTATTCCAAGAGAGTGAGTGGAGGCTTACTGGCAAGGGCAAGGAACTATTGGACTCCATAATTATGGAATCCAGTGAGAAACAGGAGCCTAATGAGAGGCTATCCCGATTGGCCAGAGAACTGAAGGAGATATTCCCAAAAGGCAAGAAGGACGGTACCAATTATTATTGGGCAGATGGAGTGGCATTGATTATGCGAAGGTTGAAGTTGTTCTTCAAAAAGTATGGGAACACTTACACTGATGAGCAAATCATTAAGGCAGCAAGTAAATATGTGGAAGGGTTCAATGGTAACTATACATATATGAGATTGCTAAAGTATTTCATCTTCAAAGAGAAAGTTGGTGCTGCTGGCGAGGTTGAGGGAGAATCGGAGCTAATTAACTATATCGAGAATGCTGGTCAGGAAGAGAATTTAAGAAATGATTGGACTTCTACATTAAAATGATTACATTAAGAGAGCGAGTACTGGATAATCTGAGGATTAGAAGGCAAAGGATTCTCAATGGTCAACTGAATTGCATCAGTTCTCCATTCAAGAGGTTTGCTGATGACTTCATAGGTATAGAGCAGTCATGCTATTATACTGTAACCTCATTCACCAAAGGGGGCAAGTCACAGTTTGTGTCCTACACCTTCATTTATAAGCCTCTCATGTTTTGCTATTACACAAAGGCGGATATAGATATAAAGATATTGTATTTCCCTTTGGAGGAAACTCCTGAAAGGATATTGCAAAGGTTTATATCTTGGTTGCTCTTTGAGCTTAGTGGTGGCAAGGTAAGAGTAAGTCCTAGGGATTTGAGGAGTACTACAAAGGCAGTGTCACAAGAGATACTTGATTTGATTGCATCTGATGAGGTGCAGGACATAATCAGGTACTTTGAAGAGCATGTAGTGTTTCCTGATGAAGCCTGTAATCCCACTGGTATATATAAGTTCTGTGTAAGATATGCAGAAGAGCATGGCAAGACTTATTATAAAGAGGGTAAATACAAGGATGAGTTTGGAGTAGTGAGAAGCAGGGAAGTGTTTGACAGATATGAGCAGGATAATCCTAATGAGTACAGATTGATTGTGATAGATACCATCAACCTCATAGATACCGAAAGGGGAATGACTCTAAAGCAATCTATGGATAAGTTCAGTGAGTATTGTGCAAAGTATTTAAGGAACAGGTATTACTACTCTCCTGTGGTAATCCAGCAGCAGGCTTTTGACCAAGAAGGTAATGAGGCATTCAAGATAGGCAGGGTAAGACCTTCAGTTGCAGGATTAGGAGATAGCAAATACACTTCAAGAGACAGTAATGTGGTTCTTGGCTTGTTCTCACCCTACAGGTTTGCTTTAAAGGAGTATGAGGGATATGACATATCAAAGTTCAAGGATAACATAAGATTCTTGGAGATGATAGTCAATAGAGATGGTGAGATGGGAGGACTATGTCCTTTATTCTTTGATGGGGCTGTGTGCCAATTCAATGAACTTCCAAGACCTAATGACAGGGAAGAATTGCAGAAAGTGTACAGTTATCTGGAATCCATAAGGAGCAGCCCTGCTAAGTCTTTCTTTAGTTACACAACAAGTAAAATAGATAAGGGGTTGTATAAACATAAAATATTTCATAAGTTTGCATCCCTTTTTCGTATATCAACAAAATAAACATAAAAGGAGAAGTAATGGCAAAGATATTAGTTCTTGCAAAGAGTGGATTTGGAAAAACTACTTCTTATTGTGGTAGAATCAAGCTGGGAATAAAGGGTCTTAACCCAAAAGAGACCTATATTATCCAGTGTATTGGTAGGGGTGTTCCCAACCCTGACTTCAAGCTAATTGAAGGTAGTATAGGTGTGGAGAATGTAGGCAAACCTACACAGAAATTGTCTAATGCCGGAGCATTGGCCACAGGTAATAGGGTACAGGTGGATTGTCTCACAGGTCTTGACAGGTTTGCAGCAGTGGCAGAAATCGTCAACATGTTGAAGAAGTCACCTTACAAGAATATCCTTATAGATGATATGAATTATCTTGCACAGGATTTCTACATGGCAAATGCCATGAAAGGTGGATGGGATACTCCCAAGCAGATTGGTTATGGGATGGGTCTCATCTTTGATGCTTTCAAGGGACTTCCTGAGGATAAGAATATCATTTGTTGTGCTCATTATGAAGAGTACAAGGATAAGAATGGTGATTCAATATCCTATAAATTCAAGACCACTGGAAAGATGGTGGATGACTACATAACACCTGAAGGAAAGTTTGATATTATCCTCTTTGGTAAGGTAGGTTATGATGCAGAAAACAAGAAACCTATCAAGCATTATGTGAAAGAGTTTGATGGGGAATATCCTGCTAAGGATAGTCTTGGCGCATTAGATGGCCTTCCTGATGAGATTCCCAATGATTTGTCTATTGTTGTAGATAAGTTAAGAGAAGTTTATGGATAGGGATGAGACTGTAAGAATATCAAGGTTAGTTGCTAATAATAGTATTACTACAGGTGACATCAGTATGGTATTGATGCAATACTGTATAGAACAGGGCAAGCCTTACTATGAGACTACCCTGTTTGTTACCAAGTTATTAAGTAGTGCACAATTGGCAGCATGTTTTATAACAGCCCTAGACTATTATGAAAGGAAATTCACAATATACAAGCTGTGGGATAAGCCTAATATATTACAGAAGTCTGGAGGATTAGGACAATTATTACAGATATTTTTAGTAACAAGTATTTTTTTATTTTAGCAAGAAAAGTATGAATAAGACATTAACAGTAAGACAGTTTGCTGCTGTAAAAAGAGTAGCACAGAATGTAAGCTTTGCAGTGGCAAAAAGGGATAAAATCTCTGCGAAGATGCAGGAACTCAGCAAGGAGTATGAAGACCTGACCAAGGAGATTGAAGGACATGAGATGGGAATCAAAGCCTTGACAGGAGGATTTACAAGTGAAGACCTGATTGTCAAGAGGGTTGAAGATACAGGCAAGGTTGATAAGGAAGGTAAGCCTGTAAAGGTTACCAAATATGAACCTAAAGCTGGAGTGGTATCATTCAATGAGGAAGACAGGGTATATGAAATTGACTTTAATGCTGCTCATGATATTGCTGTAGGCTCAGTACAGCAGGATGACCCAGTATGCGCTGAGTTACCAACTAGTGATACAACAGTAATGGATGATACTGGGTATACTCCCTTGGCTACACAATACTAAAGAGAAAAGAGAAGAAAGAAGAGAAAGAAGAAGATTAATCTTTATGAATATGAAAGATAACAAATCAATTAGTTTTATGGCAATCAGTAAAGGTTCTGTATCTACTGAAGGCTTAGAGATGAAGAGATTCATAGGAGTAGGCTCAGTGTTTGTATTGGCAGTCAATCCTGATAAGAAGAAGCTTGAGGAGCTGTATATGACCCAGCTTGAAAAAGAGCCTGAGTATGTAGGAGAGATTGAGGTAGGAGAAGACAAGCACAAGGTAAAGAATGTGAGGATTGACTTTATTGTCAAGACTGACCCTGAAAAGTGCAATGGAATTGACACTACAACCAAGGTATCACTCTTTGTCAGACAAGAGTACAGGTATAGCAAAGACGGCAGCAAGATTCAGGTGATTGATAAGTATGGAAGGACTGCATGGCCTACTATTGAAGAGGCCAAGGCACATGCTACTGTACTTACTAAGAAGGATGGCAGTGTCTATAATGCCAATATAGACAAGGACTATAGACCTGCATACTTTGGGGAAGAGGAATTGACTAAGTTCCTTAAGGCATATCTTAATATTCCTGATGTAATGAAGTATGTCAACAATACTTGGGTTATGGTTGATAATCCGCAGGACTGTGAAGCCAGACTTGAAAGTATTGAGGACTATTTCAAGGGAGACTTCAGTGAGTTGAAGGATGTAATCTCATATCAGCCTTCTAATAAGGTCAAGGTTTTGTTTGGAGTAAGAACCACAGATGATAACAAGCAATATCAGACTGTGTATACCAGCATGTTTCTGAAGAATCATGTTAGGGATTACAGCAGGCTTGACCAAGATTTACAGGAAAGGAAGCAACAAGGGGCATTTGCCAACACCGAGTTTATAGTTGACGACTTGAAGGAGTATAAGGTAGATTCTACTGACCTCAGTCAGTCAGGTACAGGTGCTTTACCCTTTCCGGGTGCTGCTGACTCAGCACCGTCCCCTTGGGATTTGAGCAAGTAAGTGTAACTGTTAAAAAAAAAAGCATGGCATTCAGCAAGGGCAAGGATTCTGTGAGTTTGAAGGAAATCTTGGATAGAGTAACGGAAGCAGATATTTTATCATATTATTTGGGTGTTACAGAAGTACCCACTATTATAAATTCCCCATTAAGAAGGGATAGAAGACCTTCCTTTGGTCTCTATTCCCCCAATGGGGAAAGGATATATTATACAGATTTGTCTACAGGAGACAGGGGAGGAATCTTTGACCTCCTTGGTCATATGTGGAGCTGTAGTTATAGTGAGGTCTTATCAAGAATCAGGAAGGATATGGAAAGGTTTTCTTTGGGTAATTGCAATATTCAAACATGTACACCATGTGTTGTAAATGATATGAACAGTCATAACAGCAACTCAGACCTGCAATGCAAGATTAGGGAATGGAGGAAACATGATATAGAATATTGGGAGTCTTATGGCATTAGTGTTGAATGGCTCAAATATGCAGAGGTTTACCCCATATCCCATAAAATTGTCCTCAAAGATGGTCATAGATATGTGTTTGTAGCTGATAAATATGCCTATGCCTATGTTGAACATAAGGAAGGAAAAGTTACGCTAAAGATATACCAACCCTTTAATAAGGGCAGGTATAAGTGGAGTAACAAGCATGACAGCTCTGTGGTAAGCCTATGGACTAAGGTACCTGAATATGGGGAACAAATATGCATTTGTTCCTCATTAAAGGATGCCCTATGTCTATGGTCTAACACAGGGATACCTTCCCTTGCCATTCAAGGTGAGGGATACAGAATGAGTGGTACTGCAATAAGTGAATTGAACAGGAGGTTCAAGAAGGTATTTATTTGTCTGGATAATGATAAGCCCGGCCTAGAAGATGCTGAGAGGCTTTCAAGAGAGACAGGATTCACTAATGTGGTATTACCATTCTTTGATGAAGGAAAAGATATTTCAGATTTATTCAAGGCCAAGGGAAAGGAAGAGTTCCTTAAAATAATCATTCCTTTATTTACCTCTTCTAGAGGGGAAGAGTATAGCGATGATTTGCCCTTTGAGATTGAATAGAAAGCAGAGTTTGGTATTAAAAAAAAAAGCATGGAAAAAAGAAAGATTACAGTAGTATGTACTACAGGAAACAGAACAGTGGAAATACTCTCAGATGCAACTACATTGAGAGAATTAAAGAGTGATTTGACAAGAGAAGGGATTTCATATAGGAATATGAGCTTCCTTGAGGGATTGTCAAAGACAGAGTTAAAGTCTGATGACTCTATCCTTCCTCATGATATTACTTGGAAGGGGCAGGTTACCAATAATTTGGTAATTATGTTAACCACCACAAATAAGAACATTAGGTCTGGGGCTTCCATGAGTAGAATGGAGGCTTATACCTGCATCAAGACAATGGGTCTTCAGGATGAGTGTCAGAAGAGATTTGGCAAGAACTTTACTCAGTGCAAGACCAGTGACCTTGTATCCTTGATAGAGGAGAAGAGGGATAAGAAAGAAAGTCCTGCTAAGGAAAGTCCCGTCAAAAAGAGTAAGGAGGTTGTCAGCTATACAGATGAGAAAGGTGTAAAACAAGCCCTTGTAAAGCTGGTGGAGGCATTGTATGATGCAGGAAATCTCAGCTTTAAGGCTAGGGGGATGATACTTGAGGATTTAGGTGTTAAAGCTGAGGCCAAAAAGGAGAAAGCCGTTGAGTTTACCAAGGGTGAGATAGATGAAATGTTTGAGGGCTTGATAGGCTAAGAGTAGATAGGGGGAGGAATATTATATTCCCTCCCTATTTTTTTATTTTGTATACATTTAGAGTTCTCAAATATGGAAGCAGTTTCTAGGGAGAGTGTACCCGAAATAATAAGAGAGCACAAGGAAAAGGGGTATTTTATGGAGAATATCCTGAGGATATATGATGTATTCAAGGAATTCTTTGGTGAGGAGAGGGTTGATTTGAGAATGGAGGAGCCACCAATAGACAGATTTGTAAGACAGCTATCTGAAGAGTCTATAAAGGAAGGTGTAACAAAGATTACACGGTGTTGGGATGCATTACTACACCCATTTATATTAGTGCACTTTCCTAGAGTAAAGGTGACTAATGAGCATGGAAATTTTGTGTACATTACAGAACTGTATGTGAGGGTTAGACTTGCAGTACCCGGAGTTCTTAGTACCATTGGAATGAACAGGGCAGAGTACACATTGGACCAATTCTACTCTGACTATATGCACAGTCATATATGTGGGATACCTACTGGTAACTTTGAAAAGTTTGAAACTCCTTGTTTAGGCATGGGACCTATACAAGGCACATCGTATATGCTGAGGAATAAGGTATGCACTAATGAGGAGTGGATGCTATTCTGTTATGAATTAAGCAAGTTTGTTACTGTAGAGTCATTGTCAGGAGGACCTTATAGGAGACTAGAAGGAATCACTAGCTCCTCGGAGAGAATAGATTACATCGGATATAGTAGAGCACAGAACCTACCAAAGTTCATAACAAATTTCGTAAGACATTTGATTCTCAGCAGGAAGTTGAAGTTTGTCTACAGGAATGGGTCATATGTTTTGGGTATGTCAAATGCTGAATGCATGATACTTGTAAGTAATGAATTTATTAACTGGTACAATCAACTTGATAACGCAGAAGATGAGCAGGTGAAAGATGTTAAGAGATACTACATGAAATCTGGAGTGGCAGCTAAAGGACATATATATGGTATGAATATGTCATTGCCGTTACTTGATAGGGTATCTGAGCATGTAGGTAGACGAATATGCACTTTCAAAGGTAGGGAAATCAAACTTAGAATCTCCGGAGCTGTCAGTGAGACAAGTGTCCGAAGTCTATTCTTGTCAGAGGATGTTATCTCAGAAATATTAAGTGTTATACTTGAAGTAATAAATCTCAAATATGGAAAGGACAAACAATAATGTGAAAATAGTGGAAGCGAAGAGCCACAAGAACTGTGACTATACTCTTGTGATACCTGAAGAATTGGAGAACAAGATAAGGTTTGCATGTAGGGAGGTATGGAGTAGGGAATGGTCAGGGATATTATTCTACACCTATGAGGGAACCTTTGAAGGAGGTGACCTTAGGATATTGTGTAAGGATATGTATATCATGGATATAGGCTCTGCTGCCACCACAGAGTTTAGTAATAGTCCTGATATAGTGGCCTATATGTGTGAGAAGGAACTTCTAGGTTGTCAAATGGGCTTGATTCATTCACACAATCTCATGGCTACCTTCTTTAGTGGTGAGGATGTCAAGACCTTAAAACAGGAAGGTACAGACAGTAATAACTTCGTATCTCTTATTGTCAACAACAGGGGTGATTATTCTGCTGCTGTTACTAGGAAAGTAAAGTCTACAAGAGTAATTGAGAAGAAAACTATTGGGTTCTTTGGGGAACCTGATAAGACAGAAATTGACGAATATGTTGATGATACCGAAGTAATAGAGTGTTTCAGGCTAAGGGTAGTGGTTGAAAACAGATATAAGTCTTCAGAAATTGAGAGCAGATTAATTGAATTGAGGAATAAGGCTGTTGTTGATTTACCCAATAAGACAAAAGTATTTGGACAGTATTATGGTCAGAAAATACAGAAGGATAAGAAAACTGACTATCAGGAAGACCCATCTGTCAATACCTTAAGTGCTGATAAAGATGCTATCAAGGAAATGGTACTGCAAATAGTTACTGGGAGCATCTTGATGACTACCAAGAGTAAAATAGACCCAAGCAGATGGTCTGGAGCAATGACTACACTGTATACTGAAAGGTTTGGTGCAGGTAAAGAAGCCCTCAGGAGATTTGATGAATGGGCTAAGGCATACCTTGAGTATTTGATGTGGAGCATAGAGGATGATGATTTGGAAGGAAAAGGTCTTGATATTACTGAAATGGCCTCAGTCTATGCCAGCCATGTCATCCATGAGCTAGAAAAGTTACCTAGTAACATTTATATCGAAAGGTATATCAAATTCCTGAAAGATTATATAGTTTAAGAAAGAAAAGAAAAGTTATGAGTACAGAACAAGAATCAACAGATAACCTGCTGCCGATAAATTCCCCCACATTACTTATGGATGATACCACTAGCAGGTTCAGTTCAGCTATCTGGTATAATAAAATACGGGAGAAATCCATTACACTTGCAGGCATTGGTGGGATTGGAAGCTATGTAGGATTTCTGTTGGCACGAGTAAAGCCCAAGGCCATATTCATCTATGATGATGATACTGTGGATGAGGCTAATATGAGTGGCCAATTGTATGGATTAGAGGATGTAGGAAAGACAAAGGTAGGTGCACTTGCTGAAATGGTATCCAATTATGCTAATTATTATGGTATATGTGGTATTAATGAAAGGTTTACCGCAAATACCAAAGCATCAGACATAATGATTTGCGGATTTGACAATATGGCAGCCAGAAAGAATTTCTTTCAGGCATGGAAGAATCATGTTCAGAGCAAACCTAGTGAGGAAAAGGCAAACTGCCTGTTCATTGATGGTAGATTGGCTGCTGAGGAGTTTCAAGTATTGTGCATTAGAGGAGATGATGAGTATAATATCAATAGGTATGAATCACAATTCCTATTCTCTGATGAGGAGGCTGATGAGACAATATGTTCTTACAAGCAGACCACATTCTGTGCAAATATGATTGCATCATATATGGTAAATCTATTCGTGAACTTTTGTGCTAACCAGTGTAACCCTCCCATAGAAAGGGATTTACCCTTCTTTACAACTTATAATGCAGAAATTATGTATTTAAAGACTGAGTCATGACAGAAAACGCTAAGCAACTGGTACGGACAATCTTTGCGATAGACAGGACAACACCTCCTTATTCTTCAGAATCTATTCCATTAACAGACAATGGTGTTAAGGTAGGAATATTAGTACGGAAAGGTGAAGGTCTTCCACTAGTAGGCAATATTAATGGTCTTATAAGAGATAAGAATGGAGATGTAATAGTACCTTTGTATGAGCAAGGAGTTCCTATGAAGGTACAAACCTTTTATTCACTTCTGAGAAACTCATCAAGACAATATGGTATAAGGAAGTTCATTCTCTTAGGCACAGTGTATTGGGCTAGTACAGGACTAATCTTGGATGAGGATTTGAATCCTTTATTCCTATGTACTATTGACCTTTCAGAGAAGGAGAAGACTAAATGCTATGTGAGTCCAAAGGTTTTTGAATCATCATCACCTCTAAGTAAAGGCATTATATTCACTGTACTTAATGTCATGTGTAATTATGGCATTATCACTTTACATGGAAAGGTACAGAAGCCAGAGATTATAATCGGCCCTATTGATAACATTGTCAAGCCCACTGTGCCCAGCAATGTAGACACCTTTAATGATGATGTGAATGACTTCTTGGCTGATAATATAGATGTTGTAATGAGGCAATGGGAATAAGAGAGTATCTTGGTGATTGGATGAATGTCATAGATGAGAATGAGCTAATATCAATAATGCAGAATCTGAGAGGATTATATGCTACAAAGAAGATATGCCCCGAGCAATGTGACATATTCAAAGCTTTCAGGCTTTGTCCCTACAATAGCCTGAAGGCGGTATTTGTAGGCCAAGACCCATATCCGCAGAAAGGAGTTGCAACTGGTATATTATTTGGCAATAGGGCAGAGGTGGAGGAGAGCGAATTATCCCCATCCTTAAACATTGTTAAAGAAGCAGCAATCAATTTTGAGGTTCCGCATTATTGTATTACCTTTGACCAAACCTTAGAGAGTTGGGCAAGACAAGGGATATTGATGATAAACTCTGCACTTACAGTAGAGATGAATAAAGTCGGTTCACATACTATGATGTGGAGACCTTTTATATCTAAACTGCTGAGGAATATATCGGAGAATAACCTTGCTGGGGTATATGTATTATTTGGTAAACAGGCTCAGACATTCAAGCCTTATATCAATAGTAAGTCCAACTTTATTATTGAAGTTGAGCATCCTGCATATTTTGCAAAGAATGGTACTAAGATGCCACACCAGCTATTTGCTGATGTCAGCAATAAGGTTAAGGAGATTTACGGAGTACCTATAGATTGGTACCAAGAGTATTAATACAAAAAAAAAGAAATGAAAAAAGCAGAAAGAAACTGTTTGTACCTCAAAAATGGAGAAGAGGTACACATTGGTGACATCCTTGTAAAAGGAGACAAACTCTATGTAGTAGATAAGGAAATCATTCCTGTTTTGATTGAACAAGGAGTTCTTTGCACAAAAGAGTCCCTTAGTGAGAAAAAGAAGGATGCAGATGACATTTCAAAGGATGATTTGGCTTTCTATGTCAATAAGGTTGCACAGAGATTTGGTTGGAAGCCAGCAAAAGCTTGCAACTATCTTAATACCATTGATTCCTGCTATCCAGCAGCATCATTTGCTATAATATTGAGGGAGATAGCCATTGAATTGGACAAGAAGTATGAAGACCATATCAGTAATAGTCCTGAGATTTATTCAATCTCACTTACAAATGGGAGAATCACCAAACTCTATAAGAGCAGTATCAGGAGTTACAAGAACTTTGCAGCATTCAGAACCATAGATGATGCAAAATTTGCTTGCAAGGTTCTGAGAGAGGCTCTTAAAGACATGTTCAGGGATGGTAAATAAGAAGATTAGGAATGCCACACAGAGCACCTCTGAAGGTATAACCTTTAAATCAAAGCTTGAGAAGAGTATATACAATACTCTTCTTGAGCAAGGATTTAAGCCTGAGTATGAACCAATTGCATTTGTTATATGGGAAGGGTTTCGTCCTGAAATCCCATACTATGATAGAGAAACTGATTATCAGAGGAATGTGAGATTAGCAACTATTGGTGGCAGCTCATCAAAGATGCTGGTCGGGAAGAAAGCAAAAATCATTGATGTGCGGTACACACCAGATTTCTATTTCAAATACAATGACCTTAATGTTTACATAGAGGCTAAGGGAATAGAGAATGATGTATTCTATCTTAAGAAAAAGATGTTTATAAAGTACCTTAATGGCCAGTATCTTGAGAAAGGGGAAAGGTCCATATACTTTGAGGTTTATACTAGGAAACAGTTGTTGCAGGCAATAGAAATTATTAAGAATTATGAACAAGAGTAGTCCCATAGATAGAATGAAGGATTTAATTCCCTCATTACCCGGCAACGATGTTAACTTGGCATTTAGGCTTTTGGATACCAGAGACTTTGAGTCTCTTCAGTCCTTGGTTAACTCATCAATCATTAGGACAAGGATTGCACTCGCAAGAGCAAACACCAAGGAAAAGTATCTGAAGGCTGACCTTGAGGGAATGAGGAAGTTGCAATCAGAGGTTGATGCCTATTATGAGGCACTCTATCCTTCATCAGATAATCTTGAAGAGTTTTATTATTAGATATGAAATCTTTAAAGGAAATAAGCTGGGATGTGGATGAGGCAACATATAGGGTAGACCCTGCCTTAAGTTACTCTACCATAGCAAGATATGAGAGGGAGGGGTTTAATAACCTAGATAAGCTGTTTGATAAGCTGGATACCCCATCCCTGACATTTGGTAGAGCTGTGGATAGCATCATTACCGGAGGACAGCCAGAATTTGATAAGGAATTTATGGTGGCAGAGTACCCATCAATTCCTGACTCTATTGTGAGGATAGTAAAGTCCCTGTTCAGTCAATATAAGGATTCCTGTGATAATCTGAACAGTATTCAGGATACTGGAATTATCAAAGAGACTGAGAAACAGGGTTATCAAATGAATTGGAGACCAGAGACTAGAGCTAGGGCAATTAAGGAAAAGGGATATGAATACTATAATCTGTTATTTGTAGCAGGTAATAGGACTATACTTGACACACAGACCTACCAAGATGTGTGCAATGCAGTAAGAGCATTGAAAGAGAGCAAATCCACTCAATTCTACTTTGCAGAGGACAATCCATTTGAACCAGACATTGAAAGATTCTATCAGTTGAAGTTCAAAGGAGAGTTCAATGGTGTAAAGTATAGAAACATGGCTGACTTAATCATAGTCAATCATAAGGAGAAGTGGGTAAAGCCAGTAGATTTGAAAACAAGTTCCCATACAGAGTGGGATTTCTATAAATCCTTTGTAGATTGGAGATATGAAAAATAAGTAATTTATTTATTAATTTGGAGATACGAGAAATTTTATGCAAGAGCATTTAATAAATAATGTAGGAGTTGTTGATAATGGGCTAAAGCATAGAAAGTCTACTATTGCTGTCACTATTCACTATAGTGGAAAGAATGTATGTAAAAGAATACTTGATTATCTATATCAGGATGCTACTATATATCTTCAAAGAAAATATAATAAATATAAAGAATATTGTATCTCGGCAGAGTAATCTGCAATAATAAAAAACCTCGTGAATTCAGGGAACATCCTAAGACTTGAAATTTAATATATAGGTCTAAAATTGTTTGAAATATAACAGCCTATAATATATAAATGGGTTATTCTAGGACAATCCTGAGCCAAGCCTTAATAATAAGGAAGGTGCAACGACTATCCCTTTATGGGAGTACACTCAAGTGAGTGGAAGCGCGAGGCTCCTAAGAAATTAGGATGATGATATAGTCTCATCTATATGGTAACATATAGCAGTTCATAAGAGAACGCAGATAAATTAACGACTTATCTGGAAGATAATGGATATTCAAGCCAGACTATATTGGGCTATTATAAGGCAGAATATGGATAAGGATGAGTACTTCAAAGACTTCAAGCTGCTTGACTATGACTTCATTGTAGTCAATAGGAGAATCCTTGTCCCATTGGTGTGGACTTGTCCATTTACACAGGCAGGAGGTACATTGAAGTTTGGAAAGAATGACCAAATAGAAATGAGAAGTCCTTTTGTGATAGGAGAAGAGCTTTCTTCTTATCTCACTTCCAGACCAAGAGTTCCTGTGGGTATTAATGAAACTGGTCCTAATGATTTAAGAGAATGGTTAAATACATTGTAATATGCAAGTAGTAAAAAGAGATGGCAGTATAGAGGAATTTAATGTTGATAAGATTATAAGTGCTGTAGAGAAAGCCTTTAAGTCTTGCAACAAGAAAATGCCTCAGTATCTGTATGATATGCTGGGTGCTTTATTTGGCACTTTGGAAGGAGATACTATAGGTATTGAGGAGATGCAGAATAAGGTTGAGGATGTTCTTATGAATGACAAACACTTTGATGTAGCAAGGAGTTATATCATTTATAGAGAGCAGCATAAGCAGGCAAGATTCATTAGAGAAAGAATTGATTATATGGATAAGTATAGTCAGTCTAATGAAAATGCAGCCACTTCATCAGAAACAGATGCTAATGCAAATGTAACTATGAAGAATGTTGCCAACCTTGAGGGTGAAGTATATAAGACTACTAATAGGGTTATTCAGAGGCAAAGGATGAAAGACAAGCTGAATGAAATGTATCCTGAAGTAGCTAAGAAGTATGAAGAGGATTTGAACTCTCATGTTATTTATACACATGATGAAGCAACCACTCCTGTCTTGAAGCAGTATTGTATGGCTGTGAGTCTGTATCCTCTTATGATGGAAGGAGTTGGCAATATTGATGGTATCACTCCAACACCTCCTAATGACCTGCAATCATTCAGTGGTCAAGTAACCAACCTTATCTTCTTGCTATCTTCTCAGTGTAAAGGTGCAGTGGCAGTAGGTGAATACTTTATTGCCCTTAACTATTACATTGTGCAGGAATTTGGTCCTAATTGGTATGAAAAGTTGGATGTAGTAACTACTACAGACCATTGCAGTAAGCAGAGGACTGTAAGAGATGCCATATATAAAGCATTCAAGCAATTCATCTATGGTGTAAACCAGCCTGCTGGTAATAGGAGTTATCAGTCTCCTTTCACCAATGTATCTTATTATGACCACACATATTTTGATTCTCTGTTTGGAGAGTTCTATTATCCTGATGGAACCAAGCCCCAGTGGGAGGCAATAGATTGCCTGCAAAGGCTGTTTATGAAGTTCTTCAATAAGTTAAGAACCAAGCAGATACTTACATTCCCCGTGGAAACTATGGCTATGGTGTATGACCCAAAGACTAATGACATCATAGATAAGGAGTATAAGGACTTTACTGCTGAAATGTATGCAGAAGGCCATAGCTTCTTCACCTATATTTCAGATAGTGCTGATAGTCTCGCATCTTGCTGTAGATTGAGAAATGAGCTTGCAGAGAATACCTTCAACCCTACAAGTGGGTTGACTGGTGTTATGACTGGTAGTTGCAATGTAATCACTCTTAACATGAATAGAATCATTCAGAACTTTCACAGTATGGTCAGAGGTAATGACTTTGGGTGTTTTAATTCTAGTGAGTTCAAGAGGTACCTAACAAGTATTCTCGAAAGAGTCTACAAGTATCATATAGCCTTCAAGACCATGTTATATGAAATGGAAGAGAGAGGAATGTTTGCAGCTTCAAATGGAGGATATATCCATATCAGCAAATTATACTCTACCATAGGTATTAATGGTCTGAATGAGGCTGCTAGGTTCTTGGGGCTTGAGGTAAGTAACAATGAGGAATATATCAAATTCCTTCAACTTGTACTTGGAACTATTAAAGAACAGAATAAGATACATTCCATACATGATAAAAGCAGGCCATTCCTATTTAATTCTGAGGTAGTACCTGCTGAGGGATTAGGAGGAAAGAACTACCAATGGGATTTACAAGATAATTATTGGGTACCCGATGATGAGAACCTGTATAACTCATACTTCTATAATGCCCATGATGACACTTCAGTACTTGATAAGTTCATTCTTCATGGAAGACAGACTTACCAATATACTGATGGGGGAAGTGCAGCCCATATCAATCTTGAAGACCATCTCAGCAAGGAGCAATATCTCAAGCTTATAGATTTTGCTATAGCTAATGGAACTAACTACTTCACATTTAATATTCCTAATAGTAAGTGTGATACTTGTGGTTACATTACCAAGCATCCTATTACTGAATGTCCCAAGTGCCATAGCAAGAACATTACCCAATACACAAGGGTTATAGGGTATCTGAGACCCATAAAGAGCTTTGGTGAAGACAGGCAGATAGAGGCAGGAAGGAGAGTATATGGAAAGGTGGATTAGTATGGTAGCAGCAGTTCTTGTAGTTCTGAAGCTATGTGGTGTCATTAGTTGGCCATGGTGGCTAATCCTAAGTCCTTTATGGATTCCACTGCTATTGTTGGTAGGACTGTGTCTTGCAATAATGATTATATCACGTGGAAAATTATGTTGAAATATGTAGATACTAAGATAGTTTTTGCAGAGGTACCAAATGAAGTTACTTTAGCCATAAATATCTCTAATTGTCCATGCCATTGTAAGGGCTGCCATAGCCCTTACTTGGCAGAGGACATTGGGGAAATATTGGATGAAGATGCTTTAGAGGAGATGGTATTTGCCAATAAGGGTATTACCTGCATTGCATTTATGGGTGGAGATTCAGACCCTGAGAGCATAAACAGGCTTGCAGAGTTTGTAAAGAAGAAACGTAGCATGGGCTTAAAAGAGTGGAACAATATAAAGGTTGCATGGTATAGTGGCAGGGATATTCAGGCTGATGAAATTGACCTGAAGAACTTTGACTATATCAAACTTGGCCCATATATGGAAGAGTATGGCCCACTTACAAGAAGGGGTACAAATCAGAGGTTCTACTGGGTATGTAAGGCAATACATGAATATCCTGATTTGAAAAAAGAAGAGAGGTATTATACTATAGATATGACAAGTGAATTTTGGAAAGATGAGACTAAAGATTAAAGTAAAAGTATTGACTGGAGGATGCATGCCTTCAATTAGTGAAAAGGGAGATTGGATTGATTTGAGGAGTGCTGAAACAGTTGAATTGAGTGCTTCTCAGGCCAACACATTAAAGAGGAGAACTGTTAATGGAGTAGCAGAGGCTCATAGGGAGGTAAAGATACCTGTTTATTATATTCCTCTTGGAGTAGCAATAAAGCTGCCAAAGGGATTTGAGGCTATAATAGCCTCCAGAAGCAGTGCTCCTGATAAATTGAAAGTGTTTATCCCTAATGGAGAGGGTATAGTAGACAACAGTTATAGTGGCAATGCAGATGAGTGGCATTATATATGTTCTCCTATGGAGAATACTACCATTAATAGTGGTGATAGGATATGCCAGTTTAGGATACAGCTTAGTCAGAAGGCTACTATATGGCAGAAGCTTAAGTGGTTGCTTAGCTCTGGTATTGAGCTTGTAGAGGTTGATGATTTGGGAGAAGAGAATAGAGGAGGATTTGGTTCTACCGGAGTTAAATAATAAAAAAAGCATGGAAGATGTTTATATTGGAACTATTAATTACGTTTGCTATAGTAGCTTTTGTAGCTTTGATTGTCAATGCAGTCGAAGACCATAAAAGGAATGGTGAGCCTCATATATCATTCAAAGAGTCAATGGACTTGGTGGAGTTGCCCATAATAACTTTCTATAATAATGGAAAGAAATTGAATTTCCTGTTAGATACAGGAGCCAATAACTCTATAATCAACAAGTCTGTTATCAAGGATTTGGATTACAAGGAATGCACTGAAAACTTGGATACCTTTGGTATAGATGGAGAGGTTAAATCAAGCATGCCTACATGTACCATGGAAGTCAAGTATAAGGATAATTCCTTTGAAGACACTTTTACCATACTTAATATGGATAGTGCATTCAGGCAGGTTAAGGAAGATTCAGGTGTTCAATTACATGGTATATTGGGAAGCCTGTTTTTTCAGAAGTACAAATATGTGATTGATTTCAAATCATTGGTAGCCTATATTAGGAAATGATATACTATGTTACTGAACAGAGGGAATTATTTGGTGGGTATTCAAGTGCTAAGTATAAGTGTATAACTGTAGAGGAGTCATTTGAAGTACTGAATCCATTAAGTATTGTAGGGCTTGATACTGAGACTACAGGGACTGAGATATGGACAGGGAGACTGCTTCTTCTTCAACTTGGAAATAAGGAAGACCAAGTGGTGATAGATTGCACAACTGTTGATATTAATCAGTACAAGGACTATCTTGAAAGTAATAGGCTGTTCATCATCCACAATGCAAAATTTGACTTGAGATGGCTGTATAAGGAACACATTGTAATTAGAAATGTCTATGACACTTATTTAGGTGAGAAGATTCTATTCCTTGGATTTCCACCCGGCATTGTATCCCTGTCTTTACAGGCATGTTGTGACAGGTACCTGCATGTTTATTTGGATAAGACTGTGAGAGGAAAGATACATGCAGGTGTAACAGAGGAAGTCATAGTCTATGCAGCAAATGACGTAGTATATCTTGAGGATATAATGAATGCCCAAATGAAGATAATAGCACAGAGGGGACAGCAGAATGCTCTTGAAATAGAGAACAAGTTTGTAAGAGTCCTTGCATATATTGAATTTTGTGGCATTAAACTTGACCCATCTAGGTGGAAAGCTAAAATGGTCAAGGATAAGGAGAGGCTAAGGGTTGCAGAGCAGAGGCTTAATGATTGGGTTATCAAGTATGTGCTAGACAAGAATGACCCTTCCCTAATACAAAGGAATTATGATTCCCATAAAAAGGGCAAGCCTGCCAAGCTCAAAGAGGGTGTATATGTTGCAATCCCTGCACCCTCCTTATTCTCTGAGTTTGATACAGGACCTCAATGTATTATTGATTGGAGTAGTTCCAAACAGGTAATCAGACTATTCAAGGAACTTGGATTTGACTTGTTGGTCAAGGATAAGAAGACAGGTAAGATGAGGGAGTCTGTAGAGTCCAAGTATATAGAAATGCAAAAGGATAAAAGTGATATTGTTCCCTTATACCTTGAGTATTCGGCAGCTTTTAAAGTAGTGACATCTTTCGGTCAGAATTTCCTCGATGCCATTAATCCAATAACACAGAGAATCCATCCAACATTCAATCAGATGATGGATACAGGGAGGTTATCTTGTGGCTCAGGAGGAAAGGGTAAAGGAGGCAAGACAAAAGATGATGACATTGCAGAAGAGGATAAGGATAAGAATACCACTACACAGACAAATGATAAAAGTGTCAATATCCAGCAACTCCCAGCCACAGAGGAGACAAGGGCAGCATTTGTGCCTGAAGAGGGTCACTTGCTGGTAGACTGTGATTATGGGGACCAAGAAGGACATGTGTTCACTGAACTATCCAATGATAGGGAATGGATTGCATTCTATAATGACCCTAATGAGAGAGATGGGCATTCCTTTGTAGCCAAGATGTGTTTCCCCAAAGACCTTGATGGTATTGAGGAAGGGCAGGTCAAGAAGGTGAGAAAAGACCTTAGGGATTTGGCTAAGAAGGCAAGGTTCTGTTTCAATTATAATGGCCAGGCTCCTACAATGGCAGCTAATTGTAATATTCCTGTGGATTTTGCTACTGAGATTCAAAATAACTACTTCAAGAGATTTAATGGTATAGCAAGCTATTTCAAGGTACAAAAGAGGGATATGTGGGATAGGGGCTATATCCTAATCTCAAAGATAACCGGATTAAGGGCATACATCTATGACTACCCTATACTAAAAGGTATAGAGAGAAGAAAGAATAGTATGGGAGATTCTTTTTGGGATATATACAAAGCTGCAAGAGATAGTGGCAGAGTAATATCCGAGATTCCTCCATCTATCATGCAAGAGATTGCAAAGAAGTTTGCTCAAGGAGTCCCTATTGAGGAGATAGCTATCAGATACTCATATAAAGTCAAGAAGGCAGGTAAGGTAGAGGAGAAGTTTATTGACATTAACAGGGAGACTGTATATGTGTCAGTGATGAAGCACTTGTGGAAAAGAAAAAGTGCATCTGACAGTCAATCATGCAATTACCCTTCACAGGGTACTGCTGCTGCCATGACCAAGATAGCTGGCATTAAATACTTCAATCATCTTGTGGATGATGGGCTTATATTTAAAGTTCTGATTCCCAATGATGTTCATGATGAGTATCTAATTGAGCCTCCTGAAGAGATAACTGAACAGGAAGCCAAGAAGTTAAGTGAATGTATGGAGTATGCAGCATCTATCTTTTGCAAGAAGGTAACTATCAAAGCTGTGCCTGAGATTGCATCATGTTGGGTTCATTGAGATTTAAGTAATTAATAAAGTGAAGAAATGGAAGTAACAATAAACAAGGAATATCAGAACCTCATTGATAGGTTGGATGCAGCTATTACTGCATATAAAGATTCTGGTAGGACAGAAATTGGCCTTTCTCTCTTAAAAGGGGTAAAGGAAGGAATCAGAATGTTAGGCAGCAGACCTAAACTGGCTGAAAGTGTGGAGAGGTTCACTGAGATTACCAATAACATGGCTAAGACTTATGCAGTCAAGAATCATGACTATGGTAATAGCTTTGACAAGTCTCTTGATAAATTTGGCATTGTAGCATCAATAGTAAGGATGGGAGATAAGATGAATAGAATCGAGTCTCTTACAAATAAGGAAGCAAAGGTTAATGATGAATCTATTAAAGATACTCTTCTTGACCTTGCAAATTATGCTATAATGACTGTTATGTGGTTAGATAAAACTAGGAAGGGTACTGAATAGTGCCCTTCCTTTTCTTTTACTTAGAAAGGAAAGTTTATGAAGGTAGAACTAGAAAATATCTTGGACATTGGTACTACATTGTACAGTCTTGATGAAAACTTCAAGATTAAGAGGAAAGTTGTAGTGAATATACGAAGTGTTTTTGAGCAGAATGTAAGTCATTCTCCAGAAATTCATACTACTTACAAAGTATCCAATACAATGAGTAATTGTTATGCTACAGATGTAAGGGATTCTGAAATAGGAAAGTCTTGGTTCACTTCCAAGTCTGATTTACTCAAGAAAATAGCTGAGCAATTATGATAATAGCAGTAGATTTTGATGGAACTTGTGTTAAACATAGGTATCCAATGGTAGGAGAGGATGTGGATGGTGCTGTTTCTGTCTTGAAGGAGTTAGTAAGAAAGGGGCATAAGATTATCCTATATACCATGAGGAGTGGGGACACATTGGATGATGCTATAAGTTGGTTCATAGACAATGACATTGAACTATGGGGAATTAACAGGAATCCTGAACAATATATGGAGGAAAGACAATGCCAAAGATAATTATATGCCAAGGAACACTAAGTAGTGGCAAGACTGATTGGACTAAGCAATGGGTACTTAAAGACCCTGAGCATAGGGTAAGGTTCAGTGATGATGACATTAGGAATATGCTTGGCAAGCATCAGGCTCCTGAAAGAGAAGTGCTGGTTAATGCTATGAGAAGGCAGTTCATTGTCGCTGCCCTCAAGAAGTGCTATGATGTAGTTATAGATGGTACCCTCAAGCCTCATGAGAATGATTTTGTTAAGAGATGTGTAAAGGCTCATAATAGTACTGTAGATGAACTACGGAGTCTTGGTAAGTTGTCACCTCAGGATGATATTAAGTATAGTATTGAATATAAAGACTCTATTGTACCACTTCAAGAGTCCATTGGTGAGGATGCAACTACAGCTACTTATAAGAAAACATATAAATTTATTGGGATATGGTAGCATTTATAATAATTTTCTTCTATATTTTACCCCTCATTGTCTGCACATTATTAGGAAGGTACTACAATAATGTAGAGTTTCTCGATAAGACAGATGATGACCAAGTAAGTGAGTATGCAGGATTTTCTATGGTTCCTATCTTTAATATAATTATAATATTTGTTAGCATATTTTACATTACCAAAGACTTCGTCAGGAATATAGGAACAAAATAGACAGATGAGACAATATACATCAAGGGAGTTTATAAGGATAGTAAAATTTAATGGTTTCCGCTATAGCAGACATAGTGGAGACCATGCTATCTATGTAAATGACAAGGGAAGGCATATTAGCATACCTAGGAATCTTGAATGTGTAATTGCTCGAAGACTAATTAAAGAGAACAACTTGGTAACAGACTTCAAAAAGAAAAAGAAAAAAAAATGACTGAGAGTGGATATTATCCTCCGGGTGCAGATACTAAGGATGCACCCTGGAATCAGGTTGACAATCCTGAAAGGGAAATTGAGGTTACAGTAAGTGTCACACTTAGTAAGACTGTTAAGATTAAAGTATCCGATTATAGCATAACTGACTCTGGAAAGGACGAGGATGGTGAGTATTTTGAGGATATAGACTACTCTAAATGTGACCTTAAAAGGGCAGTAGAAGAGCAAATTACACTTCCACAAGATGCCTACAAATATGTAAAGGGAGAATTTGATAATGACCAATACAATGACCTTAAAGGTTGGTGTGTTGATGATTTTGAGGTGATAGAAGAGTAATATGAGAAAAGGTATAGTAGATAATTGAGTATGTCAAAGTATTGTTGCAGTGAATGTGGTGGCACTAATATCCAAGTGCAAGCATGGATAAACCCTAATACTGGGCAGGTCACGGACACTCTTGAGAGTAATGATTGCTGGTGTGAAGATTGTAAAGACCGCACTAAACTTAAGCAAATATGAGAGCAGTAGTGATAGAGGATTTTAATGGAAGCATTGAACTTGTAAGAGACCCTGATACATGTGATGTATTAGTATTTGAGGACTTGGAGTCAGCATGGGAGGAAGCTAATAGGTGTCAGAATGGAATAGTAGCAATGCTTAGCGCATGAATCTTGAGGATAGGATAATGGAAGAGGCAAGCAAGGGTAATTACAATAAGGCATATGCCCTTGCCTTACTCTACTTATGTAAGAAATATAGAGAAGGAATATGAAACTTGTAGAAATTAAACTTTACCTCATAAGCTACATTGGTAAGCTTGGGTTTGAAGATACAGTGTTTATAGAGGCCGACAGTATCTCTGAGGCTGAAAAACTATTCGATGAGAATTTTCATAAACGCAAACTAATTGGAGTCAGAGAGTATGGTATAAGGGCCTTGAAAAAGACTGCCGGTTAAAAAAAAAAGAAAGAAAATGGATAATTTTAAAGTTTCCTTGGTCAAGTACATGTGCCCAATCTGCGGAGGAGTAGCTGAAGAGGTAATTGTGACAAACACTCGCCTTACAAAGGAGGCTGCTTCTAAAGTAGAGAGGTTGAATGGGAAGGCTATAGGATTTTCTGACCATGCCTGTAAGGAGTGTTCTGAGTATAAAGACAAAGTTGTGTTCTTTATTGGAATAGACCCAGAGAAATCTTCTAGTGAAGAAGTATATAGAACAGGGCAAGTTGTTGGGGTAAGAAATGAGACTCCTTTAATTGCACACTTCAGTAAGTATATACATTCCTTGAAGGATGGAACTAGATTCTGTTTTATTGATGAATTAGCAGGAAAGAGGATAGGATTATGGAATTAATAAGTAAAATATTTAGGCACAATGAAACTGATTAAACCATCATTTGAGATATGGGAACAACCTTCTGGACTTGAAGGAGTATATAAACAGATAGAGAGAGCAGGCAGAATATGCTATAAGTCAGAGGACAAGATTACAGAAGATTCTGCCAAGTCATTTGTAGATAGAATGATTAAGTCTGGTCATGGTGCTATGTCAGAGCATGGTACAGTATATCTTAAAGTATTCAATGTTATTGAAAACTCTGAGCTGATTGATAAATATAAGTCTAATAAGTATTCAGTAGTTAAAGAAGGAACAGAGGTATATAATTGTCATGGTGATATACTTTATGGAAGTTGTAAGTGCATTACTACTAACTACAGAGTATTGGTAGAGAATGGCTGGCTTGATGACTTAAAGTATATCTGTAAACCTACAGAGTTCCATGAGAAGAGAATCACTGTACACTTTGTATGTGATAGAGGCGTATCACATGAGTTTGTAAGGCATAGAGTATTCAGCTTTGCTCAGGAAAGTACAAGGTATTGTAACTATTCCAAGGATAAGTTTGGCAATGAATGCACATTCATATACCCTAATTGGTTCAATAAGTACTTTGAAGATAATTATTCAAATCTTAATATTAGAGATTGGCAGACAGGATTAGATATAGCTTGTGCAGAGACTAACTGGATATATGCTATGTTATATGCAGAAAAAGCCTACTTTAGTAGTATAAGTAACGGGATGAAACCTCAACAAGCAAGGACAGTATTACCTAATTCTTTAAAAACAGAATTAGTAATGACAGGATTTGTATCTGATTGGAATCACTTCTTTGACCTAAGAGCAAGAGGTACTACAGGTGCTCCACATCCTCAGGCTAAGGAATTAGCAGAACCTCTAATGAAAGAGTTTATTGCAAGAAAGTATATTAATAACTAAAAAAAAAAGTATGGCTTTTGGTACGAAGAAATCAGTTGTAGCTGCACCTTCTTTCAGTGAAAGAATGGCAAGCATTGAGTCTATGTTTAAGACTGCACATGAGAATGCAAGTAATCTCCATGCAGAAATGGAGTCAGAGATTGCAAAGAAGGAATCTCAAATTGCTGCATTGCAGGAAGACATCAAAACTATTGGTGTTACTAAGCAGGAGGCTGAAACATTTATGTCTAATATAGAAAAGCTTATTTGATATGATTGAGCAAATAAATCAGTTAAAGCAAGGTTCCATTATTAGTGAGAGTTCTCACTATATTGTGAACAGAGTATCAGGCTCTAATGCTTAGCTTACTCATTTTAAGAGTGGTGACTGGTATGAGCTATCTGAAGAACAAATGCAGCAAAGAATCTTATTACTGAGCTGGTTAATAACCCTGTACTTCCTTATGAAGAAGGTGAAGATAGAGTTCTTAGAGGCTATAAGATTCAATTTGAATCAAGAGATGGCAGATATGATTGTGTAGATATGGATATTACTAAGACTGATAAAGAGTCAGGTATTAGACCAGTCAATATCAACACTATCAAGTGGCTTATATTCAATGGTGTCAAGTACATTGTTGAGTAATCTTATAAGGAGGAGTAAGTTAATCACTTATTCCTCCTTAACTTCTTCCCATAATACCTTGTGTATTACAATTAAATTCCTTACATTTGCACAAATAATACTTTTAATTATATGAGTTGTTTAGTTATAACACCAGAAATTAGAGAATTAGCTAAGAAGTTTCCTAATGAAACAGAGCAATCAATACTTAACTTGGTTGGACTGTGGCAGGAAAAGAATAATAAGTCTATTGAGGATATTCCATTAGGCAGTGAACTCAATGATTTTATTAAGGAGCTGAGAAGTAGTGAAGCTACTAAACAGCTTGATGAGGCACTTAGCAGTTCTTTTAATACTCCAAGGATTACTTCTGTTGAGGAGCAGCAAAAGGTGGACTTACTCTTTGACCCAACAACAAGAAGAGACAGAGTAGCACTTATTGCAAGACTCTTCAGTAATGAAGTTGATAGTGCCCTACAGGAGATGACTGATTCTTTGAAGAGAAGAATTGATAATGTAAATGGTGTAGAGAAAGAGGGATTGCAGGCTGAGCTTAATAGCTTGGACAGACTCTCTGCCATAAGGAAATATACACCTGCTGGTATATTTAAGAGAGTAGCCAATATCTTCAATTCTTATGTGCAAGATACTGAGGAAGGCAGAACCCAGCAGGAACTTAATGCAATCAACTCCATGAAAGGTGCAGATAAGTTCTCTGATGAGCAGAAATTAGAAGCTGCCAAGAAGAAAGCTGCTTATAAGAATCAGGAGTATAAGAAGATAGTTGATGACCCTTATGTCTATAAGGCTCTTGCTGAGGAAGCAAGTACTTTGCTTGTAATGACTGAGGGTATTAGGATAGACCCCAACTACATTGCACCTGCTGATGCAAACCTTAATGATGATGACCCTGATGGTAACAGTGAGGTAGATAATGAAGCAGAGGATTGGAGACAAGAAGAGGCTTATAAGGATGGATGGATGACCAATTTCAGACAAGTAAGTTCTCATGAGTCACTGTCACAGGCTGTAAGAAAAGTAATCAGACAAGTACCTAAACTTGACTATAGAGGTAAATATGAAAAGGATGATTTGGGTTTCACAAGATACCTTGATGCAGACTATGTCCATGCTACCTTCATTGACAAGTTAAAGGATATGATTAACTCTGATGATATGATTCCTCTCATGGAGGATTTACAAAAAATCAAGCCTTGGGTAAAGCAGGTTACCAAGCTTATTCAAGGTGATGAGACTTTGTTCTCTCAATTCTATCAGGACTTCAGGAAGGATTATATGCCTTATTGGATTCAGAAGAAGAGGATAATGCCTGATGGTACACTCAAGATGGAAACTATTGCCATCAATAAGCCTGAAGGTGTGTATTATCTCCTTGATGCTTGGAGAGATAACTATGAGAATGGAGTACAGCTTGATGATGATAGTGTATATGAGAAGAATGGGGAAATAAACAAGGATAATGCAGCTAAAGGTTTACAATGGACTGAGACATTGAACAATATGTTCCAGAACCTTGATACAGAATCCAGACTTCAACTCTTGGAGAGAGAAGATGTATGGAGTACCATAATGAAGTTACTTCATATGTTAGGTATTGATGCCAATCCTTCTGTATTGAAGACTGCATTAACTGATATAAAGACAGCTCCAGGCATCACATTTACTGACCCAATCATGCTTCTTTTACCACAATTGAATGTTATATTCAGTGGTATTAAGAAAGGTGAAGTCAAGTCTGAGACAAGGGAGGATGGTACTGAGAAGAGAGGAGACCTTATCAATACTTTTGGCTCTGCTTACAATATGATTGCAAGTATGATGGCAGAAGTAACTGAGGATGCTATTGAGAGCAGTGTCAGAGAGAATGATAAGTCTTACTATTCTCATGTTACTCCTAACTATTTAGGCAAACTTATTAAGAATCTCAAGAATGTTATGAATAACAAGGAGAGATTTGAACAGTTTATGCAGACTGAGTTCAAGGATTATGAGTGGTTCTTTAAGGATGGTCATTGGAGAAATGACTGGCTAAGACAGCTTGCAGAGTCTGATGAATTGAGAAGAGGTCTTAACCATAAAGTAGTATTGAACTCTGATAAGGTAGACTATACTAATTGGGATGATTTGGATTATACTTTAGCACTTCTAGTGGAATATTGGGGTGACCCTGATTCTGCCAAATCTAGCATAAAGTATGCTTGGTACCATGTACCTATACTCTCAGATAGTCCCTCTGCCGAGTTTATCAAATTCAGAAAGTACACCACAGGAGATGTATTGGATGAGAATGGTAAGAAGAGGCTCTATGATGATGTTATCCTTGACAAGTTAGTAGACTTGGTTAATCAGGAATATGACAGAATTATGCTGGTCAGAGAGAGGGATGAGGCATATCAGAGAGGTGATAGAAGTGTTGAGCCCATAGCAAACTATGATATTGTCAGGAAGAAAGATGGCTCTATAAAAAGTCTTGGAGGTGCAGAATTTAAGTTCCTGCCTACTCTTAATAATATCAAATATGACAATGGGGAAACCTTCATTGACAGACTTAACAGGCTTAGAAATGAAGGCACAGGTGCTGAACTTAGACTGTTTCTAAGAGAAACACTTAATGACATGATGGAAGATGGTTTTGAACAAACCTACAGGGATTGGATGGCAGTAGGTCTACTTGATGAGCTTCCTAATGGCAAATACAAGTACTTGCCTTTTGAAGGACAGTCCAAGCAAAACAGCATAACTGCAAGAGCACTTATCAAAGCTAAAGATGCTTTGGGTTCTCTATGGAACACCAATATGGAACTCTTACTTAGAGCCTATAACAATAATAGTGCTTTTGGTACCAGAGAAGCAAACAACTTGATGGGGCAGATTAGTAATTTACTCATAGATAAGGCTACAAGAGGTGAGATGGAATTGAAAGATGCCCAATCAATCTCAAGGAGCCTATTTGTAAAGAACAATGCTAAAGATGCTCTCAGAGAGTATTATTGGAATAGTAAGTTAGCTACTTCACAGATTATCCAACTTACTACCACTGACCTTGCTTTCTACAAGAACCTTGAGGACTTTCAGAAGAGATATAAGGAGGTTCATGCTCCTGCCCTCAGACTGAATACTAAAGCTACTTATAAAGGTGAGAGAATTGGCAGAGATTGGGAAAGAACTATTTACTTGAAGGATGATGAAATAGTGTCTTCTGTACTTGAAAATATTAGGACTGTGCTTGATGAAAGGGTCAGAAAGAATGAGATGACCAAGACAGACAGGGATAATATCATTAGCAAGTTCAGAAATGTGAATGTAGCAGATGCCCAAGCTTATAGAAGCCTGAGTTCTTATAGAGCTATTCTAGGAATGTCAGGACAGTGGACAGATGATATGGAACAGGCATATAACAATTTCAAGAATGGAGATTGGAATATAAAGGACTTCAATATCATTTGGCAGACCAAGAAGCCTTATGTCTATACACAAGTCAACAATAACAGTGGGGTTGAAGGGCATACTGGAATCAAAACCCCTGTGCAACATAAGAACTCAGAGTTTCTGTTACTTGCAATGCATGAGTTGGTAGCTGGCCCATTAGGAAGGTCAAGCAAGCTAAAAGCCATAAATAGGTTTATGAAGGATAATCAGATTGATGTGGTACAATTTGAATCCACCACTAAGGTTGGGAAACAAGGTGTCATAGATTTGAATGATGTAAGTACAGAGGACGAAGTCACCCAAAGACTAAAGGATACTACAGGTATCGGATTTGGTAATGAGAATCCTAATGTAGTACATAAGGTATCTTATGAGGATTATGGTATTCAGACTGCAACTCCTGAGCATGCTATTGATGCAGTCCAATTGGTAGGTACTCAGATTAGAAAGCTTATTACTGCTGACATTAGTGATGATACTACCATTACAGTGGATGGCAGAAGCATGACTAAAAAAGAGTGGCTTGACTTGTATAATGCTATCAATACTGAGAATATCCTACAAGCATTTGCTGATGTGGATGAGATATTCAAAGACTCAAAGGAAGTGGAGAAAATCCTACTTGAAGAGATTAGAGGTAATCAGAGATATGGCATGGATATGATGAGGGCCTGTACTCTTGATGAGAACAATAACTTCAATATACCCCTCTTTGACCCTGTACAATCTCAAAGGGTACAGACACTTCTTAATAGTGTAATCAAGAGTAGAATCACTAAACAGAAGATTAGAGGAGGAGCTTTAATTCAGGTATCTGATTATGGCTTAACTGATGAGCTTAATGTAGTATTCAAAGATAAAGATGGTAATCTGATGTCTTGGGATAAGTATTCTAAAGAGCATAGAAATGCTACCAGAGAAGAATATGAAGCATTTGTAAATGAAGCAAGAAAGAATGGTGGATTATCAATTGCTTACCTTGAGTGCTATATGCCTGCATATAGTAGAGAGTTCTATGAACCTCTCATGGACCCAAATACTCACCAGCTTGATGTAACTAAACTTCCTGAGGATTTGAGAAAGTTGATTGGATATAGAGTTCCAACAGAGGATAAGTACTCAATGGCTCCTCTGTATATTAAGGGATTCCTTCCTCAACAGAATGGTTCTGCAATCATGCTTCCTGCTGAGATTACTACTCTATCAGGTTCTGACTTTGATGTGGATAAGATGTATATCATGTTACCTGAGTTCAGAGTTAAGAAATATGATATGAGACAGGCAAGAGAAGACTATGCAAGAATGAATAGCTTATTCAATCAAGTATTGTCACAATTCACTCATAGCCAGTTGGCAGAAGATATTCTCAATGCAGATACTGATGACTTTAAGGAATGGTTCAAGGAGAATAAGGAGAAGTACAGACTTGCCAAGCCTATTATAAGTAAGGTAAAGTATGACTTCAATAAGTCTCCACAGGAGAACAGTCTTGAGGCAAGAAATAACTTGCTGATAGATATGATGTATGGAGTCTTGACTAATGCAGATACAGCTTCAAAGATTCTTAACCCAGGTGGTTTTGACTATCAGAAGAAGTCTGCAAGAATAATGACTATTCTCAATGATTCTTATGAGAGTGGCTTGGTTAAGGCTCTAAGTGAAGGTGGTGTTAAGTTTAATAAGACTATTAAGAGGGCAGGAAAGGAAATAAAAGCCCCAATATCTTCCTACCTTTTTGACTTGCCATTAGAGTTATCTAATGAGGAGAGAGAGGAAAGGAAGAAGAAAGGGGAGCCTTTCATAAGTCTTACTGAATTAGCAGAGAAAACAAAGGTCAAAATGGACCCATTATCACCAAGAACTCAAGTAATGTTACATCAACAGAACATGACTGGTGCTAAGTTGATTGGTATTTATGCCAACCATAATGCAAACCATGCTTTAATGCAACATACTCAGTTGGCTTTGGATGAGGAAAATGGTTCATTTACACTGAATGGAAAGAGACTTACATCTTTGCATGATGTCATGAATAGGGATAAGGAATTTATCTCAAAGAACAATGCTGGCTTCCTAGCTGCTTCTGTGGATAATGTGAAAGACCCTGTGCTTGCAGCACTTAATCAGAATACATTTACTGCTGATGCTTCTATGCTTCTTTCAAGGTTAGGTTACAATCCTATTGAAATAGGTTTGCTTATGATGCAGCCTATTGTCCAAGAAATCACTCAAACCTACTTTAGAGAGAGCAGAGAGGGTAAAGGCAAAGATACTATTATTGATGAGGTACTTGACAAGTACAAGGAAAGGGCTGCTCTCAATAGTGACTTGACTTATGATAACTATAAGAACAACAGCTTCTACATTGAAGAGCTTGCAGACAATATAATGCTTGCCAAGGAGGCTGTTACTGATAGGTCTCAGACTTCTGACTTTAGGAAGATAGAGTTCTATCAGAAACAAGTTGCAGTTGGTTATCTGTTCAAGAGAGTCATGAACTCTGCCAATGCTTTGGGTCAATTAGTACAAGCCACAAGGTCTGATACCCAAGGTGGTGCTGCTGGTCCTACTATTGCAGATACAGAGTTGAAGATACAGAAAGTAAAAGACCTGTTAGACCAAATAGAGAGTAATGATAAGTTCCCATTGAAGAATGCCAATGTCATATATGATGATTTGCTTGCAGATAATCCGGATACTGACACTCTTAGAGAAAGATTATTATCAGCTCCTCTCCCATTCTTACAGGCTTTCTATACCCTTGGCTTGCAGACATCAGAGAGAATGTTAGGTTCTTATTTCCCTCAATATACTGAATCATTCAGGGCTGTAATTGATAGCCTTAGAGACTTGACAAAGACTGGCAGGTTAAATGTAAAGACTATGAATAGTGTCTACAATGACTTGCTTGCCTATATAATGTCAAAGAATGGATTCTTTGGTTCTGAGCTGGTTGTAAACCCTGACTCTGAAGTAGGTGATATTATTGTTTCTTCTTCTGAAAAGAGAAAAGATTTCATCAATAACTTCCCTGCTTACTTTAAGAAGGTAGTAACAGACAATGAAGATATAGCTGACCTTGAATTTATTAAGAGACTCAAGGTAATAAGGGCAAATGACACTAATCCTGTGGACACTATAGTGTTCAAGAATGTAGGTCAATTAAGTCCTACTTTAAGGGAAAGATATATGAGGGATTGGACATCTCTCCTATATATGTCTAATCCTGAAGCTCAGAGACTTGCTCTTAACCTGTTCAGGTACAGCTATTACAGGAATGGCTTCGCATTTGGTCCAAATACCTTCATCCACTTGGCTCCTGTGGCAGTGAGAAACATCATACCGGAGTATATAAGTACACTAAGAAGTCTTACATTATCCAATGATGATTACAGTCAATTTGTAGACCAATATGTCTATAACCACTTGGATGATAGGAAGTTGGTTCCTGAAGTTCCTGACACAGCCTCTGTTCAGTTCATAGGAGAGGATAATAAAATCAAGGATGTGGTTACATTTGTGATTGATGGTGATGCTACCTTTGGTGATAAGAAAGTCATCAAGAAAAGGATAGATACCCCTGATGGTCCAGTCTATGACTTCTTCAAGTATATAGGCAAGAGAATCAGAGGAGGGTATATCTATTACAAGTTACTCTCATTAGGCACTGAGCAGGCTAATGTGGCAACCTATGAAAGGATTGAGCCACTAGGTTTCAGGAACAGTTTCATTGAATATGAGTATGGTAAGGATGCAGAAGAGATGGAAACTGTAATTGATAAGAGCAGGAAGGATTATGACCCTTATGCAGATACATTATCAAGATTTGATGATGGAAATGTGGAAGTGGATTATGATTCCATGCCTGATTATCAAGATATTCCTCAAGTAGATGTGGATGCTTTCCAACAAGTATATGGCACTCCTCTTGATACCTCTGCTCCTAAGACTGATGATATAACATCTATTCAACCTAATACAGAGTACAAGGATGAAAATGGTGACAGTATTTGTGGTGCTCCAATATTATATGAATTGTAAGATATGGCAAAAAGTTGTGCAATTATTCCAAAAGTGAAGAATAGAAATGGTCAAGTAGTGGACAGCAAGTTATTTAAGGACTTGCTGTCCTTCACTTCCAATAATAGGAGTGAAGCTGCAAGACTATATCTTATCACAAAGTCTGACTCTTTTATAAGAGATTGGAATCCAAGATTAGTCTTGGATGAAAACAATGAGCCTACACTGAGAAGTTTATTAAAACAAACTAATCTTAGTAGGGTTATTCCAGACACTAAAGTACTTGAAAGACTCAATAGAGAGATTGGGTATTACAAGAAAGGATTAGATAGACCTGCTCTTTGGGTAAACAATGATGATAATTATCAGAAGTTAAAACAAAGAGCTATAGCCTTTAATCAAAACTCTGAATTTAGGGATGATTATGTGGCTAATATAATCAAGATTCAGGACTCTGAGTCCCCAAGAATATTTATAGGAATAAAGGTTGAGAAAAGAAATAGACTTAACTCTATAAATGCAGATAAGATGGAATACAATGAAAACCTTAATAATAGGTTGAGAAGTATTCTTGAATCCCATGGTATAGGGATAGGTGCTTTGACCGACCTTGAAAAGAGAATGGGCATTCATGGTGTAACTGACTTTGATGTTGCAAGGAATGCGGCAGATGGTCTTATTGAAATGATTAGGCTTGCTAATGGTATCCAAGGTGAGAAGGCTCTTCCTGAAGAGTTTGCACACTTTGCCATTGAGGCCATGGGGGATAATCCTCTTGTGACAAGGCTAGTCAATAATATATCCTCTAATGGGCTGACAGGAGAAATCATGGGTGAGGACTACGATACTTATAATACACTATATCATGGTGATGAGTTTAAGCTGGCAAAAGAAGCTGCGGGTAAATTGCTTGCAAAGCATTTGCTACAAGGTGAAGATATTCCATCAAAGCCCTATAAAAATCTCCTGCAAAGAGTAATCCAAGCAGTTAAGGGTTTCTTTCAGAAACTCAGTGCAAGTCCTATCCAGAGAGCCATGAAGGAGGCTGACAAGAATTTCGGCTCTTTAGCAAGGCAGATACTTGATGGAAGCTTGGATGAGACTATCAATGTTGACAATATCAAATCAAGTGGAGTATTCTATAATACCTCAGAGAGGATAACTAGAGATAAGAAACTACTTCAGGAGATTATTGGCAATGAGCTAAAGAGGCTGAAGATTTACGAAAAAAGAAACCCCAATAGCCAGTTTAGTGCCAACCAAAGGCTCCTTATTGATAGGTTGGATATTGAATTGGCTGATAATAATGAGATAGAAGGCATTTATACATTCCTAGAGAATGCACTTGAAGAGTTATCTAAAGTGAATAACAGGCTTACTATGTTACAGAATACTCCTGCCGCTGATGCAAATGAGAGGGCTAGGGTATTAAGGGATGTGAGGAACTACTTATATAGTTACAAACACATTACTGATGACATAAGAAAATCCCTTGTTGATGAGGAAAAATATGAAGACAACAGATATGGTCAAAGAGTAAGGGTAGCACTTGACAATACAAGTACATTGCTTGGTGACCTGTTTGTCAAATATAATAATGTATCAATGCCTCTCTTTGTTGATTTTATCAAGCCCTTTGTAGGGGAAAGCATTACTGTCCCCTTTGGTAAGTTTAAGGGTAAAACCATGACCGCCGAGGACTTGGTCAAGGTGGCTGACAATGATATATCATTCTTTGACAGGTGGCTTGATTCTATGGCAGACTCCTCAGACTACATGTTGAAGGTAATGGACCAAGCTGTCAAGAAGAGTAAGGAAAATGCAAGGCTTGAGACTATTAATGTCATGAAGGAGTTACAAGCTGCTGCTATTAAGCTGGAACAAGCTGGTATAAAGAATACTAACTGGATGTTTGAAAGGGACAGCAAAGGTAATCTGACAGGTAACTATATATCTGAGATTAACCAAGGCTTATTCAAAGAGAAAGTTAGGGAAATGTTCAAGGCTCTTAATGAGAAGTATGGGCATAATCCTGTTGGTGATTATGCAGAAAAGTATAGGAGGGAAAGACAGGCTTGGTTTGATGCCAACATGGAGATTGTTGATGGAAAGAAACAACCTAAAGTATCCATTTATGGCAATAAGGCTTATCAAAACCTGAATCCTGCTCAGAAAGAGTACTATAATAAGGTTATGGATATAAAGGCCAAGCTAGATTCATACCTTCCTGACAAGTATACTACCTTAACCAATGCAGTTAAGATTAGAAAAGATTTACTTGAAAGGGTAAAGTCTTCTGGTGGTGTAAAGTCCGGAGCAAAACAAATATGGGAAAGTATAAAGGATGAGTTCATCAGAAGGACAGATGATACCGAGTTTGGTGATAGGGCTACTGTGAAAGACTTTGAAGGCAGAGAAGTGCAGGTACTTCCCATCTATTATACCAAGATGAAGAAGGGAGAAAGCCCCAATGACCTGTCTACTGATGTGACATCTACCCTTACAGCTTATGCTGCCATGGCAAATGATTTCAATGAGATGGGTAAGGTAATTGATGTTCTTGAACTTGGCAGGGATATGCTAAGGGAAAGGGAAATAGTACAGGTAAGAGGAGGTAAACCTCTTGCAGAGAAGTTCAAATCTGTAGGAAGAAAGGTAGAATCAGTATTGACTAAGTCAGGAGATGAGACAAGATTCATGCAGAGATTAAATGATTTCTTTGAGATGCAGGTGTATGGCAGGTATATGGCAGACAAGGGAACATTTGGCAATACCAAGATTGATAAAGGAAAGGTAGCTAATTTCGTTAATAGGATGACTTCTCTTAACACATTAGCAATTAACGTCTTATCTGGTATCTCCAATGTGGCTACTGGTGGAGTAATGATGAGGATTGAGTCTTTCTCCGGAGAGTTCTTCAATGAATCCAATACTCTTAGGGCTGACAGGAACTATGGTCAGGCATTGCCTGAGTTCCTTGCAGAGATTGGCAATAGGGTGAAAACAAGCAAACTTGCTTTGTGGGATGAACTATTCAATGTTATGCAGGAATATGAAACTGATGTCAAGGAAGTAAACTTTGACAGGAAGACATGGTTTAGCAGAATGTTTGGTACATCTGCATTATTCCTTATGAATAATGCTGGAGAACATTGGATGCAGAATAGAACCTCATTGGCACTTGCAGATGCTTATAAAATGAAGGCTCCTGATGGCAAAATAGTATCTTTATGGGATGCTATGGAAGTAGTCCCTATTGATAAGAACAATAAGAAGTTAGGTGCTAAACTTCAATTAAAGCAAGGTTATACTAAGGAAGATGGCTCTGCATTCACAAAGGATGATATTATAGCTTTCAGTAGAAAGTCTGCTGCCATAAACCAAAGAATGAATGGTATCTATAATAAAGCTGACAGAAATGCAGTACAAAGGCTGGCTATAGGTAGAATGGCAATAATGTTTAGGAAGTGGGTGAAACCCTCACTTAACAGAAGGTTCAAATCAGCTTCTTACAATATGGACTTACAAACTTGGACTGAAGGTTACTACATAACTACAGGCAGGTTTCTATGGCAGTTGGCACAGGAACTTAGAAAGTCCCAATTTGATATAGTATCAGATTGGAACAAATTATCAAAAACTGAAAAGGCTAATATTAAAAGAGCAGTTACTGAGGTTGCCCATTATTTAGCGATAGTGGCAGTACTTGGAATGATTGATTGGGATGATAAGGATAACAGACCTTGGCTTACTAAGATAGTAGAATATCAACTTAGAAGACTAAAGACAGAAACTGGTGTTTTAATCCCAGGAAAGCCTATGGTTGATGAAGGATTGAAAATTATGAAATCCCCAGCAGCAGCCGTCCAGACAATTCAATCTACTTTAGATTTAGTTGGGTTGATTAACCCAATGAATTATGAAGTGTTTGCAGGTGAGGATGCTCTTATACAGTCAGGACAGTTTAAGGATAAGACTAAGGCTTATAGGCTCTTAATGAAAAGTCCATTAGTTCCTATGAGAAGTACTATTACAAGAGGTATAGACCCTGAATTGGCTATACCTTATTTCAAGCAATAATTAAAAGAGGAGATTTCTCTCCTCTTTTTTTTTTATTCACTATAAATAATTTATTTATCCACTTGCATATTAGTGGATTTATTTGTATCTTTGCAGTGAACAATAGAACATTTAATGTGGAAGAAATTTGGAAAGATATTCAAGGATATGAAGGTTTGTACCAAGTATCAAACTTAGGTAGGGTTAAGTCTCTTGGAAGAAGTGGGAAGGGATGTAGTCTAGAAGATAGGGTCCTAAAGCCTATGATTAATGATGATGGCTATGAGTTAGTAAACTTAAAAAGTAGCAATCATATTGCTAAATGGCATTCTGTACACAGATTAGTAGCAATACACTTCATTCCCAATCCTAATGATTATAAAGAGATTAATCATAAGGATGAAATTAAGAACAATAATATTGTGTCTAATCTTGAATGGTGTACAAGAAAATACAATGTTGGATATGGAACTGTTAAAGAGAGACAGTCTATTAATAAAAGAGGACAATCAAATAGCTGGCTTAATAAACCTGTTCTACAATATAGCTTAGATGGGAAATTTATAGCAGAGTATAATTCTACTACTCAAGCAGCCAAGGAACTGTCTCAGACCTTAAATAAAGATTGGGAGAAGATAAAGAAAGCAATTAATAATCAGCTAAGGATATACCCTAATGGTAAATCCTATGGCTATAAATGGAGATATAAATTATGAGTGAATTAGCTGCAACAGTAATTTGTGCTGGTATATTTTGGTGGTTATTTAATCCTAATAATGCCAGTAAATCTAAGTGAATTGTTAATGATGGAAGTAGGGGGAGTGAGTAGATTAAGTTCTACTCCTCCTCCTATTTTTTTTTAATTTTTTTTTACCTAATAAAATAGGGCAAGGTGATTAACCCTGCCCTAATAAAAAATTTCATCCTATTGACTAGAAGGCTATACACTTGATGGCTTGGTCTCTTTCTTCTTGGGAAATTGAATCAAACTTCTCCTTAGTCCAGCCCTTCTTCAATAAGTTTTCTTTAATAGTGTCATCCATCATATCAAATGTGGTCAATGTTCTTTTAGGAAGCTTCCTATACCTAGTATCATCATTGGTTCTACTGTAAGTGCCAACATTATTGGTAGCTGATTTTACTTGGTTGGCAGTAGGAACTACTATTTCCTCAAATTTACCTTCTGCACCACTGTATAGAACACCGTCATATTGCTTCAGTTCATCAGGAGCATTTTCTCTATTGAACATGTTTGCTATTTCACCTCTTCTAGTGGACTCATTCATGTCTAAAGTACTATCCATACCTACAATGAATGGGTTCCTCATATTGACAAACAGCTCCATAATATTACCATATTGCATAGCCTTGTTCTTTACAGAAGACAAGTATAACCCCTTACCATAATATCCTTCATCTGTAGCAGAACCAAACAGATTTGGGTCATATGTAGTCCATTGGCTGTTGGCACCATGATATACTACCAGAGGTTCACCGTTTTCATCAACCACCTTACTAGCTTCCTCAGGATTATTTTCCCAGTCCCCAAACCATTCTTTAAATGCTTTGGTTCTTACATGAGCATATTGCCTTTCAGTAAGGTTTGAGGGTTTCTTATTAGGTGCCAATAAATTGCCCTGCTCATCCCTTGAATTTTTTAGTATATCCAGCATTTCCGGAGTATACTCCTCTTGTCTAAGTCTGGATTCATCAAGAGATTTAATCTTTTCCTCTTTATTAGCATATTTCCCTTCATTAATAGCCCTGAAGTAGTAGATAGAAGATGGCCTGAAGTCTTTCCAGTATCTAGTCTTGATGAATAATGACTTAAAGAAGTCTATTATCTTTCTTCCTAAGCTTCTGGTATCCTTTCCTCCTTGCATCACAAATGTTCTGAAATCCTCAGCCAGTTCTTCTTCCAACTCAAGGTTACCCATATTAGGATGCTTTCCTCTATACTCATTCAATAATACTGTTCTCTCATTATTGTCTAGAAGGAGATTAAACACAGCATGGAATGCTTCATGGTATGCAGTACCCTCAGCAGCTATATCAGATAAAGTGACAACACCTTTATCAAATTGACCCCAAGCCAATGCTCCTTGCCTTCCTACTTTAATAAGACCCTTTACTATATGTACCCTATCACTTTCACTTAATTGAGGCAATGTCTTTGCAATCCAATCAAGCTCTTTTTCCTGATTCCATGCAGTAGCTTCTGTGGAGTCTACTCTTCTTAAAGTAAACTCATCCTCAAACTCCTCATCATGGTTATTGATTGCCTGCTCCTTTTGTGCAGTGTAAGCAGCACCTGTTTGAGTATTGCCTTGGTTAACAGTAGCAGGAGTTACTATATTGGTAATAGGAGCTGTATTAACAGTAGGAACCTCATCAGGATTGAATAGCATAGTCTTTTCATTAGACATATCCTTAACCTTTTGTGGCTTGGCACTTAAAGCTTTCATTATAACATTAAATGCTTCCTCATCTGATTTACTAAGTGTTCTGGTATCCACAAGCTTGCCATTTGGTAATACCACAAAGTAAGAAGATGACTCATTCATTTCACTCTCTCTGCCAAATCCCCTGTCTCTTTCCTTTGTAATGTATATAGGAATACCTTCTACCTCACCAGCCTTCTTGATATATCCTTTATATAATTTCCCATCCTTCTCATAATAACCCACAATAGAATCTTTTCCCAAAGAGTTTTCAGGCAGTATCCTATCTACAGGATTCTGAGTTTCCAATGAAGTTTCAAAGATAGGCAGTACTTGCTGGTTCTGTGCTGGAGTAGCAGGAGTTTCAGCAACCTTATTTACTTCAACAGAACTAACCAAAGGTACATTTACAGCAGGATTATACTCAACAGGAATGCCTTTCTCACTTTGTACTGCTGATACATTCTCCCTATCATAGCTCAGCACAAATGGCATTATAGCCAGTTTGATAATCGGGGTTCCATACTGGGATTCAAACAGGTTCTTGTATGCAGACAACTGTAAGGTATAGTAATCCTTTGCACTCATTCTTTGAGTGGCAGATGGGGTGGTAAAGTAATTTACCTTGTGTCCATATCTGTCAGTAAAGTCATAGAAGCTGTATCTGCTTGACTTCACATCATAGATTCTAAAGTTACCATCCTTATCAACTGATAGAATATCAACTTCTCCTGCAACTCTTGTACCATCAGGATATTTCTGATACAATATAATATTATCAGCAAGAAACCTTTCTCCCATATGCTCCATATTTGATTTGACCCTATTAAGAGTAGTAATCAAATCCATGAAGGCATTTTCTGACATATTAGATGGCTTGACTATCCTTGACACATCTCTTATAGTGAAATATTGCCTGATAATACTATCTACTGCTGAGCCAGCATCCAATGCCCTTTGTGAGTTGGTACCAGACATCTTGTCCCTTACTATGTTCACAATAGTGTCCCTACTCTTGGCATCAGCCTTTCCTTGGTAACCATCAAGACTAATCTTGTACTTATTCTCAAGGAATTTCAAGTAATTATCATATTGTGCTGGAACATCAACCAACTGTGATAACTTGGCTCTCACCTGAGTTAAAGCCTCTGTTTGCTTAGAGGACTCTGTCCAGTTAGAACCTAATCTACTGTGTACTCTACTATATTGGTGATACTCACCATCATCTTCAAGCACATAATAGAACTCGCCATCAGTCCTTGTCTTGTCAATCCTTCTTTGATTCTCATATATCTCACTGATAATCTTCTTGGACTTGGCAACCTTGTCCTCTCTCTCCTTCTTCTTTCCTGCAATAGTATCCTTCACATCTTGTGCCTCTTGTCCTGTGATATACTTCTGTGAAGTCCTGTCAAGAACCTGACCATTAGGTGTAAGAACCTTATTGTCTACCATTATTGATGAGTCTGTGAAACTCCCGAAGTTATCTTGTGCCCAAGCTAAATCAAACAGTACCCTATTGCTATCAGTAACTTTTACATTCCTACCTTGCTCATCCCTGATAGTATTTGTCTTCAAATCTACAAAGTAAGGCTTGTTTGTAAATGCAGATACTATTCTTGTACCTGAAATAGCACCCTCAGTACCACCTACAGGAGTCTCAATCTTCCTCTTAGGCTGAGGAGCTACTGAGGCTGGACTTACAGCCTGATGGAGATTACCTTCATCATCAAAGTAATCAGTTGTAAACCAAGTGCTTCTTACTGAAGCTTCAGTAATATTTGAGGTAAGAATGTCAGAATTGATAAGCCTGTTATTGTATGCACCCTCATTAATCCTCTTTGTACTGACTTGTAAAGGAAGGTTGAATTTAATAAGGTGCCCAAGTATTTCATTGTATATATCATCAGGGTCTTTAGGAGCATTGAAAGCACTTGTATCACCTTGTTCCTCTGCTGCTGTTATATCCCATTCTACTCCTGAAATGATAGCAGTCTTACTCCCTGTAGAGAAGTATATATCATACTTATCTTCCTTGATTTGCTCCTTACCATCTATGATAACTTTCTCATAAGTACCATCTGGCCTTTTGACCTTCTTACTAATTACAATACCATCACCTGACTTGCTACTAAACCAAGTAACCATTATATCCTGCATATACAGGTCTTGTGCCAAGTCCTGCATTGCAGCAGACACATCACCTTGTGATGTAGCCATAGACAGGTTGTTAATCGCATTTTTTATATCCTCTCCAACTGGAGTAGAGCTTACTGAAGGGTCATTTAAATTGAACTCCTCATTATTGAAGTGCTTAACCCTTACAGCAGCAGGTGAATACTTTCCAGCCCCATTAGGAACAAGTAGATATAGTCTGCCTTCCTTTTGGCCCATATCTACTGGCTTGATAACAAGACTGTCATTAACTTTGCCATTAGTTGTCAAAACTCCATTCTTGATGATTCCAAAAACAGGTCTTCTGTCTTCTGATGATACATTAGGGATGTCTTTAAGACTTCTTTCTGTACTACCATAAGGAATTCTGCCTACCATCATCTTGGATACTCTTGTAACAGGTGTGGCAATGAATTTACCAGCCTTATTTTCTCTGTTAGCAAACTCATCTTTTATCCTCTCTTCAAGTCCCTTCAGTCCCTCATATCTTGAAACACTGTAATCAGACTCATCCAAGCTGCCAACTACTTGGTTATTCTTCCTATCTATAATGAAGATGGTTTTGTCATTGAAGTCTGGGTCAATCATAAATCCAAGTTCATCACCTACCTTCAAGTTACCTTCATTTAAATATCTGAATGTATCCTGGTCTCTAAGATAACCATAGATACCAGAGAAGTCCACTCCCTTTTCCCTTTCACCTACTACAACATCAAATGGCCTAAAGTCACCTTCCTTGCTTGCTTCTATATGTAACTCAGGTATGGCAGGTCTATAGAACTGGTTGACTCTGTCCCTACTTGGCCTCTGTGGAGCTTCCACCCTTTCATTGGCTTTCTTATTCTCCTCATTAACCATTTCAGGAGTTACATTGCCAACAGGTACTTCTGTTACAGGCAAGTCCTCACTACTTGTCACTACAGGGACAGTAGGAGTCCCACTGTCTCCAGTAGTGTCTCTTCTATTATCTCCTCTTGTGGTACCTTCTCTTTTTTCTACAGGTTTCCTATATTCAGGAGAGAACCTATCCTTGAATCTATTATCATCATTTACCTGGGACATTGCCTCTTGCAGGGCATATTGAGCTTCTTGGAATCTTGTTGTAGACAACTCAATATCTCCTTCAGAGTCCTCATCAAAAGCATTATCGTTATTAATGAATATAGAGTTGGGATTGGCCATCTGTTCAAGATTCTCAGAGTTATTGAATTGGTCTTGAAGGAGTTTAATAGCATCTTGCTTTACTTGTGGCTCTTCATCTGAGGATTGTATAATCCTACTGACCTCATTATTATATTGTGAGGTTTCTCTATAGTTCTTGGCCATCTCATTACCTTCATCTTCCAAGTCTTTCAGGGTATTATTCCTGTTTACTATATCATCTTGGTCATCCAAGATAGCTCTGAACTCTTGTAGATTCTGTGCAGAACTCAAAGAAGCTTTCAGGTCATTTGATTTCTTCTCAGCTTCTTGTTGTGCAGCTTGTTCACCTGCCTTTATATGGTCTTCTATCTGCTTCTGAGGATTTCTGAGGTACTCATTAAGTTTGTTGTTATATACCTCTGAGGCATTTCCTAACTTGACAATATCATTAATCTTGGTTATAATGTCTTCTTTCTCATCCCCACTAAGCACAGTATCATCAACCTCATTAATCTCATTGATTAATCCCTTGGTAAACTTAGGATAGTCTATCAATGTTCTAGGCAAGACATTATCCTCCTGACCTTTTACAAAGCTAAGAGTATTTATAGCTTTCTCAATGGCTCTTATATTATTGTCTGCCTGTTGATACCCTTCAGATAATCCTTTATGAGACTGACCCTCACTGCTCCTTACTTGCTGATTGAATCTAAGGAATGAATTTAGATTGCCTATCACATTACCAATAGCTGACTTTACCTCTCCAGACATAGCTGTAGCCCTTTCAGCCCAATTACCAATTTGGGACTTCATCCAAGTCAGTTCCTCAAGTTGGTCATCTGATAATTGCTGACCTGTCCTAATATCAATGTCATCTCTTATCTTCAGATAATCACTGATAGTCTTGGTCATTTCATCATGATTCTGCTGTAGTTTCTCCATCATCTCCTGTTTGCCTTCTGGAGTAACATACATGGGGTTTCCATTCTTATCTACAAATGGACCAACCTTAGAACCATCTTCAAGGGTAGTTGTGGTATTCTCTACAATAGAGGCAAGATTCTCATCTGATGTATCAAATGCAGCATCAATAAGTGTGTTAAGGTCTTCCATCCTTCCTGCATTATCAAACATGGCAATATCAGATACCAACTGGGCATGCTCTGCATTTTTGAAGTTGAACTCATCACCCTGCTCAGCAGCTCTATTCATATCATTTTGATACTTATTATGCCTGATAAGACCTTGATAGTAGTTCTTAAACTCAGGAGAATTTACTCTGTCATTCATGTAGTTGGCAATTCTCTCTTCCCTTGCCATCCTCTCATTGTAATCTCTCCACTCATTTATAGCCCCACCCTCAATGGTAATAGGAGATTGGATACCTCCCTGCTTATTCCTCATGCTTCTGAATCTAGGCATACCCAGTGCACCTGTAAGGGCACCAATAAAGAACTCTTCCCAAGAAGACCCCTCATTGACAGTCTCATTTACTCCTTGGGCAAATGCCTTAACCCAATCCAATGTTTCTTGTGAAGCTTCAGGGTCAGTCTTTGACTTGTAGAAGTTGTTTACATCAGTTGAATAGTAATTACCTGCTGTCCTGCTTGCTATACTCTGTGCCATCTCCTCAGCACCTTCTGACAGGGCACCTCTTGTTATGGCAGCAACAGTTCCCAACCTTGTAGTACCAGCAGTATATTCCCCTGCTTTTCCCATTATATTGGTAGTCTTTCTTGCAGTCTTGAATCCATTGGCATACAGTTTGCCAAACTGAGTTATATTGGAAGCCAACAGGACAGGTATATTCATAAGCAAATCCGCATTACCCATCTTTAACCTGTCTTCACTCAGCTTCTCCAATGCCTCATTATATGCTTGGCTTTCAGCAGATACAAGCTGGTTATACATTTCAGTGCCACCATAAGCATCCCCTATAGCCTGCATCCTTTGATTATACCTGTCATCAAGCTGTGCCTTTTGCAACTCAAACCAATCCTTACTATTATTCAGGGCCTCTATTCTTCCCTCATTTACTGAGGAGATAGTGGCTCCTACAGCAGAATTGACTATTGCTGGAGCCTTTGATGAGTTCTTAATGGCTCCTATTAATTGAGGCAGTTTGGAGGCTTTCAATCCAGCAGCAGTTATATTACCACTATAGAAGGCACCTACACTGAATCCTAGATTCTTGATGAACTTGTCACCTATGAAGTTTGCAGTAAAGATGTTCTCATACCAAGGCTCCTCCTGCTCATCTCTTGTATAGTAATTAGGTAGTGCCTCTTCAGACCATTCATTGACTGATTGCATAGCCTTGGAAAAATCATTATCCCACAGACCAGACCATCTCCCCTCATTTATTGCAGTGCCTGCACCAAGCACCAATCCTACAGTACCATCAAGAAAGGTAGTACCTGTCAACACAGCTCCTTTGGCAAGACCTGCCCCTAACTGGGCATACCAAGGCTGCTCTATGGCTCTGACTTCATTCAGGTCATCAGCCTGACTGACAAAATTTATGCCTTCATCATAGATGCTTTGTCCATATCCTTTGTCAGCCAGCTCCATGCCTACATCTTCAGAAGTGGAAGGTGCCAAGGACTGTTGTAATGCCCTTGTACCTCCCAATACACTTAATTCAAACTCTCCCATTTCAGGGATTCTATTAAGTCCCTTGAGTCCTTTAAGACCTACAGGACCTGTCTTTGTTATATCTTGATACTCCATATTTACTTATCCCCCAACTTTAGAACTGGTCTTTGTCAAAGACTGGTTATATCCACTCAATCCCATAGAACTTATACCTTCCATAATAAACATTTCTCCATAATCCTCTGCCTCTTTCTCAGTAAATCCTTCAGACATCAACTCTTTAATCCTTCTGTCATACAGCCTGAACAGGTTGCCCATTTCCCCTGAGATAAGGTCAGGATTAAATGCAACCTTTGACCCATCCTTATAAGATACTATCACCTTGTTCCTGTGCTTGGTACTATGACTGAAATCCACTATAGGATTGTCCTCAGTTCCATAATCTTCAGGATTGAACTTCTTGGAAGTCTTGTTAAAGTTCTTATCCAAGATAGTCGCATTTTCTGCAAATGGCTTCTCCCAGTTTTCTTGGTTACTGATGTTATGGGTTAATACTTTTGACAGATACTCAGGGTCTCCATTCATGAAATATTCAGTATAGGACTTGGCAGAGGCATCTATTATGTTATCCATATTCTTGAAATCCTCAAGAGAAGACTTGTTAGTATAACCCATGGTCTTCAAAGCATTGTAATCCTCATCTGATATAACCTTTATATCATTTCCATACTTCTTCTTGAGGGCAGACATAGCATCATTTTCCATTTCAGACCAAGGCTTAACCACACCATATTGAGCCTGATACAACTCAGTTCCTCTACCCGGTCTTGTAGCTCCTGTCATCTTCTTATATTCCTCATATACTTCCAAAGGATTATAATTTCCTCTCTTACCAAAGTAAGATGCCTTTAATCCCTTACCTTGCACATTCAATTTGTCTCTTGTCTGCTTCATGCCATATAAGGCACCATTAGCTTCCAAGTGTGAGAATGTCCTAGGCTTATAATTCAGTGTCGGAGTGGGATTGTCTAAAGCTTTTAATCTCCTCTGCATAGCTTCCTGTGCTGATAACTTGGCTCCATAATCCTCATAAGGAGATACTTGGGTCTGACCAACTGCCTGATATAATGCTGGAGCTACTCTACTGAAATAGTCCATAACAGCAGCTTTGTCTGACCACTTGCCTACTCCGGAAACATTAAGCTCATCTTGAAGGATAGAATTAAGGACTCCATTAGTATCCACATCAGTGTCTCCGTTAATCAGTCTTTGAATGTCATTGATGGCCTTTGCTACATCAGTATCCTTATATCCGTGTTCTTGTAGCCAAGTCTTGACATAAGGGTCAAGTCTCTTGCCATTCCTGTAGTCTCTTAATCCTTTGGATAATGCAGAAGCAGTAGTAGCTACCCTCTTGAATCCCTCTTGGCTATTAGCCTGATTGAATCTTATAGAGGGATTATTCAGGTATCTGTCTAATGATGCTGTAGAAGCATCTCCTTCATATACCATACCAGCAGCTCTTCCCTTATATTGTTCTGCTGCCTCTTCTGTCCTTGCCTTATATGCTTGCTCAATAGGAATAATTTCCTTACTGTACCTTGCTCTCATGTTGAGCATGTTCTTTCTACTTACAGTATTAAGTCCTTCACTTGCAAGCTGACTAGCTTGATTCTCCAAATCATTTGCATAGGTCTTGTACATCTTATAGGTATATGGGTCAGTCTGCTCATTGGCTAAGCCATCCCATATACCAGCCTTTGTAGACAAGTCAGTATATTGTTCCTCAATTTCCTTATAATTCTGACCATATATTTGATATGGTTGCAAGTACCTGTCAAAAGAGAAAGGCTGGAACTTGCTATTTACAACCAAACTATAATTTGCCATATTAGTAAGTGAGACCTCCTCTTCTCTTCTTTAATTTTCCTCCTTTAGAATACTTGCCTCCTGCTACAGACATCTTGTAATCCTCCCACTCTTCTTTACTCCATTCCTTAGGTTTCTGGCTTAGAGTACCAAATACCCCTGAGTTGATTAGCATATCCCTGTCAGACCTGTTATAAGCATCTATTCCTATATTACCCAATGAGTCAAACAGATTAGTCAGGTTAGCACTCATACTTGCACCTCTTCTTGCATCTATTGCATCTCTCATTGCCATAGCTTGTGTAATACCACTTAGCCTTGTGCTTCCTGCCTTTAGTGCAGCCTCTTGATTAGCCATTGCAGCTTTAAGTCCCATCTCAGAGTTTGCTTGATTGGTTCCTCTATTAAACTGCTCTACCATCTGTCTCTGTGCCAAGTTATACTCCTCAGCCTGCCTTGCTAGGTCTCCCAACTTGCCTTGTGCATTATAGTCTGCTGCAAGTAGTGCAGCATTCCTTGAAGGACTTGAAGAGTTCATAATAGCTCTTCTTGTTGCACCAGCCTGTGCGCCAAGCTTATTTATATAAAAGTTCCTGTCAAGTGGTTTATATTGCAGATAATTCCCTATTGGCTTATAGCTTACAGGAACATAATTACCTACTTTGTTTGCAGCCTCTATGATTGCATCAGGTCCTGTATAATCAGGCCTGCTGAATATACTTTGACCCAATCCTATTGCAGAACCTACTACAGGTGCATATCTTAGCCAAGTAGCATCAAATCCTCTTCTATCTGTATTACCCTTTCTTTTGGGTACCCTAACTTTAGCAGGAGTTGTACCTTCCACATTAGAAGGTATATCATATCCTACTTCACCAATACCTGATATCTCCATAGGAGACAGGCCACTAAATCCTGCATAAAGCCCATCAATACCTATAGGCTCTATGGTAGAAGGTATGTCATAATCCACATATTTAATCATGCTGGGTCTCCTTGCTGTAGCTGTAACCTCTGGCATCTCTCCTGATTTCCAAGAACCAAACACCGGAGTATATGTGTAATCATCATGTATAAGACCTCCTTCTGCATATTGTACTCCTTCAAGTCCATATTGCCCCTGTCCTCTAAGAGCCTCTTGCTCCTGCATTAACTTTATGAGGCCATCTTCCAGCCCCCTCTTGCTTATTGGGTCATTGGGCCTTTCCTCAGATTCCTTTTGAATCTTTTTGGCAGCATCTGCAAATGTCAGACCTTTGCCACCCTTCAATTTATACCTCTGCTTCACTGAATCAGGTACTTTAATCCTGTTACTAAATACATAATCATTATAAATCACCTCTCCTTCTTCCACAAGATTAGGTATTCCATTATAATCAACCCCAATCTGTACTCCTTCATGTGGATTCTCTTCATGGTATCCTCCATTATTTATAACAGTGACACCATTGGTAAAATCTGCCCCATGAGTACCCATGAGGCCACCATCTCCAAATGGATTAAAAGGTACTTGTATATTAGGTTTGGTAATAGTTCTCATATTATAATCTGATAAGTCAGACAGACTGGGAGTGTGCATCTTGTCATATACAGACCTTGCCTTCTTTCTTTTAGAGGTTCTAGAGAACTCCTCTCCCTTGACATATCCTCTTTCAAATGCAGAGGAGGAAGCCTCAGGAGTATTGGATTTCTTGAAATTGTTCAGACTTCTCTTACTCAACCAATTCATCCTATCTACACTATTAAGTGTATTTTCCAAGTAGTCCATTTGGCTAGGCAGATAAGAGCTTTCAGGTATTCTGGCACCTCTCCATTGCATGATTCCATGTGCTCCCTTTCCACCACCTCTGGGATTATAGGCATAGGGATTGAACCTCGATTCCCCATATATTGAACTGTATACAGCAGCCTTTTGAGAGTTATTAAGTCCCATGTTATTTACTCTGTCTGCTATATAGGCACTGTAAGGCAAAGTAAACTCTTCATCTATCCATCCTCCATCATCATGTTTCCACTTTCTAGCATTCAAGGCAAAGGTAGCCATCTTCTTTTGTGCAGGAGTACCATGCTCCTTGAACCAAGATGCTGACTTTCCAGTCCTCTTTTTAAGGGCAGTAAACTTGCCTCTGTTCTCAGGCTTGATATGAATCTTACCTCCCTTTGCCATGTAATTGGACACAGCTCTTAAATCATTCATCTTATCGGCACTTTCTATTGCATTATCATAACTTAGCAGTGCTCTGCCTCTGGCTATCTCCTGTTCCTTCTTCAACTTATTATATAAATTTTTTGCCTTGTTACTGAACAATCCATCTTTCCCAATATCTGATTGGGAGAAGTCTGCTCCAAAGTCCTGATTAGACCATTGATTAAGTATAGAGTCATTGCTACTGCTATCAACTTTAACTGTACTCAGGGCATTATTGGAGTTTCTGACATTATTGACATTTTCCTTATTAATCTTTGAACCGAATAATGCATTGGTTATACCACCTATCAACCCAGTACCAGCAGACACAATGCCTCCTAATAAAGGGTTGACTGTGCTAATGGCAGAACCCACAGTACTTCCTACTTTATTGACTGTATTGCCTGCTCCTGAACTTAGTCCATTACTTATTAAACCATTTGCTGCATTACCAGCAGGGCCTAATAATCCAAGACCTAGTTTACCTAAGTTTTCTTTGGTAAAAAGCTTGCTAATGTCCCATATACTACCACCATCATCATATCTATTAATGATACCAGTAGTAACAGGACTATTGTGTTTCCTTATAACTTTTCTATTAACCATGTTATAATAATTTATTTGCAAAGATAAGTAAAGTATCAGAATTATACAAGAATATTATTTAAAAAGTAAAGGGAAGATAAGTTTATTACTTACCCTCCCTTTAGACTATCTCTATCAAGTTATTCAAAGTAGTGTACCACCATATCATGCAATATGGTCTTATTTGTATTTTCAGATTCCATAGATAGCTTAAGATATAACCAAGGATTTCTCATCCTGTCTTTATTGTTTGATTTATCCCTTGGTATATTAGCCCTCCATATCCTGAACTTCTTCTTGAGACTTGAAGGTCTTCCAAGTACATGGGTAAGCTTGGATTCACCACTTTGGTATTCATTCCAAACACTGAGAGTATCATAGGTTGTATCCAATAGCTTACCTTCACTGTTCCAACTGTCTGCCCTGAACTCAAGAGTGTTGAATATCTTATCTTGGGTCATATCAGGATTGGATATGACAGTAGTATAGAAAGGCTGGTAACTGTTAAAGAAGGTATTATAATCACCTTCATTGTGCAGCCATAGCTTCCCATCCTTTACCCACAGTCCTCTGTCTAGTATATTGGAGAAATATGGCACATTCTCATAGCTGTAGAATGAAGAGAACTGGCCTAATGGTTCTGAAAATGCCAAGCACTCATCCTTGCTTATGAAGAATACATCTCCATTTACCTTATCATAGTATGTTACAAATCCACTAAAGTCTTTAGGATTCCATACATTTATTCCAGTTGACCTACTGTTAATCCATGAATGGAATCCAAGCCTATCAGAGATGTTATCCAACTGGTTGTTGAGTAGGAAGATACCTTTGGTAATATCATCTATAAAATAGGTACCATTAGGTGTCCTGCATATAGACCACTTATTAGAACATCCTATACTATCAGATAAGTACCTCTTACCAGTAACTTTTCCACTGTTGACAATTTCAATAGGCGCTCCATTAGTGGGAGAAATCTGCACATTCTCATTATACAATATCTGACTAATGCTTTTATCTTGAAAAGCAAGGATATTATTATTATGCATTCTCAGAGCTGTTATACTACCCTTATCACCATCAAAATCAAGAGTGGATGCAAGAGTGATATTGGTCCAAGTATCAATAAGTTCTCCAGCAGTTTTAGCCTTAGTCCAAGTAACCACATTAGGAAATTTGTTCAATACCGAAGTATCATTAGTACTTACCTTATAGGTAAAGAAGTTATCCTTTTGATTGTATACTTGATTTAGCTTGTTAAAGTTCTCAGGGGTTATATATAGATTAGAAGTATTGCCTCTATTATTGTCATACCTGCCATCTAGATTTACCCTTGTCTCACACATAAATGACATTATCTCAGTCACCGAGTTTTCATCTTCCAAAGTAAATGGATAAGTCTTTAAATGGTCATATCTTTGGAAGTATGTGTCTCCTTCCAAGTACTTTACAAAATAAGTATGGCTGAAGTCATCATCATAGAAATAGGTAGTTTCTCCACATGGTAACCATTGATTACTCTGTATAGCATCATCAGACTCTCCTCCAAACCTATTGGTGACATCATCTCTGTATAATTCTGCTAACCACCACCAGCCGTATTGGATACTTTTAACTGTCTTATTAGGACCAGTACCTACAAAGTCTCCTATAACATCCTGAGACACAGAGTTGTATACTTCCAAAGTATCCCAGAAGTTAGGGGCACCATCATGAGTTATTGCAACATGGTTTACAGGCCAACTACTAGATGTAGGCTCTCCATAATCATTACCATCTATGATAGTAGGCAAAACCTTATATGAGTACTTACCCAAGTTGTGCTTGTCTTCAAGTACAATAACAGCATGAGGGGTAGACTTGTACTTTATGTGTACAGGGTCATATGCCTTATTTATTGAGTTACCAGTGGAAGGTATGGTAGGTGTAAAGTCACCAACATATATGTCGTGGTTAGTATATGAGGTATTATTCTGATTATAGGTGGAAGATGTTACAATCTGGTAATAATCACTACCTGAATATTCAGTATTTGAAGTAATCTTATCCACATTTCCATAGTACACTAAAGTACCTTTTCCAGAATGCTCCTGAGCCTTCAATTTGAGTGGAGTAACCTCGTTTGAATTAAAAATCTGTGCATCTGCAAGTTTCCCTGAATCCCATGTACTAGTACTGCTAAGGTACAGGTTAGTGGCAGAGAATTTCAAATTGGATAGCCTCTTATACTGTAACTTGGCAGGCCTATATCCATTCTCATCTGCCCAGCCTGTACCATCAAGACCTCCACTCCTATGCCAAGGATATGTGGCAAAGCCTATCTGCATCCTTCTAAATTGTGTGGGCATAATATCACCAAAGTCTCTTTGAATATTATCTATCCAGTTGATATTAGCCAATTGGCTTCTGAATGCCCAAGGGGATATGTTGACACTACCACAAGACTCTTTGTAAAACCCTGTTGGTGGGAACTTCTTACCACCTGAGCCAACCATGGTAGTTCCTGTGGTAGAAGTTACAATGTCAATATCCCCTACACTGGCGGTTACCAAAGTTGCACCTACTATCCTCAGCTTACACTCGGAAATATCATAATTCTCAACTTCACTGTTAAATTCAATATCTGGGGAATGAAGAGTAACTATTGATTGGTCTACAAAAAACTCATGTTTATGCTTCTCCACATATTCACTAAAATCTGTCAGAAAATGGTTTCCTTCTGCAAGGCGTGGAGTGGCAGGAGGGTAGGATATATTCTGTATCTCCGCATTCCTATGAGTGTTTCCCGGTATAGGACTACTATGCCTACACTCAGCCCAAGTACCTGCATCAACCAAGGAAATATTTATTTTAACTGGCCCATTAGGAGAATAAAACTGCTTATCATTATTTATTATACCATATCTTGACAAGGTTTGGTCACTATATAATGCCTTTTCAGGAATGCCAAATATAGGTGATACATCTGGCAAGCCTGCATCCCCAGACTCTGACCTTATCACATCAAAGGGAATGTTGGGTCTTGAGAACCAAGAAGACTGTACAAATGGGGAATTACTGAATCTGTCACCAACATTATAAACAGTGGGGCATAAAACTCCTTGGCATATTACTTCTCTATCCCCTATAGAGGGATATACTATTATAGGCCTGAATCCAATATATCCTAAATCCTTTAGTTTATCAATTATGGTACCATCATTGAATGATACCTTAGGTATGCACTTATAGAATACCAGATTTGAAACACCAAAACTACCATATAAGTCATTAGTACCGGGTGCTTTGGTAATCTGAGCGTCTTTTATGAGTACTGGAGAAGACCACTTGCCTGACTTATGCTTAAACTGTATGCCAAATCTGTACCACTCCAAATATTTAAATATCTTAATAGTGTTAGAGTTGTTATTCAACTGAAACCTATGTTGATAATATCCAGAAGGTGTTCCCAAATTAATTGTGGTAACTGTATCGAGGTTTACATTTAATCCTCTGAAGTACTCTCTAATAGAGCTATCAGGCTCAATTCTATTAACATTGATATTTCCTAAGAATAATGTATTGTCCTTTTGGCACATTGTACCACAAGATATGTCTTCTCCTCCCAAGTATAATAATTCAGTAGGGTCAATACTCTCTCCAATATTACCAGTATCTGTAAAACTGATTGTTTGAGTAGAGGAAGATAACTTTATACCTTGAACTCTTTTGACAATGGGAGTTGAATCTTGTGTAGTTCTCAGTATTGAATATAATCTGACATATTCACATGCAACATCTCTAACAGACACTGTCACATTAAAACTCACAGATAAAGAATCCTCAGGACTACCTCCATTATCATACTTTGTTATGTAATATAGAGGAGATATAGCCAGTATATTGGACTCCTGAGCATTCTTGGTGTAGACTGTAACACAATATTGTATTACCCCTGACGGGAATACCCCACTATACCCTTTTTTTATATTGGTTATGTTAACAGTTGAACCGGGATTCAAACTCATAACAAAGTCAAAAGAATTGGGTGTGTAATCTTCTATAGAAGTAATATTGATAACTCTGGGCTGGTTTAATCCATCAGTCCAATATACTTTCTGTATGTTATCATCTTCATAGAATGACAATGTCTCTATAGGATAGAGAGGATTAAAGTTAAGATTGCCTTTGTTACTATCATATAATATTACTCCATGCAAGCTGTCCTTGTCAAACCATATCTTATATATGTAATCTTTTCCATTGTCTTGGTCTGTAGTGAACAGTACTAGATAACCATTAATTGTAGCTTGTCCTATAGGTAATCCCTTTATAGAGTCTATACCTTCTATGTTTGATACCTCTTTAGTGCCCTTCTCATTTACTATGCTGAGCAGGGTATTATCATCAGTAGACATTATCCTTATATTCTTGTTCTCATAAGCATACTCAGAAGAGAATTTGCTTACAGACAAGTCCCTCTGCATACCTTTTATCTGCCATGTAGATTTCTTTATCATACTATTGCAATTTTATATACTCTTTATTGCCAAGAGAAGAGAATCCATTATCAAACTCACTTGTCCTTTGAATAAGAGTATTCCACATTCTGCTTATTGATTCCATTTCAGATTGTGATGGTATAGTAAATTCACTCTGTAATTGTCCTGCTGACCAAGCATATTGTTGTTGGGTGTTCTGTAATACAGCAGGAGAAATCTTTCCCATATCAAACAAAGTAGTGAACTCTTCCATCTTAATATATAGCTCAAGTGTTCTCATAAACACAGGATTGTCTATGAGCAATGGAAACCCATCCTCATCTATTGGAACAGACTTATATGAGACTATTATATCTCCTGACTTGAAGGAAGTATATATTACTCTGCCTTGTGTCTTAAAGGCAAACTCTTGCGGTCTTTTATGTCCTTCATACTTATCACGATGTTCTCTAGGCATGAAATTATCTGTCATACTCCTTAAACATATCCCAGTCTTACACTCCTTCACCTGATTTATGGATACAAGGTCACAGGGTAATATGGCCCTAAACTCTTCTATATGCAGTACACTCTCCTTATTTAAATATAACTCTGGCATTCCAAATATCCCAATAAATGTAACTAGGTGGTATACCACTTGTTCAAGTGTAAGATTCTGCAATAGAGGATGTCTTTTCAGTCTATCCAGTATCTGTCTGATGTTAGTATATTGAATATTATTAATCATTTATCCATCTCAATTAAATTTCTACAATCCTTTAGTTTAACACTTGAAGGTATCAAGCTTACCATCTTTTATCCTCTTCTTCAATTCTTTCCTTAATTCTCTATTGGGATTGAACTCATAAAAGGTTTGGTTATTATAGTCTGCCTTACTTCTATCATAATGGATTTTAAATACCTCTTTCTCCTCCATTCTAACTAAAGTCCTATTATCATAAGATTCCTTGTCTTCATACCATAACCTTAATGTCTTATCCCAATCTATTGGCAAATTGGTGACAACCTTATTATCTTTAAGGTAGATTCTGGCATCATATTTTCTCAGCTCCAGTCTTCCCATCCTATGAGGAAGACTAATATCATGTCCTTTAAGCAGCTCTTCAGCCAGATAGTTGTTGACTCTTCTTATAATGCTGTAAAACTCATGCTCAGTCAATGGCCTGCCTATGTCAAACCACTTGTTTTTCCTTATATACTTATAGGCATCATATACACCCAAGGAACCTGATACCTTATGTGTTCTATGTTCATTCAAGTGGCACACTGATGTCCTAAACTCCTTCCATTTCTTATACTCTTCCTGACAATCACTCATAGGTTACTGCTTTACTGAAACATCAGATGAATCATCCTTAGCATTGTTCTTATTATCATCAGGTCTGTATTTAGCACCCAGCACCTCTCCTACTATAAGACTTACAAGGGGAGTAACAAGGCTCTCCTCAATAGGAAATTTCCTATCAAGCACATCACACTCCTTATTGTCTCCACATTCCAATTCAGAGGCTATGCTGGCATCTTCAAATATAGCAGTTACCTTTATCTTGGAGAGGTAAAGGAATTGGGGATTCATAGAGATTAAATACAAGTGGTTATCCGGAGCAAGAGAGCAATATATTATGTTCTGTAGATATTTGTCATATCCTACATATCTCATCCTATCCCTGCTTATGAAGGTTATACTATCCTGATAGAAATCAATAGGATATACTCTGGTATTACTGACACTTAATATATTAGGTACCTCTTCCTTACTCATAAGATAGGTTCTGCCACATGAATCAGAAGGAGATACTGATTTGGTCAAATCCAGACATATAGTCTGATAGTTGCTTTCAGGTATATGCTTCTTAACATCAGAATATCTTTGCTTTATAAGGAATGCCCTATACTTATCTGCCAAAAGTATAATATGATTCTCATTGAAAGTAGAGTCATCTGATATACTCTTTACCTCATCCAGACATAAATAAACTAATTCTCTGTATGTCATAACTATATATGCATGCTTATTAATAAATAAAAAACTATTGCAAATATAGATATTTATAATCAATATTGCAATAGTTTTAATTGAATCTTTTGCAGTAAGCAAATATATAACTTATATAGCAGGAGTTCTAGGTTTGTTATCTTGTGTGAATCTTATCATGCCATCCTCAGATATTCTGATAGATTCCTCTTCACCATACACAGCAGAGCTTTCCTCAGTAGGAGGATATGGTATTAGGCATGAAGTACCAAATATACAATATAGGGCATTATTCATGCTATTGTAGTCCTTATCATCTATAAAGGCAGACATTGGGCCACTAGTAAGCTCTTCTATCAAGGACAAAAGCAGTAACTTATTGACATCATTATAACACACATATCCTGTACTTGAAAGTACATTGAAGTATGTAGCTAATGCCCTTTTCAATACATTACTTAAGTTATCCATAATGAGCACTCACATTTAGTACTTGTATCATCTGTTATCACACAGTTCCTAAAGAACTTGTTCCAATACTTTATTGCCAAAGTATAGTTCCCTGTCTTTAAGGAAGTAGTAAAAGCCTTCAGTTGAAGGTATTTGTCTATAAGCTGCTTGGGAATATTGCAAGTCTCCTCTACCTGTCTGATGCCACCCATCAGTAACTTATAAAGGTTATGCATATTGACAGCTATTCCTAAATCATAATATCTGTCATACCCACATGGAGTATCAGGTGCCATTGTACCTTTGACAGTAATATAGACAAAGAATAAGTCCTTACCAAAATCTACTGCTGCATTGAAATCTGTCTTGTCTAGGATTAATGTCACATGCTTGGAATTACCATCAATGCTTTTTGTATACACACTGCTTGATGATGGCCCAGAGGTTATGAAGGTATCCTGAGTATCTATAACTACTGAGTCAATATAGACATCATCATAGAAGGAGTATGCTTCTATAGAAGCATCAATTACCAACTGCCTGCATTCTCCTGAGGCTTTTAATGTAGCAAATCTTATCATATTACACAAATTAGGTAAATAAAAAAGGAGACTATAAAAGTCTCCTTATTTGTATCTCGCTTTTAGGAGATGTCTGCAATAGTAAGTCCTGTAGCAGTTTCCACTGCACCGATTATCTGATTGAGAACTGCTTTATCTGCACAAGCAATAGTTATTGTCTTTTCAGACTTTTGTACTGACTCATTGCTGCCTACATAGGCATAGTGTATATCAAGCACATTATATGTCTTGCTTGGGTCTATCAGATAAGTGGTAGGAATGTTGTTAGGCCAGCCAATGCCTCTGTAGATGTCTCCTCTTTCACCCATACAGAAGTACTCTAAGTCTGCAATAACCTTACCATTACCTATTGTACCATTGGTACCCATCTCTACAGTGCCCCAAATTCTCTCATCTCCATCTACAATTATTTCAACTGGCTGTACAGTGAAATATACTGGTGTCTGAGACATAACACCTAATCTCCAAGGCTGTTCTACCTCAGTAATTCTGATGCTGTCAATGTCAGCTACAATTGCTGAAGTACCATCATAGTATGGGTTAGTACTATCACTCTTGCCATTATCCTTAGTAGAAGGAGTTACTGTCATATAACCATTTGCATCAAATCCTCCCTTGCTCTTGGTTGCAGTACTATGTACCTCAATCTTAATCAAGGGAACTATTTCCCTGCTAAAGTTCTTAGCAATAGATTGAGCAAGAGTCTTGTAGAACACATCAGCAGTCATGCCAGAATAAGCATGAACCATGCCATATTTGAAGTATTGGTCCTCATCAGACATGCCCACATACTGTTTAAATGCAATTCTTAGGATATAATCCTGACCTGCAACTGGAGCACCACCATTAACACTTGAATCCAATACTATGGTAGCTGACTTCATCTTGTAAGCCATGCTATCAGCACTAGTTGCCTTTGCATAGAGAATGTTTTCTATATCTATAAGGTCACTTCTCATTCTGTTATCAGCTCCCTTATATTCAAAATACAGGTGTTTCTTTTCAGTATCATTTGATACTGCAATAGCACCAGCAGTATCAGACTCAATTACATGGGAAGTCTTAAATGCAGTTGCTACATAAAATTGCCTTACCTGATTCACGCTAAATGTCGCCATTTTAATTTAATATTAAATTACACAATAGTTTATTTTGTTCTGTTTGTATCCAAACCCTTACTTGCTATTGCAAGTCCTACTGCCCTATCAAGTATTACCCTATGCAATGCAGGATGTAAATCACACTCTGTTATCTTGCTTTCTCCATTTATGTTTAGATGGGCAGGCAATGCTACCAATATAATTGGGTTGGGTTTAGATAGGTACCTGACTAAGTACCTGCTTATATTATACTTTGATACTATTTCTGCAATCCCATTATCAATATCAAGTCTCAGGACTCTCCTGTATCCCGGACCCCTGAATGGATTGTTATATGTATTGTAGTAATCATCCAAGGTAGTGGGTACCACAAGTACTTGGTTACCATTCTTACAGCCTAGCTTATCATCCCTCAGCTCAACTGATTCATAAACTATAAACCACAAGTCACTAGGTAACTTGAAGAATACAGACTTATCAGATATTCCAGTAATGTCTGCTATTTTTTTAGTAGTGGTATAAGTCTTTACCAAGTTGCTCAGGTATCTCCTTATTTCCTCAGTCTCTTCAAATGATTCCCTGAATGGATTCTTACCATTGTATAATTCCACTAACAGGTCTTCTTGGGCTTTTGTAAGAAAGATTGATTTCTCATACTCGTTGAACTCAATTCCACCTGAAGAGTAGCTGTTCAATAGAACATCAAATTCATTAGAAAATTCCTCAGTTGTCATTATTCACTTCTTTGTCCCAGTTCAACACTACTTTTCAAATCTCCCATATAAGCAGATTTAGCTAACTCTACTGCCCTTTGAAGAATTTCAGGATGTAGTTCACTATTCAAGACACATGGAGATTGCTCTGATTCACCATCTACTGATACACCAACCAAGTCCTCCAATACTATTGGTTTAGGCTTGATTAGATATGTGATAAAGTAAATGGCCTTGGTATCCTTTGGACTTTCACCTCCAGATTCTCCTAGGAATTGCTCATCTGCATCATGCAATATAAACCTGAACCCATTGTACTTTGTGGGAATTACAGTCTGGTCTTCAGACCCTTTAGGGTCTCCAAAAGTCTCTATAACTCTCCACACTTGCCTCTTTAAAGGTCTTCCATAGGGCTTGCTCAGGTTATTAAGCAAACTATCTAATTTTATAGGCACTACCTGATAATACTTATCTACATTATTATCTGTATCCTTAATGATTATCCTTTCTGATACCACTAACAGTATTTTGTCAATAAAGCTAGGGGCATTGAATAATACAGCTTCAGGAGCACTGCCATAGATATTTCCGGGGATTGTGACACCCTCCAAAATATCAGTTCCCCTCTTGGAATCCACCTTTATCAAGGGACAGGCTTCTTGCACTAGAAGAGTAGAGAAATCTATTTGTCTTTTGGCAGAATCATCAAACCCTTGCTGGTACTTGTTACCTCCTTGGGTAGAAGTAAAGTAGTTCTTTACTATCTCATTCTGAGCTTTTGTGAGAAACACAGACTTTTCATACTCATTAAGGCCCGGAGCTTGGTTACTGGATATGTTATTGTAGAGAACGTCAAATTCATCTGAAAACTCCTGTAGTGTCATAATCTTATATTCTTCTTTATTTTAACTTGGCCTCCAAGGAAAACTTGATTTCCTGATGCTTTGGAGAGTTCAGGTACTTGGCTGCTGTATTCAATGTAGGTTCCTCATTAGCCTCACATAGTGGAGTATTGTCACTTCTCAAGTATAGGAAACCCCCTCTATTTGAAACCAATCCTGCTTCTATACTCTTCTTGATGAGTACCTTAGTAGGCAACATTGGGTCAGTGATAACCTTCAGGAAGAGCTTGTTATTGGACTGAATAAGCTCATTAGCCTTAGTCTGCAAGAACTCTAGTTTAGCATTTTGAGATGTAGGTCTTCCATCAACAGTCTCTATGATAACTCTCAAAGTATCCACATCACTCTCAATCTTTCCAAACTCCTTATAGCACTTCATTGTAGTGCTCATATTATCCTGAGCAGTCTTTGTCTCATCATTCTCAGAGATGATGACAAACTGATATGAAGCCTTAGGTCTATCTTGCAAAGCCTGCAATGATGGTGCAACAAAGTCCTTGTTAGCCAAGAGTATTTTATATCTTATATAATCTTCCGGATTGGACAGGTTAAGGTAACTATCCTGCTTTGTCAGTCTTACCTTATTTATCCCACTCTCATTAGAATCATTCCAGAAGTTATCTACCTTCTTATAGATACTTAGAGCATTGTATTCCAAGCCCATTATATCTTCCAAGAATGCCTTCTCCTTGTCTGTAAGTACATTGACATACATGCCTGATGACAGCCTAGGTACTACAAATACTCTAACAGACCCTTCTGCCATACCTCCAGCAAGAAGATGTTTAGGGTTAGTTCCCCATATTCCTCCCAGTTTGGGAATGAATCTGACAATTACTCTCTCATTTCTTAAACAGCTTATCAACTGCTCATCACCATTCTCTTCTATATTTCTCACTTCCTGTGAGGCTTTTGGTTTTCTCCTTGCAGGATTTTCCTCTTCTTTTGGCACTTCCTTCAATGGCAGTGCTGTATCATCTACTTCAAAACCAAGTGTACCATAATCTACTTCTTCCTTTTCCTTTGACATATCTTCTCCTTATTTAATAGAAATAAAAATAAATTAAGGGAAGCAGGAGTTACCCCTACTCCCCTTTATAGTTTATCCTTGCAAAATAGCAGGAATCAATGACATAGTTCTTGTTGGGTCAAGAACACAGATACCAAGAGTAGCCATTCTGTGTATTACAGCAGCATCCTCATCAAATGACATGTAAGGATTGCCTATCTGTCCTGTAAATGGATTTCTTAATCCCCACTGATAGCCTCTGTATTCATTATCACCCTTAATCTTACACTTGAAGATATTAGGTTGGTCCATAGTACCAATGTACATAATATCATATCTGTAAGAGAAGGCAACACCCCCCTGTGGGTGTGGTATCTTATTTCTAACAGGGTCATCATAGAATGGGTCTACATCAATCTTAACCCTTACACCATTAGGCGCTCTATACTCTACAAATTGGAAACCTGCACTTAGAGCATTTTGATGCAACTGAGACTGAGTCTTCTGAACAACACCAATAGAGTTGTTATCAAGAACAAACTGTGTCCAACCTGATACTGTCTTCAACACTTCCTTGTGGAATTGAATAGCACCTCTTTCACCAGTCTTGATTAGGAAGTATCTATCACCAAAGTCCAATTTAGAAGCAGAAAGCTCATATAGGGCATCCTCAAGAAGCTTCAAGCTGAATACATTGTAGTACATAGTATTAGCAACTTCCATCTGCTCAAACAGACCAGCACCAGTCTTGATTACACCACCAGACTTACCAATGTTCATATATTCACCATTGGAGTTTCTGTTGCTTCTACCAAATGCAAGAGCATTATTCTTGTACTCAGAGAATTGCTGTTCTACCTCAAAGTCCACATTATGCATCCACATTTTAGCTACTGACTTGGTATATCTACCATCAGTCTCCTTGATAATAGGAATACCTACAGCCAACTTCTTGCTCAGCATTGAACCCGGAACCTTGTGTTGGATTCTTACTACAGACCACTCATTTCTCATAGAAACAGGGCTTGTATATCTTACATCACCAACTTTTCTTGATAGTTCCTTTTCTACAAATGCAGCTTCAATAGAGAATCTCTCTCCTGCAAGTAGCCTTTCAGCAGGAACTCCTGCTGTATTACCTCCAGCAAGTTCTACCTTATAAACTGCATTGGTACCTTCCATTCTAGGGTCTCCTAAAATTCTGAATTGGTACAGTTCATTTAGATTACCCACAATGTACTCACCATCTGCAAACCAGTCCTCAGGGAAAACAAGATAGAAGGGAGAAGTACCCTCTCCAATCATGCTACCATCATCTTCAACCTTTGTTCCATCCTCTTTTCTTGCCTCTACCAAAGGAATATTCCTTCTTGAAGAACCAATAACGTCCCAGTAATATTCACTGTCATCCTCAAACTCCTTTACAGGGAACTGATTCAAGAATGAATCAAGTGTCTTTCCTCTATGGAAGGCTAGCAGTTGTACCATTAGGTTTGTAGCTCTCTGAGGAGCTAACTGATAGATAGAGCCTAGGTGGTTTTCTTTAGTCAAACCCTTCCAATGTTGGAAGCTTACCATCTGAAACTTACCTAATTTTCCAGCCATAAAATAATTGTTTATTAGTTAAAATTATAATCTTTACTTAGATTTTAAATATTCTTCATACAAATCCTGAAGTCCCAAGTCCTCCCAAGTCTTATTCAACTTATAAGTAGTACCATCCTTTAGTACCTTCAATTCATTATCGTAATAAGAAAGGGATGCAAACAATAACAGGACTTCATCTTTGGAAGTTAATGCCTTTCTTATATTTTCAGGATTAAATCTTTCAGGCTTCAAGTCTTTTCCATTCCCAAAAAGCAATATAGGAATGAAGCAGCCTCCACCACATGAAATGAAAGCTTTTGTATTATCTGTGTTCCAAAGTATCCTCGAATTGGTAAGTTCAGAAAACAACCTTGCTGGGATAAACTTCTGTAGTTTAAAACCTGAAGTCATAACTTCTGAATTTGCCTCATCTGTCGGGTCTTGAGCTAGTCTCTTTATATCATTACTATCAGTAATAGGTGTTACTGTTATTGACATGTTGTTTACACTTGAGTAAACAAAATATATCCCCGGCATAGCAACACCACTATGTTGTCCCCAATGACTCATACTTGGACTAACAGCATGATTGGAGTCATACCTAGAATGGTTCAAAGTTGCTATGAATACTCTGCCAGTATCTTTCATATTGGTAGCACCAATATGACTAAGACTATTGACACATATTGCCCTATAGCTCCCAGCAGGACCTAATGTAAATACATATGGAAGTGAAGGATTATCTGTGTTCTCACACTTCTCTATAAGTGAAGAGTAAGAAGCAGACTTATCCTTATACACTATGTTTGTTTTTTTCTCTGTTGGGTAGGAGGTTAGGGTCTCCTACCCATTGTATCAACCTTTTTATCCTCGGTATAATTGTTTAGACATCTATTTTCCAACCTTTACCTATGAATGATTCAGGGTCTTCATCTACTCCACTAACAAACTTCAGATTACCATCTGAGTTTCTTGCAGTGTTATTAATAGCGTGTTCCAAATCCCTCAGGCCATTCTTTACCTCTTTCTTTACCTTGCCTTTTACCAGACCATCAAGGCTCTTGAACCCATCAGTCAATGTAAAAATCAGACCCAAGTACTTCAGGAAGTCTACTCTGTTATCCTTTTCATACTTCTGAATAGCAGTATAATACTCTCCAGTTTCAGGGTCTTTATATATAGGCTTGGATATGTTATCATATATCTTCTGCCTTGTCGGCTTATCTATTGACAAGTCTCCCAATATATTCTTTTCATTGAGAATAGACTCCTTTAGTTTATTAGCCTGTTCCTTCCTGTTCTCTTCTTCCTTCTGTGCCTCTAACTTGGCATCCTCAATAAGGTCATCATATTTACCCTTGAAGTATTCAGTATTACTCTTCAATGCTTCCTTTGCATCCTCAATATCAGTACCAGCATTAAAGGATTTCTGTACTTCTCTTGTGGCTCTTTCTCTGCTGTAACCCCTATTAATGAAGTCCTGAAAGATAAGATTCTTTCTCAACTCTTCACCTTTATCACTCTCATCAGTGATATTTTCCTCCTTAACACTGTCAAGGAAGTTCAAGGTATTCTCATACCTTTTTATCTCTGTGGGTTCAATGCCATAATTAAGTGCATCATCAATCCTCTTCTGTCTCTCTTCAAGACCAGCCTTGATTTGCTGTTCCACTAAGTCCCTGAAATCTTCAGGCTCCTTGACTTTAGAGAGGACTTCATCATCAAGGTCTGGAAAGATACCTTCCTCCTTCAAGGCTTTAGCAATGGAAGAGTAGATAGTTTTTTGGGGAGAAGTGCTATCCTCTCTAGAGGAAGTATCTTCCTTTCCTTTTGTATTATCCTTTCCACTACCTACGCTCCCTGGCTCATCTGTAAACAAGTTATCTACATCAATAACCTCAGTAGTTTCTTCGTCTTTCTCTTTATTCTTTTTATCCTCCTTACCATCCTCTTGGTCAGGAGTTACTTCATCTTCAGGCGAAGTATCCTGTACTTCATCATCTACAAACAGATTCTCTATTTCCTCTGCTCCTAGAATATTGTCTAAAATCAATTCTTCTTCCATAATCTCCCATTATGATATAATTAAACAATGCAAAGTTATACAGAATTTTACACCCATACAATATAGTAAATAAATTACTTTGCAAGCACAAATAAGATACTTATTATATATGCAAAAAGAAAGGGCAAGATTATACCTTGCCCTTGTCCTATCAGTATTCTTTAAAGTAACTTACTACCTTATTTCTGGATTTGCAATCCACATCTTTGAACCAGAATATAATAGCAGATTCTATTATCTTTTGGTCTACATTGTCACCAAACCAACTCTTAAACAGCTCAACATAATCATGATACTGTGAGTTGATTGCCACATACACATCAGTAGGAGTTGCAGACACAGGAATCACTCCTCTATACCTTTCACAAATTTCCTTTGCCTTATGTATATCAAACTTTTCTCCACTATACTTTCTGCCACCCTCAGTGTGATACATATCAGATACCAAATCCATAGCTTCAGATTCAGTAAAGTGTTCTCCATCATTCATGGAATGTCTCATGTACTTTATTATTCTGTCCATGTCATTTCCTCTCATGCCAGAGTCTCTGAACCTGTCACCAAACCTATTGCTTCTAGAATCAAACACATCCATGAAACCATCATCTTCATGCCTTCTAGGATAGTTTCTATCCTCTAATGACATGAAGCCATCATGCTCCATTGAATCTCTTCTATATCTCTTCATGAAGTCCCTGAACTTATTTCTAAATTCACTTTCACTCATGCCTCCCATACCTCTTCTATTTAGGTATTCATACATCATAAGTTCATCCATACTTCTAATTTTTAGTAATTAATGTTTCCTTGAAAGCTTCCAAATCCGACATATTTAATACCAATCTCTTGTTTGTCAAAGGCAAGTTGAACTTGATTTGTCCACCACCTATTTCTATGTCTCCAATAAATGAAGTCTTGAAGGAGAATGGATTAGTGGTCATTAGATTCTCCATCATCTCAGTAAGGATTCCTTCAACATCTACATTACCGTCTTTGTCTGCTATAAGTTCCAAAGCCTTGGTTATCTTGCTGAAGTTCTTATCCAGTGCTCTTGTAATAAGAGGTTTCATAAACCCGATTACAGGGCTAGACTTAGACATGGACTCCAACTGTGATGCCTTTACCTTCTCTACTTGCTTCTCAATTATCTCCATAGTAGCAATTTTGAAATTAATTATTGTTTATCATGTAAGCTTACTATGCAAAGATACTAGCTATTATCCAAGAAGCACAACAATACTAAAGCCCTGTATATATGATTAATATACAGGGCTTTAACTTAGTAACATATGTACAAAAAAAAAGGAGGTAATAATTACCTCCTGCTATATTACTCCTTATTGTCTTTATGCTTATAAAATACTTGTGTTATCTTATCATATATGTAAGTCAGCAAGTATGCATCCACCTCATCATTATCTCTCTGAGGGGTGTATCCTATATACTGCCATATATGATTCTTTATATGCTCAGCCTCATGGACTATGCTACTTCCTCTTCTTGAATTAACAGCTACTAAGGATGCTCCATATGCACTTATGGTAATAGCATTTGCTTCTGTATCCATTTCATCCTGAGGTATACTTCCTTCCAACTCTTCCCATCTATCAAATATAACTATGGTAAGCTTATAATTGAATATGGGTATTATAGTCTTTCTTCAAGTTATCATATCTTCTTCTCCTAATTACTTCAATAAATTCCACCAAAGCTATTAAGCAATCCTTGAGTACTTCTACTCTTCTTGACAAAGTCATCCAGAACTTTCTTAGACCAACTTAATTCTTTGAAACCTGCCTCATGTTCACCTCTAGGCAATTTGCCACTTCTCACATAATTATCAAATGTTGCCCTACTGACATTTAAGTATTTGCAGGCTGCATATTTGCTTAATCTCTTCTCTTTATCAGTAAATCTCCTTAAGTTATCTACTATTTCTATAGCCTCTCCTTCTGTAATATTTGAATTACCTGCATCAATATCATCTACTATCTTCAATAGTAAGCTTCTTATGACTTTTAACATACAAATATAATATTATAAATAATGAAATGCCCGTGATACTCATGTGTAACACAAACAATTCTCTGTTAGTAACACTAATCCCAATATACCAATCATATATGTTTATTATATCATTTACTGCTATATAATGCAGAAACATCCTATGATACTCACAAAACTTGAATACATAAGAAGGAACTGTATTTACCAAATATGCTAAAGCAATTACCATAGGCATTATCTTTAGTAAATACAGTTCCAACAAAATCTATACCTCTGGATTCTACTGGGAATATCTGATAGTTCCCTTTTACACCAAGTTTCAATACATGTTTAAGATACAACTTTATGGCAACAAGCACATTCCTTAAGTGAGCCTTTGACTCACCTAATATTACTATATCATCTGCATATCTATAGTAATACCTGCACTTTAATTCCTCTTTACACCAATGGTCAAAACCTGTCAGATACAAGTTTGCAAAGTATTGGGATAGGTAATTACCAATAGGAACTCCTTTACCATATATCCCATTAATTCCGTTCACTGAATCTATAATCTCATACAGAATCTCAAGCACCTTAGTGTCCTTTATCTTACGAGAAATTATGGATTTCAATATGTTATGGTCTATTGATGGATAAAACTTGGTAATATCCAACTTTAAACAGTATTGGGTCTCATTGTTTCCTCTAGTCTTCCTCAAATCTCTTTTTAAATCCTTAAGGCACTTATGTATTCCTCTGTGTTCTATACAGCTATAAGTGTTGGTTATAAATTGCTTGGTCCAATGTTCTTTAACCACATTCATTATAGCATGATGTGCTATTCTATCAGGATAATACGGTAGTCTGTATATGAGTTTCTCCTTAGGCTCATATATCTTATATGTAACATAGGGAGAGGTTTTATAACTTAAGTCAGAGAATGACCTTGCTAAGGCTCTATCCTCTTCTATAATATTCTTATCATGCTTTTCTATAAATCTTCTACTCCTCCTTTTAGCTTTCCTAGCATTTGTATCTGCCAAGAGAATATTATCCATCCTGCATAGGGATGAAATCAAATTTCCTTTTCTTTATCAAATCAGCTTATCAGTGTTAAGCACCTAAAGCCGACATAGACAATAACAGAACCCGAACCATTAGCAGAATCGAAGTTAGTCAAGCCAGCATGAGAACCAGAAGAAACCTTGCCACCAACCAGTAGCGTATTCTGAGTATTATCGTAATCTACCCAGTAATAGTCACACATATAAGTAGTTGCAGAATTGCCAACACTAACAGGTATTATATCTGCATACTCCCCTAATGCACACTTTGTAATATACCCTCCTATATGTCCTGATACTACTACTCTATCCGCATTGGTAGGTGCATCTGACAAAGTATCAGTGAACTTATCAGGGTCATTTATAATATACACATAGTTTGGTGTGGACTCACTGGCACCGACAGGAGTATCTATTAGGATACCATCCAGATTAGTCCAAATATCTCCAAACACGTTATCAAATCCTCTCCACCTTGGTACTTTGAAAGTTACGGTACCGATACCATCTGAAGCAGGAATTACCAAGTCCTTAATTCCAGTAAAGTTACCAAACTCATTACAATACCCACATGGAGTTATTGGGCATCCGCCATTATAAGTATTCCAAACAGTATCACTCCAAGTAGTAACTCCATTGCCAAGCCCTCCCTGTCTATATCCATCTTCAGTCAAATCTTCAACATAGTTTGCCTGACTATTGAAGTTTGCATATTCTATAACATACAACCAATAGAATATTGCCTTGTAGTACTCATAAGTAAGCAACACCTTGCCAGCATTTTTGGCATAAGTTCTGAAGTTTGCCCTACTAGTGTTTGTTCTAGGTTTTCCTAAATTAGTCCTGAATTTATCCGATTCCAAGTAGGTATCACTGCTAGAGCTATTATTTCCTCCTCTACAATAAGAAGAGGTATTTACAACTGAAACAGCACTATTTACTTGAAGTGTAGATAAATAGCCCATATTCTCAGGTACTTCATTAAGTACAGTACTCCTATAAGCATCTACCAACATATGAGGAATCCTTATAGCATAAGGAACTACTTTTTGGGTAGACACATATACTCTAGATTTGGTTCCTTCCGTTTCAGACCACAAATAAAATTCAGGTACTTCTACCTGTACAGTACCATCATATCCATCCAATCTGGAATCTGTACCATCTGCTTTCTTAGACCAGTCATTTGGGTCCAAATAATACATTATCCTTTTACCTTGGCATACACATCCTCTTAATGCTGATTGTATTGGGAGAGACTTATGCAGGCTCATGTTACCTATTCTAGTAAGTACAGGACTACTATTGGTAGAATCCCATTCCACACCATAAGCTAGCAAATTCTTTGGGTCAGATAGATTATCTAACTTAGCCTTATCCTCACTTGATATAATACCTGCGGTATTACTGTCAGCCAAAGGTATGCTCCACTGGCATAATGAGGTAGGAACTTGTGGTACCTCACTTACCCCAGGATTAGCAGTAAGTTCTATACTAAGGGACTCGGAAGTGGAAACTTTACCAGCCTTAAATAATTTGAATATATTAGGGAATAGGTTTACTGTGGTATCTCCAATTGTCAGGTTTATTGTGGCATCCTGCTGACTGCTAGTCCTATTATACCAGCTTAAAGATACTGGAACACTTGAAGGGTCTATTACAATATTACCTTCTCCTAACATAGATTCTCCATTCAAGGTCTTGATTTTAGTAGTGCCTCCTGCTGCATGTAGGATGTCAGTACTGGCTTTGCCACCCACTGATATTCCAGAACCATTATACACAGTACTCCCACTATCTAATGGGAAGGATATGTTGCTGCCCTTATCCATTGTACCTCCTGATAAGGGCAAATACTTCTTTATTTGCTCACCTATGGAGTCTTTCAAATCACTTACCTCTTCCTTAGTGGCATAATCAGTCAGGTCTATTGTGGTAGGACCAACAAGCTCCCAATGGCCATCAGGATAAGTCTCATCCTTTACCCATAGATATTCATTATACCTATTATCTTCTGTAGGGTCTTCATTGGGGATAAAATATATCCTGTTAGGTCTACCTGTCTCTGGTAAAGTAGGCAGTATTGATGCCTTAGGAAGATGCTTTAATGTACCTATAATTGCTGTTGCCATATCTTAATATCCATATTGAAGAACTCCTGAAGGAGCATTTATAACACCTTTACATATCTCTGGATTCCATCCAACACCTAGAATAGTCTTTATGCTATCCTTTTGTCCTGCTGGAATTATAGTAACCTCCACATCATCATCAGATATATTCTTCAGTAGGAAGTTGACTCCGGGATTGAAGTTCCCTGAAGGCACCTCCTTCAGTACAGATATTTGAAGGCTATTTATAACTTGATTTGAAACTATTCTTGCATCCATAATCATTTACCTCTATTGTTCTTACCTTTTCCTTTGCAACCACACTTCTTTGCCATATCATAGAATTTTTATGGTTATTTTCTCACCTCTATTCTTGCCCTCTTGAAGTAGCTTATATAGCTTCCTGAATGTATCCTGACTATTCAGAACCTTACCAACTTCAGAGTTTACACCTACCAAGAGACATCCTGAAGTATCCTTATCTGTATTACCTGCATGTATAAGGATACCATCAAACCCCTTTACATTAAGAAGTCTGGGTAATTTGCCATTGCATGTCTCTTTGTAGAAAGATTTAGGCCCAAACTTAGGGCTATATACATCTAAAGTTACATCATAAGTTCCACTAGGGATTGCTGTAATGCCTGATTTCTTTAAGGATTTGATTTTAGCGACACTCATGCTGTCATCTAATCCTCTATCAGTGTCTTCAAGTACATTACAGAACCACTTCCCATCTACAAGTAGGTTACTTATCGTGTAACTCTGTTTCTTCCATTTCCTGTCTACTATCAGTTTCATTTTGCTCATTAAATAAATTCAAGCTTTTTTTCCTCAACTGACAAGTAAGGTCAGTACAGATGGAGTTCATGAGACTGAATATCTGCTTCCTTAAATCCTTTATCTCCTGTTCCAGCTCTGCATTTCTTTTAAGAACCTCGTCAAGCCTGTTCTTGTTGTCGTCAGACAACTTCTTATAAAACTCCAAAGACTGCTGCATGTTCTCTATGAGGTTATTATCTACCTCACTATTATACTTTCTTCTTGCAAAGAACCAAGAAGTCCAACCACTGATTATTGTGGTTATTATCCCTACTCCTCCAGTAATTAATATACCTAGGTCAATCATGTCATTTAATTATTTCAATAAATTTTTGCTGCCTATTATTCACATAAGGACTATTTTCCACAATAGTAACTTCCACTACTCTATGTTTCTTCTGAAACCATCTAAACAGAAAAAATTTCTTAGGAGGATTTACAGTCTCTTTCTTGCTATGTGTAACTATGTATTTCTCACTTGCAAATTTAGGATGCACTGCAATGACATTGGGAAATTTCATTCCCAGCTTCAACTGATACCATTTATCCCCAATCAGAGTATCAACATGAAATGTTGTTTCACTGAATATGGTATCTTGGAAAGTAACAGTATCTATCCTTTCTGATGTAGATAACAGATATTGTAAGTATTGCAAATCCTTATCCTTTATCTTCAACTCCTTTCTAATCCTGTCCATTTCAACAGTAATGGAATCACTGTAATACTCAAGCTGCTCAGCAGTTAGCTTATACACTCTATTTTCCTTCTTCAGGGAACTGTTCTCCAAGGAGTATGCCTTATTGTTATTCACTGCAACAGCCAACTCATCAGATATTTTCTTATACCCATTGCAGTAATACATGGAACAGGATATGGAAGCCAGCATAATCACTGATATAATACTTACTAATATCTTTCTCATAGCTATGTAGTTGGAGTAAATGAACTTAATTTGTTGTAAATTATAGAACCCTTGAAGTTGTACAGTTGCCGGTTAGAATTGACATTAGTGGGAGGTGCATCCATGCTTGAACCTACTGAATAACTCCCATTAGATTTTCCATCATCTATCAATGGAAGCATAGCACACCACACAGAATTAGTAGCATTACCATCAGAATCACCTACTGCTTGTGTCTTTGTGTAATTTGTACCATTAAACGAGTTACTGTAAACGGAAGTATTTCTCATAGTAGCATTAGCCAGCCTATATATGTTGTTACCTGACATAAGATTGGTAATACTCTTATTATTATACTGAACCATGGTACTTTGGTCATTATACAATACTATGTATAACTTAGCTAGTGAAGTACCTGCAACAACAAATATTTTCATGCCTGAGAATAGCATATACTGTGCACTATAATTGTCATCTCTACCACCATTAGTAGGAGTATATACACTTGAAGAAATCTGACCACCACCAACAGGTACTGCACATAAGACTGCCTTAGTCTGTGATAATTGGTCAGAGTCACTAAGATATGAAAATCCTTGAGGAGTGCCACTTTCAAATCCAAAAGAAACCCTCACCTCAGGAATTGTTATTTCATATTTAGTTGTTACTATAGCAGGCTTTATATGCATTTCATTCACAAAGTCTTTTGTTTTATACCCTTGTAGGGAGTTGGTATCAAATATATCAGAATGGCCTGCAAGCCAAGAGGCTGTACAAAATTGTTTTGTAGCAGAAGGTAGGGAACCTCCTACCTTCTCTACTGCCTTTATTTGTGTCATGAATTCTCTTCCCATACTCTTCTCATAGAATTTATCGTATCCTCAAGATATTCTATCCTGCTCTCCAGTTGCTTGTTCCTCATTACAACCTCCTGTAATGCCTTGATTGCCAGCACGCCAAATCTATCATATTCTACCCACTTGGTATCATATTTATCAGTCCTGCTGTGGACCATAGTAGCATATACACCACCCAGTGACAGAAGCTGGTCAGCTTTCACACCAAAAGTGCATCTTATACCATTTTCATCAGGGTGTTCCCATATATACTTTATGACATTTAATGACATCAGATTATCCAGCACATCAGGCATACATGTGACTTCCTTTTTGAATCTCATATCAGAGCCTGAATTACCAGCACCTGACTTAAAGTCCTGATATGCTGTCCAGCTATTACTCTTATTAACCAGAGCTAAGTCATCTTCCACAATTGTTGAAACCTCCAACATGCCCCTCTCTCCAAATCTAGCAAGAGAGCCTAGGTTACCAGCATACTTACTTTTGTAGGCTAACTCTGCCAATGCAGAATTCATACTGACTAACCCATTCCTTGAGGTACTTACTACACTATAAATAGTATTCTCCCAAGGAACATACACTGAAAGTACCTTATTACCATCTAGTCCTGCACTACCTGATGGATAAGCAAACTGGACAGGATATATTCTGTTCTGTGAACCAAAAGTAGTAGCAGCAACAGTAGATACTGTGCTAATCTCAGTGTCGGATACCTTTACACCACCTAGTGTAGTAGGTGTTGCCTCCTTTAGGGAGAAAACTGTTCTTGATAAATTAAGTCCAGGTCCTGCTGAGTAAGTTGTGTTATTGTCAGTCCAAGGGACATTGACATACATCTGATTTGAGGAATTAAGCTCAACAGGATAATTTTTACCACTCTCAGGATACCCAATACTAACCAATCCTAGTGTAGTTGAAGTAGCTACTCCATACTTAGCTGGCTCTCCTACTGTTGGAGCATATATGTCAGTATTGGTACCATTAATATTAATGGTACCTATCTTTGTACCTGAAGACAAAGACCCTCTGAATGACACAGCATCTGCACCTGCTTGGATTCCATTAAGCTTGGATTTATCACTGGAACTCATAAGTCCATTGGCACTAGTAGTAGCAACATCATATATTGTATTTGTATCTGTCCATGGTACATTAACATAAGCCTTACCAGAACTATCCAACTCTACAGCATAATTCCTGCCATTATCAGAGTACCCTATCTTTATACCTCCTAATGCTGAACTAGAAGCTTGAGGTATAGAAGTTATACCTCCTGCACCAATCTCAGTCCAAGAAGACCAAGAAGATGACTCATAAGCTCTAGTATATATCTTGTTTTTTGAATAAAGTACCTGTATAGTCGAAGAGTCATTATTCTCCAAGAGCACATGTAATGCAAACTGTGATACTCCAGAAGGTTTATTACTTATACTATTGCCATAATTGGCATAATAAACACCTAAATATTGAGTTCCCCTATATGTATTCAGGTCTCCTGAGGAGACCAACTTAGGAGAAGTTACACTTGCATTCCAATCATATACGTTCCCATTAAATATGATGACATTATCATCATCTATAGGGAAATACAACACATTAGGGTAACTGCCAGCAGAGCTACTTATTGCAGTAGCTCTGTTGGTAGATACATTTACTTTAAACTCTTTACCTTTTGCACTCATAACTTTTTTTTTACTCTATGGTGATGCCTCCACCAAGAGGGCCTTCATCTATAGTGGCAGAAGTCCAATTAGTTCCATTGTGGTTAGCTAGTATGGTTACCATGGTAGAAGAATCTAGCATTGCATGCATCATAACTCTACTACTAGTAGTATTATTGAGTGCTGAGAATGCTACTGTATTCAACTTATTGGAGCCATCTTTATATATTCCATGTATTATCTTACCTGCATTAAGGGCAGCATTAAAGCTACTATAGGGGCCTAGAATAGCATCTACTTCTCCTTGAGAAGATGGTGTGCTACTTTCAAATGTTTTGAGAAGCTTATAGGTCTCCTTACCATCTTCTAATTCCGTTATCTTAGTAGCAAGGGCAAGTCCTTGTTTAGCAGAGAGAGGCTTTTTTGAATCTGAAGTTGATAGGTTATCAACTATATCACTCTTAGGCACATAAGTACTCAAATCAACAGTACCTCCCAATGGGTCCCAATTGTTCTGAGGAGTTGCAGAAGTACTCCATTCTGCAACACACACAACATTGGTATTTGCAGGATAAGGCTTGCCTCCTATTGTAAAGGCTGATGTGATATTCCATACATCTCCAAGTTTAGCATTGGCTGAAATATCATAAACTTCTTCTATAGTACTCTTAGTACCTTTTACCCTATATACATTACCCAAACCTGAGATTCTGTCATTAAGAGCCTTACCTTGAGCTGCTGAAAGAGCCTCACTAGTACTAGTTGAAGTTAAGGTATTGTTTATAGCAGGTACAAACTTACTACCCTGAGTAACAGTCACATTTGTATAATTACTGCCACTTATAGTAATTGATACATTCTTATTGTATAAGTTAGAATCTGCGAATCTAATACCTGTAAATGATACCCTTGTATCACTTAACTCCTGCAAAGTAATTACCCAATATTCCTTACTACCGTCAACCAGATTTGCACCATAAGTAAGCTTTTTAACAAGAGTGGCACCATCTATGGTGCCCATGTAGCCTTTTATAGTGGCATTATCTGTTGTATTTGAAATAGCTGAGAAGTTGATACTTATCTTGTTCCCATTAAACTTGTCGTCCAACACCTTCCCCTGAGCAGCCGACAAGGCTTTTGAAGTGTCAGTAGTGGTAAGGTTATTCACTACGTCTGTTTTCGCTAACTTTTCATCCTGCAATTTCTTACCCATTGCAGCCGAAAGGGGTTTATTAGAACTAGTAGAAGTAAGTACATTGATAATTGACTCTTCAGATATAAGGTTGAACTTCCCTATTTCAGAAATAGAATATCCACCACCAGTCGAATATGTGATACCAACATGATACACAACATCCCCATCATTCATATACAGGGTTAATTCATTTGCCTTATCATTTATATATACAGAGGCAACCATCACAGTAGAGTTATTCTTAACAAGGACAATATTTCCATTCTCTTGGGCACTACTCCATACATTGTAAGTGAACTCTCCCAAGAAAGACTGAATAATACCAGTTTGGCTTCCATCAGAAAGATTTTCATATCCTTTTAATATGTATATACCATACTTCCTTCCATTAAACCACACACTGTTTTCATCGGTACTAAAACACATTAGGTTTGGGGTAGCACTCTGTGCTGCCTTACCTTGCGCGGAAGTTTTTGTTACCGCTACTCTTAATTTTTGTCCGTTTGCTGCCAATGCCTCTACATCACTCATTGGCATAATTGAATTAACAATCTTCATTTTTTTTTTTTTTACTCAATAATAATACCTGTCCTTTTACTCAATAGGTCTTTCAACAGGATTTTCTTATTCTCACCACCTGAGACAATGGCTATCGTATCATCTTCAGATACTTCTTCTGTTACCTTAAACTCTGTATCCTTGACTCCCAACTGAGCCAATTTGTCTCTAATTTCTTCTATTTGATTCTTAGTGAACATGTTACTCTATAATTACTTTAGAATCTTGACCTAATACAGGTTGCCACTCTCCATTGACAAAGTATAGCAACTTGCCATCCCTTAACCATAGATTCTCTATAAGAGGCTCTCTATTATGGGAAGCAACAACCTGTTTCTTTTTCATCATTTCCATGCTACACCTCAATATAATCTACAAAGTACTGACCTGAGGATTGCTTCTTAATTGTAGTAAAGCACCCTCTATTAGCAGTGCCATCCGCATTATAACTACTATAGTGACAGTAGCACAATCTAGACGGTACTAAGTCAGGAGAGGAATTAGGGGCAATACCCTGTATTGGATACAAAGCATCATTACCAAAACCAGCACATTCACCACTCATGTAAATTACTTCTCCAGCATTCAACCTTCTACATATTTCAGGAGTGAAACCTGCTTCAACCAACTGCTCTTGTGTAACATTAGGACTACTGGATACCAACTCCATTAGTTTTGTACCTGTAGGTGTAAGCACTGCAACATTAGACTTGCCCTCTAGTCCTATTATCTTGTCATTGAGAATTTTACCTTGTTTAGCAGATAAGGCATCACTCTTGGACGCTGAGGTTAGAGAATCGATGATATTATCCCTATATAAGACAATTCTAGAACTAGTTAACCTAATTATATCTAGCATGAATGAATACTCATACCTCGTTTGGGAACCCTCAATTATTACCGTATAATAATTCTCCGAATTATACATAACCTTAGCTGTGTAAGCTGTTACGTTTCCAGCGTAGATGTTGGCAATAATTCTCTTATTGTCTGAGACAGCTCTTGTAAACTCATCCCAATTCCCCACAATAGATTCTACGTCTGTTGTAGACCACCCTGTTGTTATTTGAAGGTTACCCGGTAGAACATATACATCGGAAGAGCCATTGCTAGTAATGGCTTTCCAGCCATTGCTAGTATGGTACTTCAACTCTCCATTATTAATCCAGAGGTCACTTGTACTTGGAGCTTTTATATCTTGTATAATATCTCTAAATCTTTTCATTGCTTATTATTGTTATTAGAAGTTGCTTTCTGCTTATTTATTTGTTTTTCCTTGAGCCTTGCATCAGTTTCAGCCTTCTCCTTATCATGCTCCAGCCTTTCCTTGTCAAGCTTAAGTCTTAAATCAAATTCCCTTATCTGCTCAAGTAGTTTGTCTTTGGCCTCCTGTGAGTACTCCAATTCTGTAGAATCACTGTCTTCACTACCTTTACTCATAGCCTGCATTTGTGCAATCAGTATCTTGGTCTCATTATCTCTTCTATTGAGGGCATCTTCCTGTTGCAACTTAGCTTGCTCCAATTGAGCCTTTTGCTCTATTTCCTGTTGCTGTACCTGTAATTGCTGTTGCTGTGCCTGAGCCTGTCTTTCCTGTAGATTCCTCTCATCCTTTTCAACAAGCCTTTGCTTTTCAGCAAGTGAAGATGAGCCAAACAACTTCATAATAGTCGAGAATGTCAAAGCCTGATTCTGCAAAGCTGCTTGTGCCAAAGTATCAAGTTTTGAGTTCAGTTCCTGAATTCCATTACTACTATCCACTACAAGCCCATAATCTGACTCTGCAAACTCATTCCCATCTATCTCCATCACTTTCAAAGACCCGTCTGAGAGGATATACTGAAACTTCTTTGTTCTTCCTTTCAACGCAGCCTTACTTGTTTCAAGTAAGCATTCATATACTCTCCTCTTTACATCATCATGTGTCATAAACAGCCATTCTGTAATGTATGAGGATTGTACCATACTTCTTTCTACTCCACCTACTGTCTCTCTATTGCTTACCTGACCTTCCCTTTGTTTAGTAATACCAGCAACCTCAGTCATCTCCATCTTTATGAACTCAAGAAGGTTTATATACTGCTGTATCTGGTTACCGTCAGATGTAGGAATTGCTCCTGTAGATGCATTATTCAGGGCACCTGCGATTTTTCCTGTGGCTGCACCTAGGTTACCTTCTTTGAAGCTATCCTCAACTGCAACACCCATAGTCTTTGCATAGTACAACCACTTCTCTACATCCCAACCCTTAGGCTTTTTGGCAAAGTCAAGTCTTAATAATGTTCCCCAGTTCCTTGCCAGTAGCTTATTAAGCCTGTCATGTATAACATCATACATGTAATTATATGGCTTCATCATATCTACCAAGCTAAAGGGCCTGTTGTCATTCAGATTATAAATTGAGCCTATGATTCCAAAATGGCACCTTGAAGGGTTACTGAGTCTATTGTATTGAACTACTCTTGGCCTCATATTGACATATATGTCAGTGCCAATCTTTGTTCCTTCCCAAGCCTCGTTTATGTAAAATATCTGCTCTTCTTCACCAGCATCCTTATCTACTACATAGGTCTCAGGATAGAAGTTAAATATCTCTTCACCTGTTTGAGGGTCATATCTTTTTATCTTCTTTATTCTCCTTCTTGACTTCCAATATACTCTAAGTACCCTGATATTTCCAGCAACATCAAAGGGTAATAAGGAATTGGCTATGCCATCATATCCTCCTAAGGGGTCCCAAAAGAATCCTTCTGCTTCAGTATCTATTTCATCCCCAATCATGTAGTTATTGACAAATCCATACCTTTCATCAACATTGCCCATAGAGTCTACAGCAGCCTGTCCTACATGGTCAGGTATCTTCTCTATGTACTCTATATCCTTCTTTGTCAATACATCATAGAAAGTATCAATAACCCTGCCGGGACTCCAATAGTCCTCAATGATTATCATGTCAGCATCCTCAACCCTATTGCTATATCCTGACTTGAATATCCTAACCTTCATGGGATTCAACCTTTCAACAACTGGCTCTCCTCCTACTATGTCGCATTGGTACATTTCCTCTCCTGTTGCCATTGCATCTATAAACCCTTGGTTGAGAATCAAGGGCAGATTCAACTCCTTCTTATAATGATTCAACAAGGCATTGGCTCTGATTTCTCTAATATCCTGCCATTCATAGGTGTAATAGTCACCTATTTTCTCAAGCTCCTTAGTAGCATCCTCTTCTGATTGATAAGAGGCTGAGACCCATTCTTGCAGTCTTTGTAGTAATTCCTGTTTCTTATTATTCTCTATCTCAGAGATGGCATTAGGATTAGTTATCACTACCCTGCAATCAAAAGCTCTTTTGCTCTCTTCCCCCCTCAGTACATTTAACTTACTGTTCATAATGGGATAATGTTGAATCCTGTTAGGTATAAAACCTGCCTGTATCTTTTCAGGATTCAATATCATCTCAAGGTCACTCATATGAAGCTTGCCATTAAGAAGGTCGTAGTTAATCTTCTTATGTACTACAGATTTTCTGACTAGGTTATAATTGAAGAAGGTCTTACTATCTGCCCAATCCAAAATTTGTTTCCTCCACTTTCTGTTCTTTTTGCTAAAAGGTAACTGCTGTGGAGGAAGTTGTATAAAATCACTCATATCTCCATTTATATCCATAAGCAGTTTTCCTCTTGCCAAGACAGCAACAGCCTATATGACTGCCTCTACCATTTAAGTACCTTTCTGCCTCTGAAGCAGAGGAAAATCTATTAATAATGTTATTATTCAAATCCAATTGAAGTACAGGCTTGCTAAATTTATCAGATATTAATTTCTTCACATAGTCAGAAACATGCTTACCATACATGCCATTGTTATGGCCTTTGTTAGCTCTACCAATTTTCCTTTTAGTCTCTTCAGAACAAGGTCTTCTTCCTGCTTCACTTATTTTCTTCTTAGCTTTTTCAGTATGATGTTTACCCTTAATCCAAGGAGTATACTGTTTAAGTTTCTCCTTAGTTTCATCTGAAAAGGATTCAGCACCCTCTCCTCCCAATCCTATGTTATAGCTTAGTCCTCTACTCTTATAGAGCTTTATAAGAGATTGCTCTAATAGGCATGCCCTTTCTTTTGTAGTCTTGCAAAGTATTACATGACTGAAAGTATCCCATCCATATTTCAGAGCAGCCTTATATATCAAAGAAGTCTCTTTGTACCCTATGCCATTTCTCCATCTCCTATTAGGATTCTTCGTGGAACGGGTTATTCCTACATAGACTTTATTATTTGTCTTATTTATATGTAGGTATACTATGTACTTCTCTTCCATATACTTCAATCTAGTTACTTTGCAAAGTTAAATAAAAATATAATCCCATGCAAGTATATAAATAATTTATTAAGTGTCCATTCCCGTTTTACTAAATTTACTGACAAGGTCAAGGATGGTAATTTCTCTTGAAGAATGGGTCTTCTCCATCATAGCTATTTTCAGCATTCTCTTGCCTGTCCCTACCCACATTACCTTGGTACTTTATCATTTTATCTTCTCTGAGGAGCATCAACATTCCCATAGCTGATACCCTATCAAAGTTACCCTCAGAGTTGTAGTTGATAAGCTCCTTTAATAGTGCCCTGTTTCTTACAGTAAACAGTCTTGGAACCATTACTTCCTTACTTTCTCCATCAATAGTCTGAATAACAGGAACTGGGGACAGTAACCAACTTCTCAACCTACTTCTTGCATAGGCATTTATGGCAGGTGAGGCATTAGTACCTTTACTCTTATTACCTATCCCATCTTTCATCATCTGCTTCTCCTTCAAGAAATCCAACACATCTGTAAGCAGATAAAGGCTATTTCTTGTCGAGAAGTGAGAAAATAAGCCTTTCTTGTTATACTCGTAGTTCAGTCTACCATTATAGAAGAGGCACAGTTTTCTGCAAATTTCATAGTAATCATCTGCAAAAGAAGGTCTTCCTGTGTACTCAGCTACTATTCTATCAGTCCACAAATCCAATACAAATATGGAACCTAATGACATAGTATTTGACTCATCATCATCATAAGGGTCAGCACCTAATATATACCTGTCATTGTAAGGTTTGTTGGTATTCTTATCAATCTCAGGCATCTGAAATATCTCGATAGCTCCCTTAATCTTATTATCCTTATGTGGGAAATCTCTGATAGGCTGTGCAGAAGTAGGCTTATACTCCACTTGGCCATCCTTGCCAAATACCAAATCACCTACATAGACATCATTATATTCTGTAGGATTGGAATCCAATTGACCTATTCTTTCAGTCAAATCAGCTACAGGGAACATGTTTACACCTGTCTTCACAATAGCTTCAGCAGGTGTAATAGGGACCTCAGCAATAGTCTTGATAATGGTATTAGGGTCAGTAGAATTATACTTTACCCTGTATCTGTTCATAAGAATCTCAATCAGTGCCTTGATAATATCAGATACCCCATCTTCATTGTAGCATCCTTTTCTGTTTACATAACCGGGGAAGAAGAACACAAAATAAGGCTTACCCTGATTATACTTATCAAACACATTAGGTAAGGCATACATATTGTAACCCCTTGGATTATACATAATCTCTTGGGCACCAGCAAAGTCTGATTCATTATCACCAGCAGTACCTAACATATAGATTTGTCCAAAGATAATATCACCATCCTGTACTGAAGGTAACAATACATTATATAGGTCTACAAGTCTAGGGAAAGTACCAAACTCCTCGATAAGAATCTTGGCAGCTCTCTTACCTCTCAACTTAGATTCATCATCCTTAGATGATACACCTAAGACTGTATTCTGGGTACCTCTTTCGATGTCCAGTTCCATATCCTTATACCCCATTGTCCAAGTCATTTCCTGTAAAGAGTTCTTTAATCTCTTTCTTGGGAACTGAGTATTAGTTGCACAGAAGTTAGCCATATCTACAAACTTATTGAGTACACCATCCTTGGTTAGATACTCCTTCTGATAAGCAGTTACTATACCCTTTACTTTCTCATGTGCTTCCTCGTTCTCACCCACTACAAATATGTGATTGAGAATTGATGCAAGACTATATGACTTACCTTTACCTCTGGATGCAAGCTCAGCCATGTGCTGACATCCTTCAAAGTTGTTGTAAAGGCCACCATTTGATGCTTGGTCTAAGCAATGGAATCTCCAATATATACCTTCCCAGCACTCAGGTAATGACTCTACTCTATCTGCCCTCTTTGACTTCCTCTTTTTACCATCCTTATCTTTGTACTCCCTAATCTTGGATAGCATCATAGGAGAATAATTAAGGAACCAATACAAATATCCTGTAACCCATTCTCCATCAGATTCCCTTACATATCCATCCCAAATCCTTCTTCTCTCTTCTCTTATCCACTTACCATATTCACTATTAGGATTGGCATTAGGTCTAAGGTTGGTAAATGTACCATACTTCTCATAATGTATGGCAGATGGCCTGAAGTAATCCATATTCTCAAGTATATGGGGATTGGCTAAATCTACAATAATTCTACCCCTATCATCCCTTGGCCTGTCTTTGGCATATTCTCTTGTAGGACTTATCAGTCTCTTAACAAACTCTACATTATTTATAATATCAAATAATTGGTCCTGAACTTCCTGAGGAAGGCTATTAACCAATTCCTCAGTAAGCTCAGTCTGATATTTGTTCATTTTAATCCTCTGAAATTCCATTATATTCTCCCCTTATGACTTCATCATAGAATGATGAACCTACCCAATTAAACAACATTTCAGATAATGTGACACTCATATCCTTATTCACAGACTCTTCCTGACCAGTAAGAGACCTTACTGTATGCTTTAGTGTAAGTACCTCATATGTCTTGAAATCTTTGACAAACCAAACAGTATACTTATAAGTCTTCAAAACCTTAAAAGTACTATGTGGGATAATCTCTCTTTGCAAAACCAAATGGCCTGTAGTCTGAATGTCTAAAACTTCTCTTCTTCCCTTAATATGATTATTAAGTCCCTCTATAAAGTGTTCTAACATAATTATATTGCTAAGTCATCTTCAAATATTGTCTTCTCTCCTGAACCTCTCATCTTTCCTGAGTTTCTTATTTCTGAATTGAGGGCCTTTTCTGCTTCATCCAAGTCCTTGACAAGTGGAGTAATCTGCTTTACAATGCTGGTAATCTCCTTAAATTCCTTTACTTCAAGACTGTCAAAATCAATGCTCCTAAGCTTTGCCCTGAACTTATCAACCATGAATCTCGTGTCTTCAAGAAGTAAAGCGGAGATTGGCTTAAAGGACATGTAAAACTCCATAGCATCCTTTACTATTTTATCAGGCTCCCATTTGGGAGGCATACCTTCTCCCTCTTTAATAGCTTCCTTTCTCTCATCCTCATCAACAAGATATTGGTAATCACTTCTAGGGTCACAGAAAAAATATATAAATCCCAATTCTGCGATTGCCTTATCCTTGTTAACAGTCCTATCTCTTTGCCAAATTTGCTTGAATGGCTTTAGGGCAAGAGCTTCCTCAGATATTATTATCTTATATCCTTCGTATCTGAATAATTTTATCATAAAGTATTGGTAAAAAAAAAAGAGTATCAGAATAGTATTCCTGATACTCTTTTGTATTATACAATTAGTCTTTTCTTGTCTGGTTGGATAATTGGAGATGGAGTAGGGTCAGGAACTTCTTCCCACTCCTCTACCACAAAGTCTATATCCCTGTCTTGAAGGAGTAGACATTGCTGTCCATCCATTTCAACAACATCAAAGTTGTATTTGATAACTGGATTATCAGTTACAATTCCATCTTTTAGTGTACCTTCTCTATGCTGTTTGACTGCATATCTTGTTGGGTTTATGCAAACCAAATCTCCAACCTTTATATTCCTTACTGAATCTCCCACTGCAAGAACAGTCTGGTATTCTTTTAACCCTCCTTGCTGTTTTGTGGTATCAATAAGTCCACCTTCAGTCACTACATCATGCTCATACTTGTTCATAGTAGTGATAAGTGCAGTGAACATTGGCCTTATCTTTTTAACCTTTAGCATTTCTTCTCCCTTAACTGTTTTATAATCTTGAACCTTTTCTTAACTCCCAACATTCTATCATAGGTACAAGTCAACTTACCTAATGAAGGAATATTAAAGTTTGTTTTCAACTTAGCAAAATCCTCCTCATCAATATCTTCCTTTAATGGCAAGGATTGTATGGATTGGTTAATGAATAACCAAAATGCCCTGTATGTTCTATCTACTAGCTTAGCAGGCAGGTTCAACTCACTGGAAACCTTACCAATTATATCAGAATATATCATTTTAACTCAAAGAGTAATAACAACTGGAAGGCATCATTATCTGCATTGATATTAGGGATGAATTTGGGATTTATCTTGCCATCTACTATGACTTTGTTCCTCCTTAATTTACCCAAAATTACTTGAAAGTGTGGAAGAGTAATATTACACTCTTCCCTCACCTTCTTCTTTGTATCCTCACTCATTGTAACCCTATCAAGTATTTCACTGTCCTTGATAACTTTACTGAGTTCATATCTTTGCTTCACAAAAGATGCAGCAACATCTATCTCTCTTTTGGTTAACTTATGAAAAGGTTCTAGGAACATAAGCCACAACTTGAAGAAATTCACTGATAGTGAAGTTGGTATCCTTATTATGTTATTAGGTCTCTCACTTATCATGCCTGCTATTATGTATTAATCTATGACAATTTGCACACACTAATAGACACTTTGAAAGTTCCTCATCCCTCCTCTCTTTTGAAAGTCTCAGAGCAGTAGAAGGATTACATCTCTTCTCATTTGGGTTAATATAATGAAAATCGAAACAAGCAGCATTTTTGCCATTATATTTGAATCCACATATCTCACATCTTCCACCTTTAGAAAGAATAGCCTCCTCTTTATTTTTATCTCTTCTACTTAAGACTAGTCCTATATTCTTTAATCTATTATCTTTATAGTATTCTTTAGCTTTTGAGGGGTTATTTTCCCTATACTTCCTTGATTGTGCTATCTTTGAAGCAGGATTATTATGATATGAAATCTTTGCTCTTTCAAGTAATCTATCTCTATTTCTTATGTACCATTGCCTTTTATACTCCTTATTTTTGAGAGCGTCTTTATATGGCATTACTCTCCAGCTTTGTCAGTTGCTTTGTCAGTTGCTTTCTCTTGTTCCTCCTCAGGAATTGCCATTATATTTTCAATTTCCTCTGTACACTTATTCAAGAAATCCGGCTTAAATGCGTGACCATTTTCTACCACCTTAAATAAATAGTTAAGTCTTTGGAATGTATTCTCCAGATTAGATTTCTGAAGGCTCATGTACAACTGCTTAACTTGTTCACTCAATTGATGAGCCACACTCTCCAACTGTTCATAACTCATCTTAGATGGCTGTTCCTGCCTAAGTTCTTCCTTTTCTCCCATATCATTTTATATTTAATAGTTTTCCAAATATTTGTGTCCGTACCTGTTCCTGTAATTAGTCTCCCACTCTTCTATTGAGCACTCCCCAATATCAGTAGAGCCACACTCATCACAATAATCCGAATCCTTCATCCTAGGTACAAATCTCACCTTCAAGGATAAACAATGCTTGCAATATAGAACAGGCTCCTCATTATAGATATTCTGCCCTTCTGTGTTTGAGTTGCTCATATATTGACTTCTTTACTTCATTCATTACTCTGCTGTGGTGCCCTTTCCTTCTGCTAGTATTAGCTCTGTTATTGAAAGGTCTCTTAGGACATATAGTGCCTGAAGGAGATACTAACCCTCTTCTTATGGCTCTCCTAATTGATTTAAACTTACCAACAGCTCTATAATCTCTTAAATTAAGAGTCTCTGTAAGTGGGTTCTCTACTGTAAGCGAGTCCTCTACTATATCTGCCTTGTTTCTCAGATACTTCTTGAACTCCTCCTCACTCATCAATGCTCTCTCTACTAAATTAAGCTTCTCCTCCATAATAGTATATTAATACATACTGACCTCTTTCCTCTAAGAGAGAGACTATATCTTCTCTTTTAATCCCTAAGGAATTGGCTTCCTTCACAATTCCCCTAAGATTATCAGCAGTCAAAGCATGCATAATCTGATGCACTTCTTGGTCCTTCTCTATCTTAGTCCTTGTCATTCTACTCTTTTCCATATTAATTTAAACTAGTTGCGGAGAAGTGAATCGAACACTTGGAGTCCAGCTTATGAGACTGGATTGAATACCAATTCTCTCCGCGATGTTAGAGTGGGATAACAGACTCGAACTGTCAAATTAACCTTGGAAGGGTTACATGTTACCATTACACTAATCCCACATTGAGTAGATAATCAGACTTGAACTGACCCCTTGACATTGGCAATGTCATATGCTACCGCTAACACCATATCTACAAGAGCCTAAGATTTGGGTAACTGGTACTTAGGCATTGCAAGTATCACCTTAACTTGCACCCTCAATCACCTACACCTCATTGAGCTTTTTAATTTCAGTGGCGCAGGTCAGCTCCTGCCGAGGTTTATCTAGTAGCATTGAGTGTTACTCTCTCACTGTAGATAAGACAGCTTTTAGTAACTTGTGAGTCCCCTAAAGGATTTGAACCTTCTCTTCTTGTTTACAAGACAAGCTTGCTAACCATTAACACTAAGGGGACGGTGTCTTAATATGGTCTTATATCACATAAGTGGAACAAGTAATCATACTTGTTGATGTTCTGAATGAAAGTCTCACATTCTGAAGTAATACCCTTATAGATAACATCCTGTGGTATCTTAGCATAAAATGCTAAGGTGGCAGATTTAACCTCTGCTATAAATGTGCAAGCATTCAATGTATCACTTGAAGTGCCTTTGATAGCATTAGGCTGCATCTTACCTAGGATGCCCATGTAACCTTCTGCAAGACTATCTTGGTAGTCTGATAGGATTTCAAGGAACTCATCAAGATATACATGTATATTCTTTTTAGGAGCTGCCCAATGTAGATTCTTACATTTAGTCTTCCAACCTTCAATCTGATTCAAGAAATCTATGAATAGTTGTGAAGAACCGGATAACATATTCCTATCTGATTCTATTGGAGTAAATAAACTCTCTTCCTCAAACATATTCTCTTATTTTAATAATGCAAAGTTAAGTAAAACTTATGATATAACCAAGCATTTACTTAATTATTTTCAAATTATTTTTAGTACCCAAGGTGGGAGTCGAACCCACAATGTCTTACCCACAGCATCCTAAGTGCTGCTGCTATACCAATTCGCATACTTGGGCATATACTCCTGAGAAGAGTCGAACTTCTAATCCTTATTTCAGGCCCTAACCTTTTAAAGTCAGTATGTATTCCAATTCCATCACAGGAGTATTAGGTGGGTACTCAAAGAATCGAACTTTATTCTTGAGATTTTCAGTCTCACGCAATGTCACCAGACCTGCCCAGTACCCAAATGACTTATTTGCATCTCTACCTGCATCACCTTCCATAAGTCAAGGACTTTGATTTCTATTGAAGTGGGGCAGAAAGGAATCAAACCTTAAATAGCACATGGCAGAGGATTTACAGTCCTCTTTAATTCATCACATTAAAGCTACCCCTAATTAGTTTACCTCCAAATGAAGGGTTATTCCGGTATTGGAATAGACCCTGTAGGAGTCATCATCTGACTCTTAGCAATGATTCTTACATAAACATTACCAGCTTTTTTAATAAAAGAAAGAACTCTTCTCATAACTGTAAAATTTGGAGTTAAACAATTATGTTTCCCCACTAGGAGTCGAACCTAGTTCCAGAGATTAAAGGTCTCTAGCATCACCACCAATGCTTTAGGGAAATGAGTGTTCCCACTGGGACTTGAACCCAGAGTCCACAGTTTAAGAGACTGTTGCTTTAACCAATTCAGCTATAGGAACATTAGTACTCACTAATGGATTTGAACCATTGACCTTGAATGTATAAGATTCCTGCTCTAACCTACTGAGCTAAGTGAGTATATTAAGGCATTAACCTAGTTCTGATGAGTAGACTCGAACTACTAACTACTGCCTTATGAGAGCAGCCTTCTACCATTGAAGTACATCAGAATATAGTTGGCACACAAGGAATTGAACCTTGATTACTACCTTATCAGAGTAGCTTCCTGACCATTAGAAGATGTGCCAATAATGCAGATTCTAAAGGAATCGAACCCATAACTCTTCTTTTGGAGAGAAGTGTTTTGCCAATTAAACTAAGAACCTAGAATTTGCGGGGATAAAAAGAATCGAACTTTTACCTCTTGGTTAACAGCCAAGTGCATAGACCTTCCAGCTATATCCCCATTAGTTGCTCCTATAGGACTCGAACCTATGACCTTTTCCTTGTAAGGGAACTATTCTGAACCACTGAACTAAGGAGCATTGATAGGGCAGTTTCTTTAACCTCTAACTGCCCAAAAGAGGGTTCAAGCAAAGCTTAGCATTATGAAAAACAAGAAAACAATGTGGAGCAGGTGGGACTCGAACCCAATCTTCCAGAGTGCAAATCTAGCGCATTATCCATTTATGCTACCTCCCCATTAATGATTAGTAGGGAATAAGAGACTCGAACTCTTGACCTCAGCATCCCAAATGCTGCATCCTAACCTAACTGGACTAATTCCCTATTTTTTATTATTTAGCGGAGAGCAGTGTACTCAAAACACATACCATTGCTAGTACAATCTGTTTAGCAGACAGTCCCTAAAACCTTTTAGGTTTACTCTCCAATTCCTTACCAATAAGTCAATGAACACATCTATTTAGCGGAAAGATGAGGTCCCGACCCCCAAACATTTTACTGTTCCCTTAGTTTTCAAGACTAGGCTGAATCCCATTCAGTTACCTTTCCATTTGCCTAATCACCGCTGTGATATAGGACTTTCTTATAAACGGGGCAGATTATGAGGGAATTGAACCCTAGCCTTCACATTGACAGTGTGATATGCAGACCACTACACCACATAATCTATTAGTAGGGAAGTACTTAGCCTTGAAAGGGCTATGGCCTAACCCATAGTCTACATCCCCATAACAAGTACCCCCTATAGGAATCGAACCTATATTCTAAGTTTAGAAGACTTATGTACTGTCCTTTGTACTAAGAGGGCATCTTCTTGTTGTCTTGGCAGGACTCGAACCTACAATGTGGGGACCAAAGGCCCATGTGTTACCTTTACACCGCAAGACAAAATAAAGAAAAAGAAGTACTACCTTTATGTTAGAAATATACGCAAGTAATGAATAGACTATCAAGAAAAAAAAAGGTAGTACTTCTTTAATCCTAAAACACATTTCTTATCTTCTTCTCTTTGACACTGCAAAGATAAGTATTATTTTTCACATATCCAAATATTACCAGCTCTTTTTTTATTATAGCAATTTTCCACTAGAAGGTGAGAAAATAAGCTGGTTAGGTATCTACCTAAGAAATACTTCTGTCTATACCTACTAATCTGTCAGCCCACTTCTCAGTATAGAAGCTGTAGTAATCCCACTTAAATCCTGCTCTACTACATATAGAATGTATTATATTATGTAGTAATGAAGGTGCCCCAATTACTATCAAATATAAAGGACCCAATATATCTGATTGCTTACTGTGTCCACACTCATGCTTAATTGTCCTTTCTGAAGACATGGGGTTTACAAATAGGTAATCCCCCAAAGACATAGCTGAAGGTAATACACTATTTACTATAATGGTATTGCCATCTGCTTCACCTTCCCTGTATGCTGCATTACATAGTACACCTTCAATGCACAAAGCCAGCATGTTTTGTGGTAACTGCCACAACCACTTGATACTTTCTTTTATCTTAATCATCTTATCTATATAAACCCATTTCTCCTTATTCCAACAGAATCTAGAATTATCAAACCTTTTCTTAAAATATAAAGAGACCCTGCCAGCATTATGGCTTGCATCCTTATAATCAGTCTTTTACCCCGTTTATATATTATTAGTTCTCACTCTGTGTTATCTCTGTAGTCTTTTACACCACCCTTGAAGACTTGGCCTAAAGCTCGGCTAAATACTTATTTGTAATCCTCTTCAAGTGGGGCACTTGCCTGTAGCCTTCTTAGTATCCTTTACTTTCCTAAGCTGCTGTGCCCAAGTAAACTCCTGATTATAAGGGGTCATCTATGCTTTTAAGAGTTGATGATTCTCTATCCTGAAGTACTTGCTACTCCAACACGACTGCAAAGGTAAGTAAAAAATCTGATATATGCAAATATATAACAATAATTTAGAATAATTTTTTTTTTTATAATATTTTTTTTTTATAATATTTTTTTTTGTGATATTTTTATGAGTGGTAGTTACACCAACCTCACCTCCCCCATCACTTAGCCCATGGGGGTCCTACCCCCTTAGGTTAAAAAATTCACATTATTAACAATTAACAAATTACATTATGGAAAGAAATTTAGTATTCAATGACACATTGACAGTTGAGCAGTTTAAAGCAGCAATGCATGTAGATAAACTGAGTGTTAAAAAGAATCCCAAGACAGGCAAGTTATTCTTTGCCTATGGTGCAAAGACTGGAGCTGTAGCAGCCAAAGGTATTCCATCACATCCTATGCTGAGCAATGTCACTGGCTCTGATGGTAACTCATTCTGGCTTCTGCATGAGGAAAGTCAGGGAGGTGCACCTGTATTGGCAAGCTTCTAAGCAGGAGGGCAACAGGCAGAAATGCCTGTTTGCCTTTTCATTTCCTCTAAGCATTAATACAATTCTCATTTAGTTGTAATAGTGTTTAGAGTGGAATGTAGCTTATCCAATAGTCTAAGAGATTAGATTAGAGTAATTAGAGAATAGGGAGTGGAATACACTCTTTGTTCTCTTTTTATTCTTTGAGCATTAATAGTCAATATTTTTAACCTTATGGAAGAATGGAAATTAGTAAATGGCTATGATTATTCTGTGTCATCTCTTGGTAGAATACTAAAAGGTGTACCAAATACATTTGGTTATCTGCAAGTATCTCTGTATGAGAGTGGTAAGTCTAAGAAATTTACTATTCATCAGTTAGTAGCATCTTATTTCCTTCATGACCAAATTGGTAAAAAAATTAATCATATTAATGAGGATAAGTTGGATAATAAAGTAAAGAATCTGGAATACATCACTCACAAAGAGTATTAGGTTACATATGGAAATCCAGTAATGTATGACTATTTTTCCTATTATCCAATTATATCCTATTTATACTCCAACAAGCAAACAATCAAACAAACACATATTAATTGTTGTTAAATGTCTTCAATTGAGTACAATAATATTAAGAGTGCTACTGAAATTGGGTGCAGATGTAAAGGATAGTACACTACTACAGGACTGTGATGAGAGTGATATTAATTACTCAATAGACTTAGTGATGATAGAAAGAACAGAATCAACATAAAATTGCACAGAGAGTAAGAAGGTTTTGAAACTAAATATATTAGGTCAGAATTAAGGCATATCAAAGACAGCAACTAATATTATATGATTTAGGGATTAGGAAGTAGTACAATGGCAGTACATAACTCAATTGCAGTTATTGATAGTTCAAGTCTATCATACTTCCCTTTTATCAACTTACAAACAATCAAATGAGCAAACAAGCATTTTATAATGGCATACTTTATCAGATAGAGTATCAGCCAGAACTGTCAAACAATGATTACACACAACACAAAGTGTATCATATCAAGACAGAGGAAGAGAACTATAGCAAATCAAGAAAAGCCATTGTATCTATCATGGAAGAAGAGTTAGGATATAAGCAAGGATATTTATGGTCTGTGGGTGAATATCACATAAAGAATACACAGTGTCCATCTATGACTAATGCTTTTCATCCATACTATAAATTCACCTATGATGAGAACTTGGATGTATTTGTATTTACTCTTGTCATACCTTATGATGACTAAATATGACTACAGATAAACAGAAAGCTGCTGTTCACTTTTGTGAAAAGTGGCTTAATGTCACATACAATGGTGATATTAACAATTTCCAACAAGTAAGTAATTTTCTCTCAGAATATTTAGAGGAAGCCAAACTAACTTATGAGGAAATTGCATGTGAGTATGAATCTTATTTATGGGACTTAATGGACTAAGTTATGGCAAGATATAGAGTAAATCCTAATGCAATATGTAGTTCAAAGAATTACAAGTAATCAAAGAAATTACACATGGAT
>OIXG01000109.1_pt1 | contig 99643 bp, 95 predicted proteins | sample 1587731 | NCBI WGS metagenome assembly OIXG01 (sample SAMEA3888908, study PRJEB22519) | human gut metagenome | biome: human gut; feature: human-associated habitat; material: faeces | place: Denmark | collected 2010 | reverse complement strand
CCGCCGACAAAAAGCGGAAGCTCTACAACGGCATGATCAAGTGCGACGCCTTCATGTACGGAAGATGACCGGAGATCATGCCGTAACGGCGCAGCGCGCCGACGCCGCGTCAACGGCGCGCAAGCGTTTTGCCGCAGGCAAAACCTTGGACCGGGCGGGCTTTGCCTGACCGATCAGGTAAGATCCGGGGCCCCGCAAAAGCAAAGATTTTGTGGGGAACATGATCAAGTGCGACGCCTTCATGTACGGAAGATGACCGGAGAATTTTATACAAAGAGCAATCATACGGGCAAAAATGACAATTTGTAATCAGAATTTGACGGTTTCAGTTGAAAGGGGAGCGGTCACCCGTGCAGCATATCTTCATCATTAACCCCCATGCCGGGAAAAAGGACCAGACGGGCCGCATTTATGAAATGGCGGACCGTCTGCGGCAGCATGGCCTGACTTGCCAATGTCTGCTGACCCAGCGGTCCGGCGGCGCGGAGGAGATCGCCCGACGGCTGGTGTCCTCCGGGGAGGAGGTCCGGCTTTACGCCTGCGGCGGGGACGGCACTCTGAACGAGGTGGTCAACGGTGCGGCAGGCTTTGACAATGCGGCTGTGACCTGCATCCCCATCGGGACCGGTAATGATTTCCTGAAAAACTTCGGTCCGGACGCCGCCAAGTTTACGGACGCGGAAAATCTGTGGGACGGGGAGGTCCATCCTCTGGACCTTATCGACTGCAACGGCCGCCAATGTCTGACCATTGCCTGCAGCGGCATTGACGCCCGGGTGGCGGAGAGCGTTCACGAGCTGGGGGATTCCCCCCTCCTCAGCGGACGGGGCAGCTATCTGGCCGCCGTGGCGGTGAATTTCCTGTTCCGGGGCATTGGCCAGCACTGGCGGGTAACGCTGGATGACGAGGTCATCGAGGATGACTTTGCTCTGGTGTCCATGTGCAACGGACGGTATTACGGCGGTGGCTCCACGCCGGTGCCGGAGGCCCGGATGGACGATGGCGTTTTACATACGGTGCTGGTGAAAAACATCAGCCGCATGAAGTTCGCGGGGCTGTTCAGCGCCTATTCCGCTGGCCGCTACCGCTCGCTGCCGCCGGAGGTGATCCGAGTGGTGACTGCCAAAAACGTCCGCATTCAGTCGGAAGATGACATTGTGACCTGTCTGGACGGGGAGACCATCCACAGCCGGGATGTGCGTCTGACTTTGTCGGAAAAAAGGTTGAATTTCTTCGGACCCAAGGGCTGTGATCCCAATTACGGTGCCGGTCCCAAGTGAGGGCGGGAACCGACGATTTTCCCCAATGGAAACTTCATAACTTATTTACAAATTACCCCTTTACAAACCGGGACAGTTGTACTATGATAACAGCGTTAGCACTCAAGGAGACTGAGTGCTAACGCTGAAATTGTTTATCATATGAAAATATACAAGGAGGAACCCAACATGAAACTTACCCCGTTAGCTGATCGTGTGATCCTGAAAATGGTAGAGACCGAGGAGACCACCAAGGGCGGCATCATCCTCACCGGCTCCGCAAAGGAGAAGCCCTCCGTGGCTGAGGTCATTTCCGTGGGCCCCGGCGGCATGGTAGACGGCAAGGAAGTCACCATGACCGTGAAGCCTGGCGATAAGGTCATCACCAGCCAGTATGCCGGCACCAAGGTGACCCTGGAGGACGTGGAGTACGTAGTTGTCCGTCAGAACGATATCCTGGCCATCGTCGAGTAACTCGTCACAAGCTGCACATCCCTCGCTTCGGCCTTGCGGCCAAAGCTCGCTCGTTCCGCTGCTCCTCGTTTTTCCGGCACAAACGCTTCGCTGGTTTGCGCCGGAAGGGGACGAAGGAACGGTGGGGCATGTGTCCTGACAAAATGCTTGAATTGATTTTTGCCGCGACATGTGCGTGGCAAAAATTCCTTGACCCCAGCCGTCCTGGACGGCGTCGCCAGTTCGCAAACTGGCGAGGGGGAATCTACTGCGCAGCCGTTAGCAGCTTTGCTGCTTTACGGATGCGGCGTGCCCTTTACGGGCAAAGGGGGGACGCAGTCCTCCACTTTAAGAAAAATTCGGAGGTATGAATTATGTCTAAGCTCATTATGCGCGGCGATGAAGCCCGCAAGGCTCTGCAGGCCGGCGTTGACCAGCTGGCCGATACCGTTAAGATCACCCTGGGCCCCAAGGGCCGTAACGTGGTTCTGGATAAAAAGTACGGCGCACCCCTCATCACCAATGACGGCGTCAGCATCGCCAAGGAGGTCGAGCTGCCCGATCCCTTTGAGAACATGGGCGCACAGCTGGTGAAGGAGGTTTCCACCAAGACCAACGATGTTGCCGGCGACGGTACCACCACCGCCACCCTGCTGGCTCAGGCCATGATCCACGAAGGTCTGAAGAACCTGGCCGCAGGCGCCAACCCCATTGTGGTGAAGAAGGGCATGGCCAAGGCTGTGGAAGCCGCCGTGGCCGAGGTCAAGAAGCAGGCCAAGAAGGTGGACGGCTCCAACGACATCGCCCGTGTCGGAGCTGTTTCCAGCGGCGACGAGGAGATCGGCAAGCTGATCGCCGACGCCATGGAGAAGGTTTCCGCCGACGGTGTCATCACCATTGAGGAGTCCAAGACCGCCGAGACCTACAGCGAGGTCGTGGAAGGCATGCAGTTCGACCGGGGCTATATCACCCCCTATATGGTCACTGATACCGAGAAGATGGAGGCCGTCATTGACGACGCCTATATCCTCATCACCGATAAGAAAATCTCCGTGATCTCCGACATCCTGCCCATCCTGGAGCAGCTGGTCCAGTCCGGCAAGAAGCTGGTCATCATCGCCGAGGATGTTGAGGGCGAGGCTCTGAACACCCTGATCGTGAACCGTCTGCGCGGTACCCTGAACGTTGTCTGCGTCAAGGCTCCCGGCTTCGGCGACCGCCGCAAGGAGATGCTGCAGGACATCGCTGTCCTCACCGGCGGTACCGTTGTCAGCGAGGAAGTGGGCCTGGAACTGAAGACCGCTACCATCGACATGCTGGGCCGTGCCCGTCAGGTGAAGGTCACCAAGGAGAACACCACCATCGTGGACGGCGCCGGTGATGCCACCGCCATCAAGGACCGCGTGGCTCAGATCCGCAGCCAGATCGCCAACACCACCAGCGACTACGATAAGGAGAAGCTGCAGGAGCGTCTGGCCAAGATGGCCGGCGGCGTGGCTGTCATCAAGGTGGGCGCTGCTACCGAGACCGAGATGAAGGAGAAGAAGCTCCGCATTGAGGACGCTCTGAACGCTACCCGCGCCGCTGTTGAGGAAGGCGTGGTCGCCGGCGGCGGCACCATCTTCGTAAACATCATCCCCGCTGTGGAAGCTCTGCTGGACAGCGTGGACGGCGACGAGAAGACCGGTGTCCGCATCATCGCCAAGGCTCTGGAAGCTCCTATCCGCCAGATCGCTGCCAACGCCGGCCTGGACGGCTCCGTGATCCTGGAGAAGGTCCGCAATTCCGGCAAGCTGGGATACGGCTTCGACGCTTACAAGGAGGAGTACTGCGACATGGTCGCCGCCGGTATCATCGATCCCGCCAAGGTGACCCGCTCCGCTCTGGAGAACGCCGCTTCCGTCTCCGCAATGGTACTGACCACCGAGTCCCTGGTGGCCGACAAGCCCGAACCCCCCGCACCTGCTGCTCCCGCTGACCCCGGCATGGGCGGTATGTACTAAGAGACACCGCAAAGCCTTGAAATTGCTTGATTTTTTGAATGCGGAAAAGCGGATTTACGCCAAACTTACGCCACTTACGCCAAAAATTCAAGCGCATTATAGGGTAACAGAAATCGGCACCTGCTTTTGAGGCAGGTGCCGATTTTTTGCTTGCGGGGGAAGCATCCGGTTTTGGCAGAGATATTCCCCTCAGTCCGTCAGCTTGGCGCAGTCGGCAGGGCGGCCGGAGAGCATTTCCAGACCGTGACCGATGGCGGGCAGCACCGCCTCCAGATTCTCCTGAGCCGCCTTGGGGGAGCCGGGGAGGTTTAGGATCAAGGTCCCTTTCCGGATGCCCGCCTGCGCCCGGGACAGCATGGCACGGCTGGTGATCTGCATGGAGGCATAGCGCATGGCCTCCGGGATGCCGGGAGTCAGCCGGTCGCACACGGCAAGGGTGGCCTCCGGGGTCACGTCCCGGGGAGCGAAGCCGGTGCCGCCGGTGGTCACAAGCAGTTGAATGTCACCATCGTCGGCCATCTGCCGCAGCGCCGCTTCGATCTGCGCCTGTTCGTCCGGCACCACATCGGTCCGGACCACCTCATAGCCTGCGTTTTTCAGCAGCTCTGCCACTAGCGGACCACCCTCGTCGGGGCGCTCGCCCCGGGAAACACGGTCGCTGACCGTCAATACAGCAGCACGATACATACGATCATCTCCTCATTTCAGCAGTAGAATATCCCTTGGCTGGACGGCGATCCAAAGCCCCTCCGGGCGGTTCAGCCGCCGCCAATCATCCCGTTCCAGTTCCATCCGCAGGAGGGGGGCACCGGACGCGGCTCCCTCCGGCCGCAGCAGGACGATGGTGGTGAACACATCCTGAATGACCCGCTCCACCGTGCAGTAGAAGGCGTCCGGGGTGCCCTCCGGCACCGTCATCACGTGCCTTGCCCGGATGCCTGCCTGACAGATGTCCGCCGGGACCGGCTTGCCGCAGTTCAGCGTCAGACCCCACGGGGGCAGCGTTACGGCGCTGCCTGCCGGTACGGCCTCCACGATGTTTTTACACCCGGAGAGTCGGGCGGCAGCCTCCGTTTCTGGCTCGTGAAACAGCTGCCGCAGGGTGAAGGTTCCTTGCGAGGCCCCCTGATCCAGTACGCACACCCGCTTGCAGTTGCGGAACACCTCGCCCCGGTCATGGGACACCCATAAAATCGGCCCGGAGAAATTCTCCAGAAAATCGGACAGCTTCAGCTCCAAGTCCCATTTCAGATAGCTGTCCAGCGCGGAAAACGGCTCGTCCAGCAAAATGACCTCCGGCTGGGAGCAGAGAATCCTCGCCAGCGCCACCCGCTGCTGCTGTCCGCCGGAAAGCTGGGCGGGATACCGCTTTTCCAGACCCTCCAGCCGAAAGCGGTGGAGGGTCGCCGACAGCGCGGCAGCTTTTTCCGCCTTGGAGCCGGAGCGGATGCCGCAGAGGATGTTTTTCTCCACCGTCATGGTGGGGAACAGGGCGTAATTCTGGAATAAGTACCCCACCCGCCGCTGCTGGGGCGGCAGGTCGATCCTGGCCTCGCTGTCAAACAGCACCCGGCCGTTCAGCACGATCCGCCCCCGATCCGGGGTCATGATCCCCGCGATGCATTTGAGGGTCATGCTCTTGCCGCAGCCGGAGGCCCCCAGCAGGGCCAGCGTTTCCGTCTCCGCCTGAAAACGGACGTTCAGATGGAAATTCCCCAGCTGCTTTTCAATTTCTACAAGCAGGCTCACGCCGTCCCCCTCCTTTTCCCGCCGGACACCAGAAAGTCCCGGCGTTCCAGCATATTCACCGTCAGCAGCACCACGGCGGAGATGCTTAGGTTGACCATTACCCATTTCATAGCCAACGCGTCATTGCTGGTCTGCCAAAGCTGGTAGACCGTGGTGGAGATGGTAGCGGTCTTGCCAGGGGTGTACCCGGCGATCATGCTGGTAGCGCCGTATTCGCCCAAGGCCCGGGCGAAGGCCAGCACCGTTCCCGCTAAGATCCCCTGTCGGCAGCAGGGCATCTGGATGTGCCAGAAGATATAGGCGTTGGAAAGGCCCAGTGTCTGTCCGGAGTAGGCCAGTGTCTCGTCAAAGGATTCGAAAGCTCCGCGGGCGGTGCGGTACATCAACGGGAAGATCACCACGGCGGTGGCAAAGATGGCAGACCACCAGGTCATCACCACCTTCACGCCGAAATGACGCAGCAGCCACGCGCCTAGGATCCGCTTTGGCCCCAGCAGCCGCAGCAGCAGATAGCCGATGACGGTGGGGGGCAGTACCAGCGGCAGCGTCAGCATCACGTCCAGAACGCCCTTCACCAGCCGGGGCAGGCGGGCGATATAGTACGCCGCGAAAACCCCGGCGAAAAAGACGATCACCGTGGAAATAGCCGCAACACGCAGCGAGTTCCATAGGGGAAACAGGTCCATAAGTTACCTCCTGAGGGGGAAGGGATGGAGGACCGACGGCCCGCCGTCGTATCAGCGGCGGGCAAGCGGTTTATTGTCGGCCTTTTCAGAAAAAATTCTCGGTCAAGCGGCGGAGAAGCCCACGGACTCAAACACGGTCATGGCCGCGTCGGTCTGGAGATAGGCCAGGAAGTCCTGGGCGGCATCCTCCTTGTCTCCCTTGAGCACGGCGGCGGGGTAGATGACCTGACCGCACATCTCGGCAGTGGCGCTGTCCACCACCGGCAGACCGGCGGAGTGGGCGTCGGTGGCGTAGATGATGCCGCAGTCCACGGCACCCTCGTTGACCTGAGAGGCAACTTCCTTCACGTTGTTGCCGTAGGTCAGCTTATTTGCGACGGCGGTCTCGTCGATGCCGTAGTAGTTGAAGATCTTCAGGGTGTACTGACCCACGGGCACGTCGCTGTTGCCGATGGCCAGCATCACATCACCGTTCTTCAGCAGCTCGGCAAGCTGGTCGAAGCTCTCAATGCCCTTGGGATTGCCTTCGGGAACGGTGAGCGTCACCTTGTTTTCCAGAAGATTCACACGGCTGTCGGTGACGATGAGGTCAAGCCCGTCGGGGTTCTTCTCGGCATCACCGATCAGGCTGCCGTCCATGGCGTTCATCTGCTTGGGAGCGGCAGAGATGAACAGGTCGCAGTCAGCGCCCTCGGTGATCTGGGTGAGCAGCTTGCCGGAGGAATCGAAGTTATATGTAACGGTCACGTTGGGGTTGTTCTGCTCGTACATTTCTTTGAGCTGGTTCATGGTCTCCGTCATAGAGGCGGCTGCGAACACGATCAGCTCCACCGGCTCACCGGCGGGGGCTTCCGTGGAGGCGTTGTCCTGCGTCTGGGAACCGTCGGCGGCGTTGGCACTGGTGTCGGCCTTGGAGCCGCAGGCGGCGAGGGACAGGGTCAGGCACAGGGCCAGCAGCAGAGACAAACACTTTTTCATGTTGGTTCTTCCTTTCTGATTCGATGGAAAATCTATCTCGACTCTACAGAGTAAAGCGTGATACTCAATCAAGATGAACGGTTCGGAAAAGCAGGAGCGCGCTTGGGCGCTCTCGCTTTTATTTTCCGAAGGGGCAGTTGGGCCAGTGACAGGGCTTGCAGCCGAGACACAGTCCGCCCTCGCCCATCACGGCGAAGTCTCTGCGGGTCAGTTCCACGCCTGCGGCGATCCGGGGGAGCGCCAGGTCGAAAATGGTGGCCCCGGCATACATCACACAGCCGGGCAGGCCGCAGATGGGGGTTCCGTCCTCAAAATAGCCCAGCAGGAACATGGCGCCGGGCAGCACGGGCGCACCGTAAGTGACGATCCGTGCGCCGCTTGCCCGGATGCCGCCGGGGGTGTTGTCGTCGGGGTCCACGCTCATGCCGCCGGTGCACAGGATCAGGTCCGCGCCGGTTTTCCTGGCTTCGCCGATGGCGTTGGCCACATTTTCTACGCCGTCGCCGGAATAGGCGGTGGAGATGGTCTCGATACCGTAGGCCGCCAGCTTCTCCTTCACCACCGGGGTGAAGGTATCTTGAATGAGCCCCTTCTTCACCTCACTGCCGGTGGCCACGATAGCGGCGGTTTTCTTCACATAGGGCAGCAGCTCCAACAGAGGGCCGGCGCCCGCCGCCTGCTCAGCGGCTTGCAGTGTTTCCTCCTTGATGATGAGGGGGATGACCCGCATTCCCGCCAGCTTGTCACCCTTTTTCACGGCGGTATTGCCCTTCCGGGTGGCGATCATCACGTCCTCCCGGGAGTTGACAGCGATGAGCCTCTGGCTGTCCACCCGGAACAGGCCGTCACAGGCGGCTTTCAGCTCGATCTTGCCCTCTTTCGTCTCACTGCGGACCATGTTCTCCTGACCGCACAGGGCCAGCAATCGCTCCGCCGCGTCATTTTCGTGGACCATGCCTGGAGTCATCTCCCAGACATACAGGCTCTCCTTGCCCATGCTCAGCAGCACAGGGATATCGTCCTCTGTGACGATGTGGCCCTTGCGGAACCGGGCGTCCTTATATTGATCCTTGATGATCTGGGTCATATCGTGGCACAGCACGTGGCCCACGGCCTCCTCTGTTCGGATCAGCTTCACTTCAGCACCTCAATTTCGTCTCCGGGCCTGACAACGCCCTCTTTTACCACCACGGCGAAGATTCCCTCCGTGGGCATGACGCACTTGCCTACCGCTTTTTTGATGGCGCAGTCGTTGTGGCATTCCTTCCCGATCTGGGTGACTTCCACTTCCGTTTCCCCGATCCGCAGGCGGGTCCCCACGGGCAGATGCTTGAGGTCGATACCCTCCGTGTTAATGTTCTCCGCGAATACGCCGGGGTCCAGAGCGATGGGGGAGCGGGGGCGCATGGAGTCGATGCTTTCCTCCGCCAATAGAGAGATCTGGCGGTGCCAGTCGCCCGCGTGGGCGTCCCCCACGATGCCGTGGCGCAGTTTCAATTCAATTTCCGGAACGGGCTTTTTCAGTGTTCCCTTTTTCTCGCTGATATTGACGGATACGACCTTTGCCATGGTTCTATCAGTCCTCTCGCTTATAGTCTCCGCTCTTGCCGCCGGATTTTTCCAGCAGGCGGATGTTGGTGATCTCCATATCCTTCTGCACCGCCTTGCACATATCGTAAACGGTGAGGGCCGCCACGGAAACGGCGGTCAGTGCCTCCATCTCTACGCCGGTGACGCCGGTGCAGGTGACCGCCGCCTGTATCTCCACCATGCAGGGCTGGTCCGACAGATGGAACGTGATGTCGATGCCCGTCAAGGGCAGGGGGTGGCACATGGGGATCAGCTCCCAGTTGTGCTTGGCGGCCTGGATGCCCGCCACCTGCGCCACCGCCAGCACGTCTCCCTTTTTCAGGGTACCGTTTTTGATATGGACCATAGTTTCCGGTGATACGCGGATCTCCCCCGCCGCCACCGCCCGCCGGTGGGTCACAGCCTTTTCCGTTACATCCACCATCCGGGCGCGGCCCTGCTCGTTGAAATGGGTCAGTTCTCCCATGGTTCAGCCTCCGATCTCATTCATGGTCCGGGGCGTATCGCTGGCATGCTCTGTCAGGTGATGGCTTTTTGGCTTTTGCAGGATGCCCCGGAGGATGGCGTCCTCCAATTCCCTGCCGTGAAGTCCCCGGAGGGAGATTTCCTCCCGGCTGTGGAGACAGCCCTTCAGCTTGCCGTCCGCCGTCACCCGGATGCGGCGGCACGCTCCACAGAACTCGTGGCTCATGGGGGTGATCAGCCCCACAGTCCCCATGGCTCCCGGCAGACGGTACCGCCGCGCCACGCCATTGGGTTCGATTTCTTCCAGCGCCGGGAATCGGTTCAGAATCTCCGTTACCGGCAGGAAGCGTTCCTTTGGCCATGCCGCACAGGGCCCCATAGGCATCAGTTCAATGAACCGCACCTCCCAGGGGTGCTCTTTCGTCAGGCTCAGAAAATCCTCGATCTCGTCATCGTTCAAGCCGCCCATCAGCACAGTGTCCAGCTTCAAATTCTGAAATCCGGCATCCTCCGCTGCCCGGATGCCCGCAAAGGCGTCCTCCAGATCTCCACGACGGGTGATTTCCCGGAATCGCTCCGTCCGCAGGGTGTCCAGACTGATGTTCAGCCGGTCCACTCCGGCTTCCTGCAGGGGCTTTGCCAATTCCGGCAGCAGGCTGCCGTTGGTGGTGAGGCAAAGCTCCTTCAGTTCCGGGATGGCCCGCAGCGTTCGGCAGATGTCCAGAATCCCTCGCCGCACCAGCGGTTCTCCGCCGGTCAAACGGATCTTCCGGATCCCCAGCTTCACCGCCGCCCGGGAGATCTCGCCGTATTCCTCTACGGAGAGGACGGCCCCATGGGGACCTTTTTCCACGCCGTCCGCCGGCATACAGTATTGGCATCGGTAATTGCAAAGGTCCGTTACCGACAGCCGCAGATAATCAATTGTCCGGCCATATTGATCGATCATCGCATTACTTCCTATCGTCCCAAGCTGCGGCCCGGAATTTCTCCGGGCGTGTTCGCCGGGGCACACGGCCCGCAGCAGCGTCCGGCCGCCAAGTTTTCTAAGGTTGACCTTTATTATAGCAGATATTTCCTCAAAATACAAACCCCTTTTCCGCGGCTGGAGAAGGGCGGCGCGGCATGAAAAGCGGGTCCGGCTTGGAGGACTGTTTCACGAGAAGGAAATGCCCGCTGTGGTGTAAAAAATTCCGGCTGTTCGCAGCGATAAATTTTAACCGGATTGTAGCATCTTGTTCACAATTTGTTCATGATTGCAAAGTGACTTTCCGCTATGGTAGGTTTATAGAAGTATACATGGATGTTAAACTGAATTTAGGAGGTTTTTTATGAGACGGTTTTTCAGAAAACGGCTTCCGGCCTTTCTGCTGACGCTGGTCGTGGTCATGACGATGGTCCCGGCCGTGTCCGCCCGTTCCTCGGCGGATCTGACCTATGAAGTGGATAGGGGCGAATCTGTGTCCTTCAGCAAGCGGGACTTCCGTTCCCTCTATCGAAATGAGTATAGCGGTGAAAATCCAAGCTACATTGTATTTACCGATTACGATGATCTGGATGACTATGGTTATCTGACCGCTAAAAATTATCGTGACAAGACCATCAGCCTTGATGAAAGCGCGTTGGATAATACCTGGTTCTATTATGACAGCAATGATGTGCCCAAAGATGTGGATTACGCGTTGGATGACCTGACCTTTGAAGCCAACCGCCGGGCCGACAGCGGCACGCTGCGGCTGAAATTTGAGATCCATGGCACCGACAGCAAGGATTATGTGTCCTGCACCATGGATATCAAAGTCGGTGGCGGTTCCGGTTCCTCCAAGGGGGACATCACCTATACGGTGAAAGCCGGCGAGGAAGTTGCCTTTGACGATGAAGATTTCAGCAATGCCTATGACAAGGCTGGCGGCTCCGGCACGATGAAGTATGTGGTGTTTGAAAAGCCTTCCTCTGATTACAGCAATGCCGGTACCGTTTATTCCCGGTACGGCAAGCGGAATGCAACCTCTTTTACCCGCTCTGAACTGGACGATTACAAGTTCTACTACGGTGACAGCGACTATGGTGACTATGATCTGGACGAACTGAGCTTTGTGGCGGATAAGTCTTTTTCCGATAGTATTGAGATTGCATTTACAGCTTACGGCGGGAGAGGCAGCAAGGAGAATGATTCTGTCAGCGGAACCCTGAAAATCACATCTTCTAAATCTGCATCCTCCAGCAAGGGTGACATTACTTACACAGTGAAAGCCGGTGAGGAAGTTACCTTTGACGATGACGATTTTGAGAAGATCTATGAGAACAGCAGCTGCACCGGCAGCTTCAAGTATGTGGAATTCAGCCGGCCCGACAGCGCGTTCAACAATGCCGGTACCCTCTACTCCCGGTATGGCAAGCGGAATGAGACTGCCTTCACCCGTTCCAGCCTCAGCAGCAACAAGTTCTACTACGGTGACAGCGACTATGGTGACTACGATCTGGACGAGCTGAGCTTTGTGGCGGACAAGTCCTTCTCCGGCAGCATTACACTGAACTTCACTGTTTATGGCGGCACCGGCACCCGAACCAACCAGAATGTCACCGGTACGTTGGTCATCACCACCGATAAGACCGGTTCCTCCACGGCCAAGGGCGATGTCACCTACACGGTGAAGGCCGGTGACGAAGTTGCCTTTGACGAGGATGACTTTAAAAAGGTCTACGATAGCAGCAACTGCACCGGCAGCTTCAAGTATGTGGAATTCAGCCGGCCTGACAGTGCGTTCAACAATGCCGGTACCCTCTATTCCCGGTACGGCAAGCGGAATGAGACAGCCTTTACCCGTTCCAGCCTGTCCGGAACCACATTTGGTTATGACAGCTACGAAGATGCGGATTACAGCCTGGACGATTTGAGCTTTGTGGCGGATCGGACCTTCTCCGGCAGTGTGGAGCTGAACTTCACTGTTTATGGCGGCACCGGTACCCGGACCAACCAGAACGCCACCGGTACACTGGTCATCACCACTGGTACATCTGCGGTAACATCCCGATATGTGGGCAACATCCGCTACAATACCACGCCCAACACCGCCCTGCAGATCAACGCCAATGACATTGCCCGCCTTTTCCGTAAGTACACCTCCGGCGGGTCCTTGCAATATCTGACGCTGACCAGTGTACCCGCTACCGGCAGTCTATACTACAACTATTACAATGCCAGCAAGTACGGCGCGACGCGGACGCAGCTCACCGCTTCTATGGCGGGCAGTATGATTTTCTCCTACAGTCCCGCCTCTGCATCGGAATATGACCTCTCCGAGCTGACCTACATCCCCAGCGGCAGCAATTACTGCACAGCCCTCACCTTTACCGGATACAGCAGCAGCGGAACGGCTGTTTCTGCAACCATTCTGATCAGTGTGACGGCTTCTCCGGTGTCTGAGGTTTACAGCGTGACCACCAAGGGTACCTCCGTGAACTTCCCGGCAAACTCTGTGTATTCCGCGGTGGCATCCGCCACTGGCTTCGGCCTTAGCAGCATCCAGCTGCTGGAGCTGCCTGCCTCCACTGCCGGTGTTCTGTACGTTGGTTCCTATGCGGCGGATACCACCAGCGCTTACAGCTATGGCAGCGACACTGATTCCATGAGCCAACTGCGCTTCATTCCCAACAGTGGGTTCACCGGTTCTGTCTCTATTCCCTATGTGGCATTGAGCAGCAGCGGCACCGCTTTGGGGGCCGGCGTGGTCTCCATCGGCGTGGTGGACAGCGTGAAGAAGTTTACGGATATCTCCACCTCCACCTGGTGCTATAAGTATGTTACGGAACTTGCCAGCGCCAATGTTATCTCCGGCTACAGCAACGGAACGTTTCAGGAGAAGAATACCATTACTTACGGCGCGGCCCTGAAGCTCATCATGCTGGCGGCGGGCTACGGCGAGCAGGCCCCCACGGTGAAGGGCAGCCCCTTCAGCGGCTATCTGGCGAAGGCCAAGGCTGCCGGACTGGTGTCCGGCAATCCCAAGCTGAACGGGCCTATCACCCGTCTGCAGATCGCGCAGATCGCCGCCAAGGCGTTGAAGCTTTCTACCACCGGTCTGCCCAGCAAGAAACCCTTTACCGACACCAATGACGTCTATGTGCAGGCGCTGAACGCCGCCGGTATCATTGAGGGGTACTTCTCCAACGGCACCAGCACCTATAAGCCCAACAACACCCTGACACGCGGTCAGGTCTCTGCCATCGTGTGGAGAATGAAAAATTCCGTACAGTAAAAACAGAATACTTGTGGAACCACGCGGTCAGCCGAGAGACTGACCGCGTGGTTTTTTAGGTCGATAGAGCGCATGACTGCAAGTGGCGGGGGAGCCGTGATTCTGAATTTCCTGTGCCTCCTTTGCCGCCTTGAAGCGGGGATCTGTGAGGCCCGCTTGAATTTCCGCATGGTATTGATATAATAAGCATATACAGATGTGCTTGCTTATGGCATTGAGGTTTCCTTTGAAAGCCTGCTCCAATGTATCCATGTGCGGCGTCCGGCTTCGGCCATGGCCGGAACCTGTGGAGGTCCTGTATTTTGCGTGTGTTGGCATGGCCGCGGGATCAAAAATCGAGAGGTGAATGGGATGAAACGCAGAATCTTGACGGTATGTTTGCTGCTGGCGCTGCTGCTGACCGCCTGCGGCGGGCAGAACAGGGAGCCGGAGAATCCGCCGGATGCGAAGCCGTCGACACCGGGGGAGGAGGCAGCGGAACCTCCCGATGAAACACCGGAACCTGAACCTGCAAAGCCGGAGAAAAAAGAACCACTGACTCTGGAAAACCTGCTGACGGACATCTACACCGTGGCACCCGGCACGGCGGGCAGCTCTCTGCGGGCCACCTATGCCGCCGGAGAGCTGCTGGACTGGATCGATGTGAACTCGGTGGAGCAGGAGGACGTATTCAGGTGGATAGATGAAAACGTGCCCATGGAAAACTCTGCGGAGCTGGCCCGGGCATGGGCGGCGGTGCTGACGGAGGCGGAGGCCCTCATGCGGGGCGATGAGACGGCCTATGACGCACTGGATGACGCGGGCTATACCCTGTGGAACAGCCGTACCGCAGCACGGGCCGGGTGAAGTGGGCGGCGTGGAAGCTGCTCCCCCTGTTTACGCAGATTTTAGACCGCACGGAACGCACGGAGTACCGCTACGAAGCACAGGGGGATTACAGCGCTGTGACGGAAGAAGCCCTTGCGGGTATCTGGGTGGACGATGCGGGTACCACTGTTCTGCTGTTTTCCAAGGACGGCTGCCGCATCGTGTATCCGGCACTGGAGTTGCTTGGCGAAACCGCCTATGCCTTCCGCGTCCGGGACCGCAGCAGCGTGGGATACTGTCCGGCGTTGGACATCGACTATCTGCAAAATGACTTTTCCGCTCCGCTTGTTTACTACGTGTCCGGCATCGACGATACCCACTTCTGGAGCAACACCCAGAATAAATGCTTCCGCAGACTGGCGTAAAAGGGGCGCGGAAAATCGGCCCTATCAAATGTGCCCTTGCAGGCGTGGACGCTTTTTCTGCGTGATTTTTCACACATATAAGTTGACGCAGCCGTCTCTGGGACGCTCTCCCGGAGACGGCTGCGTTGTTATCAGTCTGAAATGGATTTATCTTCTTCTGCGGCCGCCCTGCTTGCCGGAGATGTTCCGGTTCAGGTCCGCCATTTTCCGCTCCGAGGAGGAGAGAAACTGCTTGAGCTTGTCCTCAAAGGCCAGATCGCCGGAGGGGGTGGTGTCCGCTGCCTGAACGGCGGGCCGCCGGGGAGCCGCCGCGGGACGGGGGACTGCTGCCGGACGGGGCTGGAAGTTCCGCTGGGCGGGGCGCTCCGGTGCGGGCAGCGCCTTTTTGATGGAAAGATCCAGCTTTCCGTCCTTGATGGCAAGGAGCTTTACTTTAACGTCCTGCCCCTCCTGCAAAAAGTCATGTACATCGTTGACATAGCTGTTGGCGATCTCCGAAATATGTACCAGGCCGGACTTGCCGCCCTCCAAGGCCACGAAAGCGCCGAATTTTGTGATACTGGTGACCTTGCCCTCTAAGACTGTTCCGACCTCGTACTCCATAAGTGCTGTGTTACTCCTATTCTTATTCTTGTTAAAATAATAGTAACCGGCTGTGCCGGTAATGCTCAGTTGGATCGATCTAAAAACAGATAGCTGTTGCTGTCGATCATGCCCAGTTCTTCCCGGGCCAGTTCTTTCATTTTCTCCTCAGTGGGACCTTCTGCGATGTCGCTCCGCAGCGTCTCGTTTTCCTGCTGGACATTCTCCACCTGCCGGGCATACTGATCCCGTTCCGCCTGCGCGGCCCGGACCTGCCCCTGAAGGGCATAAAGCCGCCAGCCCACTGTGGCCAGAAGCAGCAGGATCACCACATGGACCAGCAGATTACCTGATTTTTTCTTTTTTGCGGGTTTGACGGGCTTTGCCATGGGACATCCCTCCTTTGCGAAGGGGCTTCCATACTCCTTCAATATGTATTGTAGCGTATTTCCTGAGAAAATAAAAGAGGGTTTTTGCCTGAAATGCAAATTTTTTACAAACTGCGGCGCAAAACCGTCCCGGTAGACTCAGAAATTGGAACAATTCCATCCACCGGTCCATCCAGAAGTCCCAAACCGGCCGCAGGGGCCGGGAAAGCAGGGAAAAAAACAGAACGCCGCCGCCCAGTCCTCCCAGCAGGATGAACCCCCGGAGCTGGCCATCCGACTGCCGCAGGACGAACAGAAAGACCGCCAGACCTACGGCCTGACAGTAGAGCAGGTCCAGCGGCGCCGTCAGTCGGGGGTGCCGCAGCCGCACCGCCCGCAGCAGGTCGTACAGGACCCCGGCGCCCAGACCCAGCAGAATCGACAGGAGGAACGTGCGGAGTTGCTCCGTGACATGGATGGCCATGGCCTATCCGAACAGACGGCTGAAAAAGCCGCCCTGACGGTTCGGAGTGTCCTCATAGGAGATGGAGGTGACGCGGCCATCCACATACAACTCGCCCCCCTCTAAGGACAGCTTGCCGATGTGCAGGTCCTCCCCGGTGACGATCAGGGTCCCGGCGGAGGTGGTCATAATGACGCCGCTCTCGTCGAAACGTTCCACGTCCTCCACGCCGGAAACGGTGAGATGCGCCCGGTCCATCAGCTCCAGCCGATGAGGGGTGACGGGCATATTGAAGTCATTGGTCATAAGATCCCTCCCTGCCCTCAGTGTATGCGGACAGGGAGGGAGATAGAAGAACTTATTGGATCTGCCGGTACAGGGCGGCGGCATCGCTCTGCCGCACGGTCTCCTGAACAGACAGCACCTCCACGGTGACGGTCCGTACGCCGAAGCGAAGGGTGATCTGATCTCCCTCCTTCACCTCGTAGGAGGCCCGGGCGGGCTTACCGTTGACGGTGACCAATCCATTGTCGCAGGCTTCGTTGGCCACGGTCCGCCGCTTGATGAGCCGGGAGACCTTGAGATATTTGTCTAAGCGCATGATGCTTCCTTTCTTGAAAAATGAAAAAGGGGGCGTAACGCCCCCTTTACGGTGTGAATTTATTCAGCCACAGCGTCCTTCAGAGCCTTGCCGGCCTTGAACACGGGCACCTTGGAAGCGGGGATCTCGACAACTTCCTTGGTACGGGGGTTACGGCCGGTGCGGGCAGCGCGGGACTTGACCTCGAAAGAACCGAAGCCAACCAGCTGGACCTTGTCGCCTTCCTTCAGAGCGGCGGTAATGGCGTCCAGGGTAGCGGAGACAGCAGTCTCAGCGTCCTTCTTGGAAATTTCAGCGGCAGCGGCCACGGCGGCGATCAGTTCAGCTTTGTTCATGAGTATATCCTCCTGTAAAATAATTAAAATTCCATTTATCTTTTATCGCGTTTCCGCAATGAAGATCTTAGTTTTCTTTGGCTTGCTCCCAAAGAGCGATTTTTTCCGCTTCCGTATAAGCGTTCAGCGGGCGGTCGGCGGCATCCGCCACCCAGCGGAACCGACCTTGGTATTTGTCGCAGGCCCGGTGCAGAGCGTCCTCCGGGTCCACACCGGACATCTGGGCGATCTTGCAGAGAATGAACAGAGCGTCGCCCAGCTCATCCCGGATGCCGTGAGGACTGTCCACAGGCTGTCCGGCCTCCACGGCCTGCCGCAGCTCGGCGGTTTCCTCATCCAGCTTGTCCAGCGCACCGGCAGCGGAGTCCCAGTTGAATCCGGCCTTTACAGAGCGGGAGACGATCTTTTCCGCCCTCCACAGCGCCGGCAGCGTATGGGGGACGGCTTCCACAGCGTCCGCCGGGGAGGTGAACCCCTTTTCCTTCTTTTTCTGAGCCTCCCAGCCCTCCAGCGCCTGTGCGCTGTCGGCGGCCTCGGCAGCGCCGAATACATGGGTATGGCGGAACACCAGCTTCTGAGCCACGCCGTCCACCACGTCATCTGCGGTGAAACGGCCCTGCTCCTCTTCCATCACGGAATGGAACACCACCTGAAGCAGAACATCCCCCAATTCCTCGCACATACCGGGGGTGTCATTCCGGTCAATGGCGTCCAGCGCCTCGTAGGTCTCTTCCAGAAAATTCCGGCGGATGGACTGGTGGGTCTGCTCGCGGTCCCAAGGACAGCCCTCGGGGGCACGCAGCAGATGCATGATGGTGAGAAGATCCTCCCACCCATAGCGTTGTTTCCTTTGAAAATTTACCATATCTCCACTGCCTTTGCAAGCTATTTTATCCTGAAAACGTTGATATAACAGGATTTTTTATAAATCGTTCACTTCAAGCGCAAAAGTTTGGCTATTTTTTCGCCTTTAGGCAGAGCTTTTACGTCCTCTGCCTGTAAGATTCGCAGGGCAATGACCAGAACGCCGTATACCACCACACCGGCCAGAATGCCGCAGAAGGTAGCAAGGGCGTTGGCACCGTAAGCACTGTGGCCGCTGAGGACTCTGGCAACAAGACCGTACACCGCCCAGGCGGCGGCGCCCATCACGGCGGAGGCTACGATGGGCTTTCCGAACAGCTGCGTGTACCGGGGTTTCTCCGGGGAATATTTCCACACGAAGAAGAGGTTCAGTCCGCAGATGGTCAGATAGCAGCACAGGGTAGAAATGGGCGCGCCGTGGATGCTGATGTCCGGGTTGCCCACCAGAATGTAGTTCATGACCACCTTCACCACGCCGCCGGCGATGACGGTGAAAATAGGAAGCTTCTCCTTACCATAGGTCTGCAAAATGGCATTGGTCAAAATCATCAGGCAGATGAAGATCAGGGCAATGCCTAAAATCTGCAAATGGGGACCCGCCGCCAGCGCGTCCTCCGGCTGCATGGGCAGCATGAGCCGCTCAATGGGGGTGGACAGCACGGAGAGACCCACGCCCGCGGGCAGCGCCAGAATGGCGATGAGTCGGAAGGCGGAGGAAATGATGCGGTCCGCCTCGGCGTGGTCCTTTCGGGCCAGCGCCGCCGCCGCGAAGGGAATCAGGCTCATGGTGACAGGATAAACAAAGGAGGCCACCATGTTGGGCATATTCATGGCGATGCGGTACTGGCCGTTCAGCACAGCCGCTGCTGTTTCTGAAAGGCCCAGCCCGTTTTGCAGGCGGCCCATGACGATCTTGGTATCAATGATGTTGATGATGCTCATGGCGGAGTTGCTCAGGGTGATGGGAACGCCGATGAGCAGGATCTGCTTAATGATCTGCCCGCTGGAGGAGGGAACGTCCAAGGATTCCTTCCGGTTCCGGTGGGTGACGAGATAGGCGCACAGGAACAGCATGGATACCGCTGTGCCCGCCGTGACACCCACGATGGCCCCCGCCGCGCTGAGCTCAGCGGTTTTGCCGATGTGGAGCACGTACCACGCTAAAGGCAGGCCGATGCCAAGCTTCAAAAGGGCCTCCAGCACCTGGCTGACGGCAGTGGGGGTCATGTTGCCCTGGCCCTGGGTATAGCCCCGCATACAGGCCAGCAGGCACACGCAGAACACGGCGGGAGCCAGGGCCTGGACGGCGGTGGCGGCCAGAGAGTTGTTCAGGAACCGGGCCAGCGCGTCCGCACGGAAGAACATCAGCACGGAGCAGACCAGACCCAGACCGAAGAACAGCCAGATGGCGGTGGAGAAGATTCGCCGCTTCTCGTTTTCCAGCCCCTTGGCGTGGGCCTGACTGGTCATCCGGGAGATGGCCAGGGGCAGGCCCGCCGTGGAAAAGGTCAGCAAAAAGTTGTAGATCTGGTAGGCGGTGTCAAAATAAGTTTGTCCCGCGCTGCCCAGAATGTTGCTCAGGGGAATCTTGTAGGCCGCGCCGATGAGCTTGACGATGACCACAGCCGCCGCCAGAATGGCGGCGCCGCCTAAGAAGGATTGCTTTTTCGCAGGAGTTGCCATGGATGTTACCTCGAATTTTCAGATTGAGAGGGGCGGAGCGTATCCCCGCTCAGCGGGCGAAAAAATCTTTTCGCCCCGCTGAGCAAGTTTTCAGAACTTTATAAAAGTTCTGAAAACTTAGGATTTCAATGGCGCAGGAAACCCCTCTTAGGTTTCCCGCACACACCCTTTACCCGCAAGGGGTATGCGGCATCCGTAGAGCGGCGGAGCCGCTAACGGCTGCCCTACCTTACCATTGCGGAGAATTTATCGCTTTATCGACAGTCTTTCGGCGGCGTACCGCCGCTATTGGTTAGGTATGCGCCGCAGGAGCGGAACATACCCGTCATTACAGCTTTTCGCCGCAGTCCCGGCAGTATACGTCCTCCGGCTGGACCTCATGTCCGCAGCGGGGGCAAATCAGATGGATGATGGGTTCTCCCTCCAACTCCCGGAGCCGGGCCTTGAGCTCATCGATCTCCCGCATTTTTTCCAGCAGCAGCTCAGAATCCGTAGGGGTGCCGGTGTGGGTGGCATACAACAGCTCGCCCAGTTCCCGGAGACCGACGTTGACGCCGGCGCGGAGATCCGCGATCTCTAACTGCCGCTTGGCGGCATCGGTCAACCGTTTGGCGCCCAATCCCATGGTGCAGATGGCGTCCCGCGCCAGTCCTTCCGCCTTGGTCCAATACGCTTCACAGCTATGTTCCATGAATGACCCTCCTTACGGCCGTGGCCGCCCGTTTAAGTTTCGGGAACGTATTTTTGATAAAACTCCGCGAAAGCAGCCTGGTTTTGCTGGATTTTCTCCGGCCGCTCCGTGTATTCCTTTGGATACTTCAGGTTAAAGACCCGCTCGATGTGGTTGGTGCCGGGCTCCACCATTTTAGTGGAACCGCCCGCACCGAAGGACAGGATGGAGCAAAGCTCCGACATGATGTCCACATTGTACCAGCACTCTCCGCCTGGACGGCACCAGCCCACATTTTCAAAGCTGCCGGACATATACTTCTGCCGGTAGAGGTAGTAGGGGACGAAGCCTGCGGCCCGCAGGGTAGGGGCGGCATAGTCCAGCATGGCCTGCACGGCGGCGCCATCGGGAATGGAGAGACCCTCCATGAGAATGCGGCTGCCCTTTTTCAGCGCCAGCGTGTGGATGGTGATGTCATCGGCCCCCAGTTCCAGACATTTGTCCAGAGAACGGCGGAAGCCCTCCGGTGTATCCGCCGGCAGACCTGCGATGAGGTCCATGTTGACGTGGGGGAACCGGTAGGCCCGCACCAGCTCCATGGCCCGCACCGTATCCGCAGAGGCGTGGCGGCGGCCGATGGCGGCGAGAACGTGATCCTCCATGGTCTGAGGATTCACGCAGACCCGTGTGACGCCGTGACTTTTCAGAACGGCCAGTTTTTCGGCGGTGATGGTATCCGGACGGCCGATCTCTACCGTGATCTCCGGACAGGCGGAGAGGTCGAAGGATTCTTCCAGAGCCGTCAGGATGGCATCCATCTGATCCGGCGTCAGGATGCCGGGGGTGCCGCCGCCCATGTAAAAGGCGCGGGGGCGCAGACGATTGCTGCGCACCATATCCCCGCCGGAGCGGATCTCCGCGATCAGGGCCTTTACATAGGGCTTCACCAGAGAAAAACTTCGCTCCACGCTCTGACTGACAAAGGAACAGTAGGCGCAACGGGTGGGACAGAAGGGAATACCCACATACAGGTCGATATCCCGCTTTTCCAGCCGCTTCAACGCCTGATAGCCCACGGCACCAGTCTCCAAAGCCAGCGCCGCCCGCTCCTCAGGGACGAAATAGCGCGTCTTCAGCTCCTGCTTGGCCTCCTCCGGGGTCTTGCCCTCCATCAGCGCCCGTGTGATGGGCTTGTCGGGCCGGACGCCGGTGAGCATCCCCCAAGGGGGCAGCGTCAGCTTTTCCGCGGCGCGGAGCGCTTCCGGCAGCTTGGGATACAGATCCAGAAATGCCAGATAGAAGCAGGCCGCCACGGCGTAGCGCCGCTGGCCTTCTTTTTCAAAGTCCGTGCCGGTGAGGGGGGATGCAAAGGTCCCGGCGGCGGTGTATCCGTGATAGTGCAGCTCCGCTGAGACCTGGCAGTCCGCCGCCGTTTCCCCGGCGGCAAGGCGGCACCACGCCTCATCTTTCGGCTGTACCGCGTCATAGGCGGGTTTTTCCAGCGGAAAGAGGGTCATCAGGCTCTGTTCGACGATATAGCGCTCGTCATGACCTAAAAAGTCCAGCTTCATATCAGCCTTGCTCCCGCAGTGCCATCTGCATATAGGGGTTGAAGCGCCGCTCCCGGTCCAGAGTGCTGGGCTCCATGTGTCCCGGCAGGACCCGGTAATCCCCGGGAAGGGCGGCCAGCCGGGCCAGAGAGGCCATCATCTGCTTCATGCTGCCACCGGGAAAATCCGTCCGGCCGCAGGAACCGGCAAACAGGGTGTCCCCGAAGAACAGGGTATCTCCGCACAGCAGCGTGACGCTGCCCTCGGAGTGGCCGGGGGTGTGAAGCACCTGAAGCTCCAGCGTGCCCACCGTGATGCGGTCTCCCTCGCCGTAGAAATTCACGCCGCCGAAGGGGATCCGGGCCAGTTCGCTTTTCAGAGGGAACAGTTGGGTCTGCGGACTGTCAAAATCCGCCTGATGGATATAGACCGCCGTCGGCGGCAGCGTCTCCATCAAAGCCGCCACCGCACCGGTGTGGTCATAGTGGCCGTGGGTCAGCAGGATCTTATCCACGGTGCAGTCCAGCTTTTCGGCGGTGGAGAGGATCAGCTCCGGCTCCGCACCGGGATCGATCACGGCACAGACCTTAGCCGCTTCATCGCAGAGAATGTAGCAGTTGGTACCGATGGACCCCACCTGCAAGGCTTGGATCTTCATAAGACACACCTCGTTGAAATCAGTTTACTCTTCCGTGTCGAACAGAATGGTGACCGGACCGTCGTTCTGGGAATAGACCTGCATATCGGCGCCGAATTCGCCGTGCTGCACGTCGAAGCCCCGCTCCCGGCAGTGGGCCATGAACCGCTCATAGAGGGGGATGGCCAGATCGGGCTTGGCCGCGCCGGAGAAGCCGGGGCGGCGGGAGGAGGTATCGGCGTACAGGGTGAACTGGGACACCACCAGCAGGCTGCCGCCCACCTGCTCCAGATTCAGGTTCATCTTTTCGTTTTCATCCTCAAAGACCCGCAGATTGCAGATCTTGTCCGCCAGCTTGTCGGCGGTGACCTCCGTATCGTTGGGGCCTACGCCCAGCAGCACCAGAAAACCGGTGCCTATCTGACCGTTGACCTGTTCATTGATGACAACAGAGGCGTTTTTGACTCGTGTAACAACAGCACGCATGGTAGCAACTCCTTATTTAGTACCCGAAAGGGTATGCTTCGTAATGGGCCTTGCCCGCAAACCGGGCAGATCCGTGTGTTTTGCATTTTATCAAGAGCGGTTCTTTGTGGCAGCGGAGAAAACCCGTTTCCAATGCCGCGAAAGATCAGCCCACAGGCCGGTTGACCTGCAGAACGCCGGAGATCTGATGGAGCTTGTTCATGAGGGTGGACAACTGCGTGCCATCCTTGATCTGGATCTCGATGCGGATGATGGCGAAGCCGTCCTCCGTGCTGCGGGTGTTCAGACCCAGCACAAAGGTTTTGGTGGTGGAGAGGGCGGAGGAAATGTCCAGCAGCAGGTTCAGCCGGTCCTTGCAGACCGCCTCGATGGTGGTGGGATAGCTGTCATTGGTATCGGTGCCCCAGGAGACATGGATCCAGCGGTCGGGCTGCTCCTTCCGCTTTTCCTCCGAGGCGTTGGGACAGTCCGCCCGGTGGACGGACACGCCGTAGCCACGGGTGATGAAGCCCACGATGTCGTCTCCGGGGACGGGGGTGCAGCATTTGGAGAACTTCACCAAACAGTTGTCCAGACCTTCCACGATAATGCCCTGCTCGCTCTTGACGGCCTTGGGCTGCTTGGGAGTGTCCGCAGGCTTGGTGTCCTCCTTGGGCTCCGCCACAGCCTCTGCCAGCATCTGCTCCTGCTGCCGCTGCTGCTGGCGGCGCTGCAACTCGCCCTGGATCCGGCTCACCGCCTTCTGAGCGGTGAAGCCGCCATAGCCGATGGCAGCGTAGAGATCGTCCAGCGTGGGATAAGCTACCTTTTTCAGCAGCACCGGCAGGAATTCCGGGTCCAGTACGTCTTTCATGGCGATGCCGCAGTGACGCAGCTCCGCGTCGAAGGCGGAGCGGCCGTTGGCGATGTTCTCGTCCCGCTTTTCCTTTTTGAACCACTGGCGGATCTTGGAGCGGGCCTCGTTGCTCTTGGCAATCTTCATCCAGTCCCGGCTGGGGCCCTTGGCGTTTTTGGAGGTCAAAATCTCCACGATGTCGCCGTTTTTCAGCACATGGTCCAGCGTGACGATGCGGTTATTCACCTTGGCGCCGATCATGCGGTTGCCCACGGCGGAATGGATGGCATAGGCAAAGTCGATGGGGGTGGCTCCGGCGGGGAGGTTCTGCACGTCGCCGTTGGGGGTGAACACGAACACCTCGTCGGCGAACATATCCACCTTCAGGGAGTGGATAAACTCCTCAGCATCGGCACCTTCCTGATTTTCCAGCAGACGGCGTACCCACTCGTACTTGCCCTCGGTGCCGGCGCCCTGACCGTTCTGCTTATACTTCCAGTGGGCGGCCACGCCGTACTCGGCGATCTCGTGCATCTCCGTGGTGCGGATCTGCACCTCAAAGGGGATGCCCTCATTGCCCATGACGGTGGTGTGAAGGCTCTGGTAGCCGTTGGGCTTGGGGGTGCCGATATAGTCCTTGAAGCGTCCCAGAATGGGCTTGTAGAGGTCATGGATCACGCCCAGCACGTTGTAGCAGTCGCTGACGGTGTCTACCACCACCCGGAACGCAAAGAGGTCGAAAATCTCATCCAGAGATTTGTTCTGGCTGAACATTTTCCGGTAGATGGAATAAGGGTGCTTCATGCGGCCGTAGACAATGTGCTTGATGCCCATTTCATTGAGCCGCTGATCGATCTGAGCCTGGGTGCGGCTCATGAGAGCGTCATACTCCGGGCGCTTGGCGTCCAGCTTGGAGACGATCTCATCGTAGCCGATGGGGTCCAGATATTTTAAGGAGAGATCCTCCAGCTCCCACTTCATCCGCTGCATACCCAGCCGGTGTGCGATGGGGGCGTAGATCTCCATGGTCTCCAGAGATTTCTGCTTCTGCTTGGCGGGAGTCTGATACTCCATGGTCCGCATATTGTGGAGCCGGTCGGAGATCTTGATGAGGATGACCCGGATGTCCTTACTCATGGCGATGAGCATTTTCCGGAGGTTCTCCATCTGCTCATCTTCCTTGGTGGCGTACTGGATCCGGGTCAGCTTGCTGACGCCCTCCACCAGATCCGCCACCGTGGGGGAGGTGAGCTTGGCCACGTCATCATACGTGGCGTCCGTATCCTCAATGACATCGTGAAGCAGGGCCGCCTCGATGGACTCGGAGTCCAGGTGCAGTTCCTCCGCCACGATCTGCGCCACGGCTAAGGGGTGGGTGATATAAAGCTCACCGCTTTTGCGGCGCTGCTCGCCGTGATGCTGCTTGGCGAATTCATAGGATTCCCGGATGCGCTTGAAATCCGCGCCGGGATTGTATTCCCGGACGGTATTCTCCAATTTCTCAAACTGTTCGTCAATCGTCACTGCGAATCACCTCGTTTAACCTCCGCACCGCCCCGGAGGCGGCGCAGGCAGGGAGAGGCGTAAAGATCCACCTTTCCCTGAATGGGATTGAGACATAGCGTAACCCGGTCCTCCTGCCGGGACAGGGAGATGAGTCCCCGTTCCTGAAAGACCGTCAGGGCCAGCGCGGCCCGGAGAAAACTGTCGCAGCCGCCTACCTGCGCCGCCAGAGAACGGAGATAGGGCAGCAGATCTGTTTCCAGCTTGCCCTGCTTCAGGTGCCGGTCCAGAATCCGCCAGAAGGCGGCAAACTGGTCCCGGGAGATCATGAGCCGGGCGGTCTCCTGGGCCGTGAGGGGCTGCTCCCCCGTCAGGCGGTGCAGCAGGTCCAAGGATTCCGCCTCATGGCGGCTGGGAGTCAAAGAGGGACGCAGGTCCACCAGCTGCAATTGCAGAGTGGTGGTGCCCCGGAAGGTGTTGGCCTGCAAATAGAAGGCTGCATCCACCCGGCAGCCGGGCTCCAACTGAGCGGCGGCCTCCGGCATGGAGAAGAAAATGGCGTCAAACCGGCTGGGGCCCTTGCTGAGCCGCAGTTTCAGGTGCTTGCCCTGGCCCACGGCCTGAACGCTGTCCACCGTGGCGCCCAGCAGGGCGAACACCGGGCGGGGATTCCCGGAGCCGTAAGGCTCCAATTGGGCCAGATGGTCCACCTGCTCCAGCGTCATATCCGCCGGGTTGGAAATGGCGGCGTCTACCTCCAGACAGCTCACCGCCCGCTCACCGCCGGAGGCGGCCTTTACGAAGCGGTTCATCCGCTGGCGGAAGGTATCAATGTTTTCCTCCGGGATGGTAAAACCGGCTGCCAGCTCGTGACCGCCGAAGCCGTCCAGCAGGTCAGAGCAGGATTCCAGCGCGGAAAACAGGTTGAACCCGCCGTAGGAGCGGCAGGAGCCCTTGCCGGAGCCGTCCTTCAGATGGATCATGAAGCTGGGGGCGGCGTATTTTTCACTGAGACGGGAGGCTACGATGCCCACCACACCCTGATGCCATTCCTCGCTGGAAAGCACCAGCGCGTTCCGTTCCTCCGGCCGCAGCCGCTCGATCTGGGCGATGGCATCGGCGCAGATGGACTGCTCCACCGCCTGCCGCTCCCGGTTCAGGTCGCATAGCTGCTTGGCCAGCTCCTCCGCTTTGGCGGGATCGGTCTCCTGCAAAAGGTCCGCGGCCAGATCCGCAGCCCCCATGCGCCCGGCGGCGTTGATCCGGGGGGAGAGAACGAAGCCGATCTGGATGGAGGTGATGGGCTTGCCCAGCAGCCCTGCCTCTTTCAAAAGGGCATGGATGCCCACAAAATCCGTGTGGTTCAGGGCGGCAAGGCCGCAGAAGACAATGGTGCGGTTTTCGCCCTCCATCCGCATGACGTCGGCAATGGTGCCGATGGCGGCCAGAGTGCAGTACCGGGCGAACAGGGCGTTTTCCCGGTCCGGCCCGCCCAGAGCCAGCACCAGCTTCAGCGCCACGCCCACGCCAGCCAGATATTTGAAGGGATAGGTGTCATCCGGACGGTGGGGGTCCACTACCGCCACGGCCCTGGGGAGGTTTTCCTTACATTCATGGTGATCCGTCACCACCACGTCCATGCCGATGGATGCGGCAAAGTCGATCTCCTCGTTGCCGGTGATCCCGCAGTCCACGGTGATCATCAGGGTGGCGCCCTTGTCCCGCAGGCCCTGGATGGCGTCTTTGGAAAGGCCGTAGCCGTCCTCGATCCGCCGGGGGATATAGCGCAGGCACTTGGCACCGCAGTTTTTCAGATAGTCCAGAAGCAGCACCGTGGAGGTGATGCCGTCCACATCGTAATCGCCGAAAACAGCGATGGTCTCATCGTTGGCCAGCGCCTTCTGGATCCGGGCCACCGCCTTGTCCATGTCCCGCATGAGCATGGGGGAGATCGTCAGAGAGGTCTCCCGCTCCAGCGCCTCGGCAGCGGCCTCGGAGGTGGTGATGCCCCGGGCGGCCAGCACCGTGGCCAGCAGACTGGGGTAGCCGGCTTCCTTCAAAAGGGCAGTGTCCTGTTCTGATGCCGTACCGATATGCCATTTCTGATACTTCATTCGGACACCCCCATTCTCAAATCAGGCGGAACAAACAATGTTCCACATTAACAAACATACAGTATAGCAGAAAAACACCGGAAGGTAAAGCACATATTTATACAGAAAGGGACTGCTTCGGCGGCTGAGACTGCTGATTTTTCGATTTCCCGGACAGAACGGGCCATCTTCAACCGAATATGCGGCCGGAAACACAAAAAGCCAGCGCTCCCGCAAGGGAACGCTGGCAAGGTTTTTTATTCGGCAGGCTGGTCCTCTGCGGTTTCCGCAGGCAGGACGTACCGGCTCAGGTTCTGCTGAAGCTGGAAGGAGAACTCGTCATTCTTCTTCAGACTGTGGAGATAGGCGTGGGAGGCGGTCTGTTTTTCCTGCTCCTCAATGACGCTGACCGCGATGTTGGAGCAATGATCGCCCACACGCTCGGCATTGTTCAGCAGATCGTTGAGGATGAAGCCGAGCTGGATGGTGCACTGGCCGCTTTGGAGCCGCCGGATGTGACGGCTGCGGATCTCCTCCGTAAGGAGGTCCATAGTCTCCTCCAGAGGTTCCACCTGCCGCGCCATCTGGGGATCGTCCGACTGGAAGCTGCGCAGGGCGCTGTTCAGCAGATCCTCCAGCAGGGAGGTCAGCACATCCACCTCTTCCCGGGCAATGGTGGAGAAGGTCAACTGCTTTTCATGAAGCTCCTTGGCGGATTCCTGCAGGTTCAGAGCGTGGTCACCGATGCGCTCAAAGTCTCCGATGGCGTGAAGCAGGCGGGAGACGGTGCGCATATCGGCGGAGGAGGTGCCGTGCTGAGAGATCTGGACCAGATAGCCGCCCAGACGGTCCTCATAGGTGTCCAGCTTGTCCTCGTTGGCCAGGATCTGCTCCTCCCGGCTGCCGTCATACTGAATGAACTGGGCCAGAGCCAGCTGCATGCTTTCCAGCGCCAGAGCGCCCATGCGGTTGGTCATGACGGCGCATTCGCTGACAGCCACGCCGGGGGTCCGCATCAGCCGGGGGTCCAGGAAGGCAAAGTCAGAGGGCTTGTCCTCCGTGGAGATCACCTTGTTGGCAAGGCGCTCCAGCTGCCGGCTGAAGGGCAGCAGCACAAGGGTGGTGCAGACGTTGAAGATCGTGTGGCAGAATGCGATGCCAACAGCGCCGATGGGCTCTGTCAGGAAGGGCAGATTCAGGAACATCTCGCCGCCAAACAGGGCCAGCAGACCCAGAGCGGTGCCGATGAGGTTGAAGGAGATGTGGATGACGGACACCCGCTTGGCATTGCGGCTGACGCCGATAGAGGAGATCAGAGCCGTAACGCAGGTGCCGATGTTCTGGCCCATGATGATGGGGATAGCGATGCCGTAGGTGACGGAGCCGGTCATGGCCAGTGCCTGCAAAATGCCAACGGAGGCGGCGGAGGACTGGATGATGCCGGTGAAGGCGGCGCCTACCAGCACACCCAGGAAGGGATTGGTGAAGGCAGTCATGAAGTGGGTAAAGCCCGGCATATCTGCCAGCGGAGACACCGCACCGCTCATCAGCTCCATGCCGTACATTAGAATAGAGAAGCCCATCATCACCCGGCCCACGTCCCGGCGGCGCTGCCGCTTGGAGCCCATAATGAGCAGAATACCGATGAGAGCCAGCAGGGGGGAGAAATTCTTGGGTTTGAGGAAGTTGACAAAGAAGTTCTCGCTTTCGATGCCGGTGAGGGACAGCAGCCACGCTGTCAGGGTGGTGCCGATATTGGAACCCATGATGATGCCGATGGTCTGTCCGATCTCCATGACACCGGAGTTCACCAGACCTACCAGCATGACCGTCATAGCGGAGGAGGACTGGATGGCGATGGTGATGCCGGCGCCCAGCAGCAGACTTTTGATGGGGTTGGAAGTCATGCGCTTGAGCAGCCGCTCCAGCTTGCCGCCGGCCATTTTTTCCAGACTTTTGGACATGACCGTCATGCCGTATAAGAAGAAGGCCAGCCCTCCGCACAGGGTAAAGAGAGAGAAAATGTTCATATCAGATCCCTTTCTGCCCGAAGTATCCATCGGACCAGGTATGCATCTCATTTATAGTATGACACTCTATTCCTGATTATAAGTGGTAAAGCGGGGATGTGCCTATTGACAAAGCGGACAAAAAAACGGAGAAAACCAACGGCAAGACATACTGTGTGCGCAAACTGACCAAAGAATGTCCGCGGCAGACATACGATGCGCTGCAGCCCGAAACCAGCCATAAATCGTGATGGTATATTCATAAGTACGGTTAATGTCTGCGGCGGCTGATCTCTGAAATGAACTGTGAAAAGTGCCAAACGAAAACGATTTTCCCTGTGCACGATAACAGTTTTACACTTTGAGCAAAGTTTAAGATTGAATGTTTGCCATGTTTGTGCTAAATTAATACTGTCAGGAATTCGGCTTTTTGCCGGAAACATCCTGAAAAAAATGAAAAGGAGCAAATGAAGAATGAAGAAGTTGTTTGCACTGTCTCTCGCACTGGTAATGACTTTGTCTCTGGCTGCCTGCGGCGGCAAGAAGACCGAGGCCCCTGCCGACACCGAGAACAAGACCGAGACCGAGACCGAGACCCCCACTACCGGCGATGTCAAGGTCGCTGTTGTCCTGAAGACCCTGGCCTCTGAGTACTGGGGCTATGTGGAGGCCGGCTGCAAGGCCGCCGGTGATGATCTGGGTGTTGACGTGGTCGTGGTTGGCCCCGGCGCTGAGAGCGATATCGAGGGTCAGGTTTCCATGATCGAGCAGCAGATCGGCGCTGGCTGCGACGCCATCGTCTGCGCTCCCAACGATGCTGGTGCCGCTCAGGGCGCTCTGCAGGCTGCCATCGACGCTGGCATCCCCGTGCTGGCTGTTGACACCAACGTTGGCATCGCTGGCCAGACCTCTTTCGTGGGCACCTCCAACGTGGACGCTGCTTATGAGGGCGGCAAGTGGGCCATCGAGCAGGCCGGTACCGACGCCAAGGCCGTTATCATCTACGGTCAGGAAGGCGACAACACCTCCAACATGCGTATGGAAGGCTATGAGAAGGCCTGCACCGAGGCTGGCGTGGAAGTTCTGGCCAAGCTGTCCGGCAACAACCTGACCGACGGCGCTACCAAGGCCATGGAAGACCTGCTGAGCGCTTATCCCGATCAGATCGACATCGTGCTCTGCCACAATGACGATACCGCTATCGGCGCTATGAACGCCTGCAAGTCCGCCGGCGTGTCTGACATCACCATCGTTGGTTTCGACGGCAACGCTTCCGCCGTGAAGCTGATCCTGGACGGCGAGCTGGTGAAGGCCACCGTCGCTCAGCAGCCCTATGAGATGGGCTATCAGGTGGTCGAGGCTGCCGTGAAGGCTGTCAAGGGCGAGTCCGTTGACGAAGTCATCAACGCTCCCGTTCAGGTCGTCAACGCCGAGAACGGCCAGGCTTACCTGGACAACCTGGAGGCCATGAAGGGCTAATTCAGCCTGACTGCTATCCATAGCTGAAAAGCGAAAAAGCCGGAATACAGCGGCAGGTTTTCTGCCGCTGTATTCCGAAAAGCCGATCATGCGCGTGCCTGCAAGCGGAAACCTGATGGGTTCCCACGGCGGAACGGAGGATTTTCGGCGCGCCGGGATCTGGCAGGAACCATTCTCTGTCTGATCCCGGTTACAATACGCACAGAAGAAAACGATTAAACAGCAAGCACATTTCAACGAAAATGACCCCGGGAATCGGGATCGAGAGAGCGCTTCCGCTGCGGCGGGAGCGGTTCGGAAATCAGGAAAAACAGAAACGAGGTAATTCCATGAGCGAGTATGTCGTCGAACTGAAACATATTACCAAACGTTTTCCTGGTGTTGTCGCGTTAAAAGACATGTCTATCGGCATCAGACCCGGTGAGATCCACGGTCTGATCGGAGAAAACGGCGCGGGTAAATCCACCTTGATCAAGGTGCTCACCGGCGTTCACACTCCGGAAGAAGGGGAAATCTTTGTGGACGGCCAGAAGGTCGTTTTCAAAAACCCTGTTCAGTCCCGCGAGGCAGGCATCGCCTGTGTGTATCAGGAGCTGAACATCGTCAAGCAGCTGCCTGTCACGGATAACGTTTTTATGGGGCGTGCCGTTAAGAAGGGATTGCTGCTGGATTATCCCCGGATGCACGCCGAGGCGGAAGAAGCGCTGAAAACACTGGGACATCCGGAGATCAACGTCCACCTGGAGTGCGGTAAGCTGGGCGTGGGTCAGCAGCAGATGGTGGAGATCGCCAAGGCTGTGTCCCTGGATGCCAAGCTCATTATTATGGATGAGCCCACTTCTTCTTTGGGTAAGGAAGAGATCGAGCAGTTGATGGAGACCGTCCGGGGCCTGAAGGCCAAGGGCGTGGCCATCCTGTTCGTGTCACATAAACTGGAAGAGCTCTTTGAGCTCTGCGACCGTGTGACCGTCATGCGTGACGGCGAACACATCATCACCGAGGATACCGTGAACCTCACGGAGGACTCCCTCATCAACGCCATGGTAGGCCGTACTCTGGATAACCTGTATCCCAAGGAATTCGGCACCAAGGGCGAGGTGTGGCTGGAGGCCAAGGGCCTCAACGAGGCCGGCGTCCTGCACGATGTCAGCTTTAAGGCCCATGCGGGCCAGATCACCGGCTTTGCGGGCCTCGTCGGCGCAGGCCGTACGGAGACCATGCGGGCGGTGTTCGGCGCTGACAAGCTGGACAGCGGCGAGATCTACGTCAAGGGCGAGAAGGTACATATCAGAACGCCGAAGGACGCTATCAAGAGGAAGATCGCCTTCCTGACAGAGGACCGTAAGGGTCAGGGCCTGGTGCTCAACCTGGATGTGCGGACCAATCTGGTCCTGGCCAATATGAAGGGCTTCTCCAACGGTCCCTTCTTGGACAAGGACCGCATTGAGCAGGCGGGCAATGACAATGTCAGCGCCCTGAAGATCAAGACCCCCTCCCTGAATGAGGTCGTCGGTCAGCTGTCCGGCGGCAACCAGCAGAAGGTGGTTATCGGCAAGTGGGTCAATACCGACGCCGACATCTTTATTTTCGATGAGCCCACCCGTGGTATCGACGTGGGCGCCAAGATCGAGGTTTACCGGGTCATGAACGATCTGGTGAAGGCCGGCAAGTGCGTCATCATGGTCTCCTCCGAGCTGCCGGAGATCCTGGCTATGAGCGACCATGTGGTAGTTATGCGCGGCGGCCGTGTGATGGCTGATATTGACCGGGACACGCCGCACTTCAATTCCGAAGACATCATGAAAGCGGCCTGGGGAGGAGAGTTAGACTGATATGAAAAACACGAAAATGAAAGAGCTTCTGCAAAAGCTCGGTACACTGATGGCCCTTGCCATCCTGGTTTTGATTTTCTGCATCACCATGCCGGACAAGTTCATGAAGGTCGGTAACTTCATGAATATCCTGAAGCAGGCATCCATCAACTGCCTGATCGCTTCCGGTATGCTGTGCGCCCTGATTACCGCCGGTATCGACCTGTCCGTTGGTTCCAACTGCGTGTTGTGCACCTGCACCATCGGCGTTATGGTCCAGTCCGGCATCACGAACCCCTTCCTGCTGGTGCTCTGCGGCCTGGCCGTCAGCACCCTGGCCGGCTTCATCAACGGTACGCTGCTGACCCGTCTGGATCTGCCCCATCCTTTCGTGTCCACCATGGGCATGAAGAACGTGCTGTGGGGCCTGGCACTGGTCATTACCGGCTCCAAGTCCATCGCCTTCACCAACACCGGCATTGACGGCCTCATGTGGATCGGCGGCGGCTCTCTGTTTACCACCTATTATGAGGGCACCACCAAGGTGAAGTTCCCCGGCATCCCCTTCAGCTTCGTTCTGGTCATCATTGTGTTCATCATCTTTGATATCTTCCTGCGCAAGACGGCTCTGGGCCGCCAGATCTACTGCGTGGGCGGCAACCCCGAGGCAGCCCGTCTGTCCGGTATCCCCTCCAAGAACGTGCTGACCTTCGTTTACACCCTGTCCGGCTTCATGGCCGGTATGGCTGGTATCGTGTCTGTTGGCCGTCTGGCTTCCGCTAACGGCAACGCCGGTTCCACCTATGATAACGATGCCATCGCAGCCTGCATCGTGGGCGGCGCTTCCTTCACCGGCGGCAAGGGCACCATCTGGGGCACCCTGATCGGCGCTCTGCTGATGGCTGTTATCCGCAACGGCCTGAACCTGGCCGGTGCCAAGAACGATGTCCAGTACATCGTCATCGGCTCTGTTATCATCCTGGCCGTTACCATCGACGTCTTCCGTAATAAGATGGAGGCCAAGGCCCGTAAGATGGCTGCACAGTAAATCGTCCCCCGGACGCACTGTTGAGTTGAATTACGCCGCCGCGAAAGCGGCGGCGTAATTTTATTTTGAAGCGATCAAGTTGAATGGAAGGAGACTGCTTATGAAGGAATTGCGTGTTGGCATTGCCGGTCTGGGGCGGCTGGGCCGGGTCCATGCTGCCAACCTTGCCCACAAGATTCCCGGCGCGGTCCTGACGGCGGCCTGCGTGCCCGGCGCGGACAGTCAGGCGTATGCCCGTCAGGAATTGGGACTTGAAAAGGTGTACGGCGATTTCAGGGAGATGGTCGCTGATCCGGAACTGGACGCGGTGGCCATCGTGTCCCCCTCCGGGGAGCACTGCTGGCAGATCGAGGCGGCGCTGGACGCGGGGAAGCACGTGTTTTCCGAAAAGCCTCTGGGCGTTACGATGGAACAATGCCTTCAGGCGGAGGCTGCCGTGGCCCGGCACCCGGAATTGGTGTGTATGCTGGGCTTTATGCGGCGCTATGACAAGTCCTACGCCTATGCCAAGGAAAAAATCACTGCGGGGGCTATCGGTACGCCCTATCTGGTGAAATCCACCGGGATCGACCCGGAAGCCGTGGTGGAGGGGGCCATCCGGTACAGCGGGACCTCCGGCGGGATCTTTCTGGATTCCGCCATTCACGATATGGATCTGATGCGCTGGTTCCTGGGGAGCGAGGCTGCGGAGGTCTATGCCATGGGCTGTACCTTTAAGCATCCGGACTTCAAGGCTGCCGGGGACGATGAGACCGGCGTCGCCGTCTACAAATTCAAAAACGGCGCTATGGGCATGGTCCATGTGGGCCGCACCGCCCCCTACGGCTACCATATCGAAACGGAGATCGTAGGCACGGAGGGCACGATCCGCATTTCTGCTGTGCCGGAGAAGAACCGGGCTATGGTCTACGATGTGAATGGCGCCCGAACCGAATGTGTGGAATCCTTCCCGGAGCGGTTTGCAGAGGCGTACCTCACGGAAATGGAGGAATTTGTCCGCTGCGTCCGGGAGGGGCGGAAGCCGGATACCGGCGTGGAGGATGGCATCTATGCCACACGGGTGGGCTACGCCACCACGGAGGCGTGGAAAACCGGGAAGATCGTCAAAATCTGATCCTTTTGCGGAGCAGAGCTCCAACCTGCAAACCAGTCAACGATGATAGGAACCGGCGCACAGGATGTCCCGTGCGCCGGTTCTTTTTGGGAGTGTTTACCGCCCGCAGTGACAGCCGCCGGAACAACCGGCGCAGCCGCCGCTGCATCCGCAGGTGTGCTTACCCTGCTTTTTCTGCCGGATGAGATACCGGACAATGGAAATGACAACGGCAAATAAGACAAGAGAAATGAGGAGGGTAGAGAGATTGGCACTCAACCAGGTCAGCATGGAAAATCACTCCTTTGAAAGAAATAGAAGATGGAAGATATAGAATGGAGGGTGAGGGGAAAATCAGACCTTAGTGGAAAGCTTGGTAGCTTCCTTGTAAGGACGAACCAGCATGTAGATGATAAAGGCCAGAGCGGCAATGGCAGCGATCAGGCCGATGATGCTCAGGTCACCGGTGAAGGCCTTGCCGAACTGGTTGACCATCAGGGCGCACAGATAGGCGAAGCCGCACTGATAGCCGATGGCGAACCAGGTCCACTTGGCGTTGTTCATCTCCCGCTTGATGGCGCCGATAGCGGCGAAGCAGGGGGCGCACAGCAGGTTGAACACCAGGAAGGAGTAGCCGCTGATCTGGGTAAAGACAGTTCCCAGAGCCTGATAGACAGTCTCATCACCGCCGCCGTAGAGAATACCCAGCGTACCAACGATGTTTTCCTTGGCCACCAAACCGGTGATGGAGGCCACGGCGGCCTTCCAGTTGCCCCAGCCGAGAGGCGCGAAGATCCAGGCGATCAGGCTGCCGATGTGGGCGAGGATGGAGCAGTCGATCTCTTCCTCGGAGAGCATCCGGAAGCCGTCCTCAGCCCAGCCGAAGTAGGTGGTGAACCACACAGCGATGGTGGACAACAGAATGATGGTGCCTGCCTTCTTGATGAAGGACCAGCCCCGCTCCCACATGCTGCGCAGCACGTTGCCCACGGTGGGCCAGTGGTAGGCGGGCAGCTCCATGACAAAGGGAGCGGGATCGCCGGCAAACATCTTGGTTTTCTTCAGCATGATGCCGGAGATGATGATGGCAGCCATGCCCACGAAGTAGGCGGAGGTAGCGACCCACGCGGCGCCGCCGAAGATCGCGCCCGCGATCATGCCGATGAAGGGCACTTTCGCGCCGCAGGGGATAAAGGTGGTGGTCATAATGGTCATGCGGCGATCCCGCTCGTTTTCAATGGTGCGCGAGGCCATCACACCGGGGATGCCGCAGCCGGTGCCGATGAGCATGGGGATAAAGCTCTTGCCGGACAGGCCGAACTTGCGGAACACGCGGTCGAGCACGAAGGCGATACGCGCCATGTAGCCGCAGGCTTCCAGGAAAGCCAGCATCAAAAACAGCACCAGCATCTGCGGCACGAAGCCGAGCACCGCGCCCACACCGGCCACGATGCCGTCCAAAATCAGGCCGTTGAGCCAGTCGGCGGTGCCGACGGCCTCCAGCGCGCCGCCAATGAGGACAGGTACGCCGGGCACCCACACGCCGTAGTCGGCGGGGTCAGGCTCATCAAAGCCGTTTTCCTCAAAATAACTGACGGCGTCCACATAGGTCATCTGGACAACATCGTCCATCTTGTCCGCGCCCTCGGGCAGCGCGTCGTAGTAGGCGGTCTTCTCGCTGACGGCAAGGGTCTCCTCGTCCTCCACTTCGACCGTGGCGGTATCTTCGGCGGGTTCAAAGCTTTTCAGCGCATCGAGCATGGCAGACGCGTCGAAACCTTCTTCCTCGGTGTCAAGGCCAACGAACGCATCGGCGGCCTCAGCCGCGGCAGTATACTCGTCGCTCGCCTCGCCGTAGGCGGCGGAGCCGATGCCGAGGAAGTGCCAGCCATCGCCAAACAGACCATCATTCGCCCAGTCGGTGGCCGCCGCGCCCACCGTCACCATAGAGATGTAGTAAACCAAAAACATGACCACCGCGAAGATGGGCAGGCCCAGCCAGCGGTTGGTGACGACCTTATCGATCTTGTCGGACGCGGAGAGCGCGCCGATGTTTTTCTTCTGATAGCAGCCCTTGATGAGCTGTGCAATGTAGATATAGCGCTCGTTGGTGATGATGCTCTCCGCGTCGTCGTCCAGCTCGGTTTCGGCGGCTTGGATGTCTGTTTCGATGTGGGCCATCGTTTCGGCGGGGATACGGAGCGTTTCGAGTACCTTGTCGTCGCGCTCAAAAATTTTGACGGCGTACCAGCGCTGCTGTTCCTCGGGCAGACCGTGGACCGCCGCCTCCTCGATGTGGGCGAGGGCGTGCTCCACAGGGCCGGAGAAGGTGTGCATGGGGACGGTCTTGGTTCCCTCGGCGGCTTTCACGGCGGCCTCGGCAGCCTGCATCACGCCGTCGCCCTTGAGCGCGGAGATCTCCACGATCTCGCAGCCCAGTTCACGGGACAGCTCCGCCACATTGATTTGGTCGCCGTTCTTGCGCACCACGTCCATCATGTTGATGGCGATGACCACCGGGATGCCCAGCTCCGTAAGCTGGGTGGTGAGGTAGAGGTTGCGCTCCAAATTCGTGCCGTCGATGATGTTCAAAATCGCGTCGGGGCGCTCGGCGATGAGATAGTTCCGGGCGACGACCTCCTCCAGCGTGTAGGGGGAGAGGGAATAGATGCCCGGCAGGTCCATAATGACCACATTATCGTGCCGTTTCAGCCTGCCCTCCTTTTTCTCCACGGTGACGCCCGGCCAGTTGCCCACGAACTGGTTCGAGCCGGTCAGCGCGTTAAACAGCGTTGTCTTGCCGCTGTTCGGATTGCCCGCAAGGGCAATTTTGATCTGCTTTTCCATGCTTCTCGCTCCTTTTGGTTTGAGTGCTTTAAGCGCGCCTCAAAAAATTATTCGACCTCGATCATTTCGGTGTCGGCCTTGCGCAGGCTCAATTCATAGCCGCGCACGGTGACCTCCATGGGGTCGCCCAGCGGGGCGACCTTGCGGACGAACACCTCCGTCCCGCGGGTGATGCCCATATCCATGATGCGGCGCCTGACAGGGCCCTCGCCGTGCAGCTTCACGACCTTGGCGGTCTCGCCGATGGGAATATTTCGCAGTGTTTTCATCGTTTTCTCCTCCTGCTTTAAAGCATAATGATCGTTCAAATCATGATCTTGCGCGCCATCTCTTCGCTGATGGCAACGCGGGACTCCTTGATCTTGACGATGAGGTTTCCGCCCAGCGACGCGACCACCGTGGCGGTCCCGCCGGGGACAAAGCCGAGGTCCTCCAGATGCTTTTTGACCTCGGGGTCTCCGCCCACGCGCAAAATCAACTGTTCCTCGCCGACATTGGCAAGTGCAAGCGGCATCATGTTCTATCCCTCCCGTCTTTGGTTTGTTTTGGCTAACCTGACAGACATATGGAAACGCCGAAACAGTGGGCCGTTCCCACACTGCACAAGTTAGCTATCTCTAACTTTCGCAGTGAGTTTAATATATCTAACCTATTTTGTCAAGGGCTTTTTGAAAAATATTTCCGCGCGGCGGCCGCCCGCTTTGCGGGAAGGGAAAAAATCCGAAGCGTCTTTTGCGCAAGCGCTTTATTTTTTCATATTTATATGATATACTTTATTTCACTGTGTCCGGCCGCCGTGCCGCACCGTTACACATGAAAGAACCGCCGCGGAAAACCGCCGCGACGGCAAGAAGATAAAGGAGGTACCCGTTTTATGTCCGTACTGAAGGCCGCGCGGCTTTCCAAAAAACCGCCGCTGAACCAGCAGGAGCTCCGCCAGCTCGACGCATACTGGCGCGCTGCAAACTACCTGACCGCCTGCCAGCTCTACCTGCTCGATAACCCCCTGCTCGAGCGCCCGCTCAAAAAGAGCGACCTCAAGCAGACCATCGTCGGTCACTGGGGCACCTGCCCGGGCCAGAACTTCATCTACACGCACTTAAACCGCGTCATCAAGCGCGACGACCTCGATATGATCTACCTCTCAGGCCCGGGCCACGGCGGCAACGCCATGGTCGCGCAGGACTGGCTCGACGGCAGCTACACCGAGGTCTACCCCAACATCACCCGCGATAAGGAGGGGATGCAGAAGCTCTTCAAGCGATTTTCCTTCCCCGGCGGCATCCCGAGCCATGTCGCGCCCGAGACCCCCGGCTCCATTCACGAGGGCGGCGAGCTGGGCTACTCCCTCGCCCACGCCTTCGGCGCGGTGGCGGACAATCCCGACCTGATCGCCGCCTGCGTGGTCGGCGACGGCGAGGCGGAGACAGGACCGCTTGCGACCTCGTGGCACGGCAACAAGTTCATGAACCCCATCACCGACGGCGCGGTGCTGCCGATTTTGCACCTCAACGGCTTCAAGATCGCCAACCCCACCATCTTCTCCCGCATGAGCCACGGGGAGGTCGAGAGCTTCTTCCGCGGCTGCGGCTGGGAGCCGCGCTTTGTCGAGGGCGATGAGCCCATGGCAATGCACCAGCAGATGGCCGCGGCGCTCGACTGGGCGATCCGCGAGATCAGGCGCATCCAGCGCACCGCGCGCAAGAGCGGCGAGGCGAAGCGCCCGCGCTGGCCGATGCTCGTGCTGCGTACCCCCAAGGGCTGGACGGGGCCGAAGGAGGTCGACGGCCTGCCCGTCGAGGGCTGCTGGCGCGCCCATCAGGTGCCCATCTCTCTTGGCGCGGACACCGACCGCCACCTTGACGAGCTGGAGGAGTGGCTGCGCAGCTACAAGCCCGAGGAGCTCTTCAACGCCGACGGCACACCCGTCGAGCTGGTCGCCGCTTTCCCGCCGACGGGCAAGCGCCGCATGGGCGCGAACCCCCACACGAACGGCGGACTGCTGCTGCGCGACCTGCGCACGCCCGATTTCCGCGACTATGCCGTGGAGGTCAAGGCCCCCGGCGCGGTCGAGGCGCAGGATATGTATGTCCTCGGCACCTATGTGCGCGATGTGATGAAGCTCAATATGGACGCGCGCAACTTCCGCATCTTCGCGCCCGACGAAACGGCGTCAAACCGCTTACAGGCGGTCTTTGAGGTCACGGGCCGCCGCTTCCTCGACGAGCAGCTCCCGGGCATCGACGACCATCTCGACCCCGACGGCCGCGTGATGGACTCCCTGCTCTCCGAGCACTTCTGCGAGGGCTTTTTGGAGGGCTACCTGCTCACGGGACGCCACGGCTTTTTTGACAGCTATGAGGCATTCATCCGCATCGTGGACTCCATGTTCGCCCAGCACGCCAAGTGGCTCAAGATGTGCAGCGAGCTGCCGTGGCGGCAGGACATCGCCTCGCTCAACTACATCCTCGCCTCAAATGTCTGGCAGCAGGACCACAACGGCTTTACCCATCAGGACCCGGGCTTCCTCGACCATGCGGCCAACAAGAAGGCCGATGTCGTGCGCATGTATCTGCCGCCGGATGCCAACTGCCTGCTCTCCTGCTTTGACCACTGCATCAAGAGCCGCAACTATGTGAACATCATCGTGGCGAGCAAGCACCCGCGCCCCCAGTGGCTGACGATGGAGCAGGCGGTCAAGCACTGCTCGCAGGGCATCGGCATCTGGAGCTGGGCCTCGAACGACCAGGGGCAGGAGCCGGATGTCGTCATGGCCTGCTGCGGCGATACGCCCACGCTCGAAACGCTCGCCGCCGTCAGCATCCTGCGCCGTGAGCTGCCGGAGCTGAAGCTCCGCGTGGTGAATGTGGTGGACCTGATGAAGCTCCAGCCGCACACCGAGCATCCCCACGGCCTGACCGACGAGGAGTACGACGGCCTATTCACCAAGGATAAGCCCATCATCTTCGCCTACCACGGCTACCCCACGCTCGTCCACGAGCTGACCTACCGCCGCCACAACCGCAACCTCCATGTGCGCGGCTACAAGGAGGAGGGCACCATCACCACGCCCTTCGATATGCGCGTTTTGAACGACATCGACCGCTTTGACCTCGTCATCGACACGGTCCGCCGCCTGCCGCAGCTCGGCAACCGCGGCGCCTACCTCGTGCAGAAGATGCAGGATAAGCTCGTCGAGCACCGCCAGTACATCCGCGACAACGGCATCGACCTGCCCGAGGTGCGGAACTGGAAGTGGGAGGACGGCAGCGCCTCTTCGACATAAAAAGAAGCATCACAGACCAAAAACAAATTCAGAAAAACAGGGAGGGACCAGACATGAAGCAGCATCGCATCCTTTTTCGGGCGCTGAGCGCGCTCCTTTGCCTCGGCCTCTGCGCGGCGCTGACGGCCTGCGGCAATCAGCGTGGGAACGACCCCGAGCCTACACAGGATAAGACCTACAACGACAGCCTCATTACCGAGGTGCTCAGTGAGGAGGGAACATTCACCGACGAATTCGATCAGGACTGGGACTACTCCTACTACATCCCGCAGCTTGTGAGCGACACGGCGGACGCCAAGGCGATCAACGCGGAGATCATGGGGAGCTTCGGCGACGATGTAGCCGCCGCGCTCGAGAGCATCTCCGCGTCACAGATGCCGCAAATCTACTTCGAGGACATCTCGTGGCGGAGCTGGTGGAACGACAGCCTGCTGAGCCTTTCCATTGAGGCCGCGGGCTGGGTCGACAACATGAGCTATCAGGTCTATCACTACGATTTCGCAAGCGGCAAGCGGCTGACAAACGCGCAGGTGCTCGACCGCTTCGATGTGGACGAGGCCGACTTCCTTGCCGCTCTGCGCCGCGCGGCGGCGCAGACCTACGACGCCGCCTACGCGCCGTGGGGCGTGCCCGAGCTCTCGCCGGACGACGAAAACTTCGGCCCCATGTGCATCGAGCTGGCCTCGATGCGCGCGTGGACGGTCGCGGCGGAAAATTATGAGCTGGAGAGCGCCATGTTCTGCCCGAACGGCGACGGCACCTTCCTCGCCTTCCAACCCGTCGGCTCGGTGGCGGGCGCAAGCTGGTACTACAAGGAGATGACCGTGAAGCCCGCTGAGAGCGAGTGGCAGACCGGCGGGGCACAGTCCGGCTATGGCTTTGTGAGCGCGGTTTTGAACGATGACGGTCCTGCGGTCTATTTCACGCGGCACAGCGACGGTATGTTCGACAGCGAGGAATACCGCCCCTATGTCGGCTTTTCCTACGATATGGAGTATCCCATCGACGGCTGCTACGGCGACTATGAGGATGTTTTTGTCGGCACCTTCGGAAACGGAATGGAGCCCTACGCCTTCCTTCTCACCAAGGATGGCACAGTGGAGTATGTGAACATCTTCCGCGGCTTTGAAAGCGGCATCCTCTGCTCCGGCGGCCCGCTCTACGGGCTGGGCGAGATCGTCGGCTTTGAAAACGGCGAGCGCGAGGGCGGGTATGCAGAGGGCGACCAGACCGTGTACGCCGTGGACAAGAGCGGCGCGCGGTACGATCTCGCCACGCGCATCATAGCGATGTCCAATTCCATGCCATACATGGTCACCGGCAACTGGCGCGCCGAGGTCACCCACCGCGTGGACGGCGGCGGCAGTTATACGGGCACTTACTATCTCTCCTTCAGCGAAAACGGCTTTACGAGTGTGGAGGATGTGATGGAGGATGCGTGCGTCCTCCTCTGTGGCGGCTACTGCTCCTACCTTGGCATGACGGAGCAGGGGATGTTTTACAGCTTTAACCTCTACAACGGCAGCGAGGCGAGGGACGGCACCTTCACCCTTGATTTATACGACAGCTGGAGTGACACGCTGCTTGTCACCCCCGTTTCCGGCGTGAACCTCTTCGACGCCCCCGAGGGCGGCAGCACCGCTTTTACCCGCCTCTACGGCTGAGTGCGTGGTGAAATGAGAGAAAAATTGGAAAAAACGGGAACTTTTTCCCGCTTTTGAGCGTCAAACCCTTCAGAGACCCCAAATAAAAGATCGAGGTGACGGAAGATGAAAAGAACGCTTGCCCTTTTTCTCAGCGCGCTGCTGCTCCTTGCCCTGCTCACGGGCTGCGGCAGCAAGTCGGCGCCGCGTGACAGCGCCGCCGGCAGCGACTACATGACGGCCAACCAAAGCTACGCCAAAACGGACGATAGCTTCGCCTACGACGAGCCGGAGCTCCCGACGCCCGACGCCGAGAACGGCTATTGGGACGGCGGTGAAAGCCAGACGCTCACCGGCGGCATGACCGCTCCGGGCGACGCGAAGATGATCTACCGCGCGAGCATCGATGTGCAGACGCAGGACTACGCGACGAGCGAGACCGCCATCACCGAGCTTGTGAAGTCCTGCGGCGGCTACTTTGAGAGCAAAAGCCTGAGCAATCGCTCGAGCGGCTACCGCTACGGCGAATTTGCCGTGCGCGTCCCCGCGAAGGAGTATGAGCGCTTCTGCGCTCAGGTCGGCACGCTCTGCCATGTCACCTATATGTCCTCCTCGGCGGAGAACATCACCGAGGCGTACTACGACACCGACTCTCGCCTCAAGACCGCGCAGATCAAGCTCGAGCGCTTACAGGAGCTGCTCTCGAAGGCGGACAACATGGCGGACATCATCACCATCGAGAGTGCCATCAGCGAAACGGAGTACACCATCGAGTATCTCTCCGGCGAGCTGCGCCACTATGACGCGCTGGTGGACTACGCCACCGTCTACCTCACGCTCAGCGAGACCTACAAGCTCGACGAAAACGCCAACGCGCCGCTGACCTTCTCCCAGCGCATCGCACGCTCTTTTACAGACGGTCTGCGCGCCGCGGGCGAGTTCTTTGAGGAGCTGGTCCTCTTCTTGGCGGGCAGCTGGATCTTCCTGCTGGTGCTGGCGGCGGTCATCGTCGCGCTCGTGCGTGTGCTGCGCAGAAAGCCGCTCTTTCGCAGAAAGAGCAAGAAGCTCTCCACCGCCGAGGAGACGAAAAGCGAAGAAAAATAAGGAGAAATGCCCATGAAACTCACCTGGCTCGGCCATTCCTGCTTTGCCGTCGAGAGCGGCGGCTGCCGCATTGTGCTCGACCCCTACACGGTCGAGAGCTATCCGCCGCTGCACATTGCCGCGAACGAGGTGCTCTGCTCGCACCATCACCGCGACCACGACTTTGTCGAGGCCGTGACGCTCGCGCCGCGAGGGGACAGCCCCTTCACGGTGCAGACGGTCGAGACCTTCTACGACGACAAGGGCGGCGCCTTGCGCGGGACGAACACCGTGCACCTTCTCGCCGCCGAGGGCTTGCGCGTCGTCCATCTCGGCGACCTCGGCCACGAGCTGAGCGAGGCGCAAATCGCGCCGCTGCGCGGCTGCGACGCGCTGCTGCTGCCGGTCGGCGGCTACTACACCATCGACGCGCAGACTGCCAAGCGCATCGCGGACGCCCTCGCGCCGCGCGTGATCGTGCCGATGCACTACCGCCACGGCAGCCATGGCTACGATGTGATCGCCACGGTGGAGGATTTCCTGCGGCTCTATCCCGCGTCCGCGGTGCAGCGGCTCGATGGCAACTCCTTCGAGCTGACCGCCGACGCCCCGCGCGGCGTGGTCGTGCCGAAGTTCGCGGACTGATACAATACGAGAAAAAAGGGAGCGAAGGATTTTTCCTTCGCTCCCCTTTTTCGTTGCTCTTCAGAACCGCTTCTTCTCCTGTGCCTTCGTGAGCACAAAGGGCAGCAGCTCCTCGCGGTCAAGCACCGTGGTGTGGCGCACGGCTCGCTCGCGCAGGCCGCGCAGATTTTTCGGCGCGGGAATACCCGTGAAGCGTTCGAGCTGCGCCATGACGGCGAACTCGTCGCCCTCGGCGCGCTCGCCGAGCCCCTCGAGCACAGCGGCGGGGAACTTGTAGGGCGAGGCGGTGGAGAGCACCACGACCGGTGCATGGTCGGGATTTTCCGCCTTGTACTGCTGCGCGACGCTCCACGCGACGGCGGTGTGCGTGTCGCAGAGATAGCAGTGCTCCCGCCAGACTCTGCCGATGGTCTGCTTCGTTTCCGCGTCATCACAGCAGCCCGCCCAGAAGAGGGAGCGGATCTTATCCCGCAGCTCCGCGGGGACCTCATACGCGCCGTCCTCGGTGAGCCGGCGCATCAGCCCTGCCACCAGCTCCTCGTCGCCGGAGAGCAGGAACAGCAGCCGCTCGAGGTTGCTGGACACTAAAATGTCCATTGACGGCGAGCTTGTGAGGTAGAACGGGCGCTTTTTATCATAGCGGCCCGTGCGGATGAAGTCCGTGAGGACATTGTTCGCGTTGGACGCGCACACGAGTGTGCCGACGGGCAGTCCCAGCTCGCGGGCGAAGTATCCGGCAAGGATGTCGCCGAAGTTGCCGGTGGGCACGACATAATCCACCTTGTCCCCGGCCTTGACCGTGCCGCGGCTTACAAGATCGGCGTAGGCGCGGAAATAGTAGACCACCTGCGGGGCGAGACGGCCGATGTTGATGGAGTTTGCGCTCGACAGCCGCACGCCCTTGCCCGCGAGCAGCCCCTCGCCGCCGACCTTGGCAAAAACCTGCTTTACGGCGGTCTGCGCGTCGTCGAAGTTGCCGCGCACAGCAGCGACGCAGGTGTTGTCCCCGCCCTGCGTGACCATCTGCGCCTTCTGCACGGCGGACACGCCGCCGTCGGGGTAAAAGACGATGATCCTCGTGCCCGCCACATCGCAGAAGCCCTCCATCGCGGCCTTGCCGGTGTCGCCGGAGGTCGCGGTGAGGATCAGAATTTCATCGTCCACGCCGCATTTCTTCTTCGCCGCCGTCATCAGGTGCGGCAGCATCGAGAGCGCCACATCCTTGAAGGCGCTCGTGGGGCCGCGGAACAGCTCGAGCACCGTGTCCTCGCCGACCGAAACGGTGGGCGTCAGGTCCCCGGTCTCGAATTTGCCGGTGTAGGCGGCATGGACGAGCTGCGCCATCTCCTCGTGCGTGAAATCGGGCAGCAGCGCGCACAGGATCTCCGTCGCCATGCCCTGCGTGGAGAGCGTCAGGCAGTGCCGCCAGTCAAAGTCCAGCCCCGCAAGGGTCGGCATGGCGTACAGCCCGCCGTCAGGGGCAAGACCGTTCAAGATCGCCTCGGCGCTCGTGGCGGTGAGGGCAGCGTTCCGTGTGCTTTGATACTTCATCTATAAAACCTCCGCTTTCGGAATTTTTCAATTCGCCGTTTCAAAAAGTTTTTTCATTTTCCTATTGCATTTCGACAAAGCCCATGTTATATTGTTCCCATCAAAAAGTCAAGTGTCTTTTTCTCGTGGACATTTCCGTGTAAAATGCACAAAGCGTCCGCACTTGACGGATTTCACAAAAGAAAGGTGGGCAACCACGATGAATATTGCTTTACTCGGCTTCGGCACCGTCGGAAGGGCCTTCTATGAGCTCGCGCTCGGGCGCGGGGATCTTCGTGTGACGACCGTTTTATCCCGTCGGGCGCGTCCGGAGCTCCGCTGCACCGTGACCGACCGCTTTGAGGACATTCTCCGCGACCGCTCGATCGATACGGTGGTCGAGGTCATGGGCGGGCTGGAGCCGGCATACGGCTATCTCTGTGAGGCCATGCGCGCGGGCAAGCACATCGTCACGGCGAACAAGCAGCTCATGTGCGCGCATTATGACGAGCTTCTGACGCTGGCGCAGGAGTGCGGCGTGTCGCTGCGCTGCACGGCGGCGGCGGGCGGCGGCATCCCGTGGCTCACCTCGCTCTCCCGCGCGGCGCGGCTCGACGAGCTCACCGCCGTCGGCGGCATCCTGAACGGCACGACGAACTATATGCTCTCGGCCATGACGGCCTTCGGCACCGATTATACCACCTGCCTGCGCGAGGCGCAAGCACTCGGTTACGCCGAGGCCGATCCCACCGCCGATGTGGAGGGCTACGACGCGCGGCGCAAGCTGGTGCTCAGCGCGAACCTCGCCTTCGGCGTCTCGGTGCGCGAGGAGGAGATCCCCTGCTTCGGCATCTCGAGCGTGGACGCCGCGGACTTTGCCGCGTGGCGCGAGATGGGCAGGGTCTGCAAGCTCTTTGTCCGCGCCGAGCGGCACGACGGGCGCATCTCCGCCTTCGTCTGCCCCACGCTCTTTCCCGCCGCCTCGCAGGTCGCGCAGACAAACGGCACGGGCAACCTCGTCACGCTGCGCGGCGCGCGCTTCGGTGAGCTGAGCTTTTCGGGCGCGGGCGCGGGCGGCTATCCCACCGGCAGCAGCGTTTTGAGCGACTGCGTGGACATCGCCGAGGGCTGCCCGAGCTTTTATGTCACGCGCCACGAGCCGAAGCCCATCGACAATTCCGCGGCGGTCAGCCGCTTCTACCTGCGCACGGGGGATGGCGGCACCTGCACCGGGCCGATCACCGTCGCCGAGGCGTTCGCGCGCATCGAGCGCGCCCGCGCACGCGGCGAGCAGGTATTCTTAGCAAGGCTCGAGGAGGAGTGAAGAAGATGCTCAAGGTTCTCAAATTCGGCGGCTCGTCGCTCGCCGACGCACAGCAGTTCGCCAAGGTCAAGGCCATCGTCGAGGCTGACGAGGCCCGCCGCGTGGTCATCGTCTCCGCGCCCGGCAAGCGCTTTTCCGGCGACCACAAGATCACTGACCTTTTGTACCTCTGCGCCGCGCACATCCAATACGGCGTGAGCTGCGAGGATATTTTCAATATGATCCGTATGCGCTACCTTGAGATCGCGCGCGACTGCGGATTGAAGTCCGACCTCAATGCCGACTTCGACGCGCTGTGGGAGCGGATGCAAAGCGGCGTCGAGAAGGACGAACTGGCCTCGCGCGGCGAATACTTCTCCGCGCGGCTCATGGCCGAGTACCTCGGCTGCGAGTTCCTCGATGCTGCCGAATGGGTGAAATTCAAGCTCGACGGCACAGTGGACACCGACGCGAGCTATGAGGCGCTGCGCCGCGCGGCGGGCGGGCGACACGTGGTCATTCCGGGCTTTTACGGCGTGATGCCCGACGGGCGCATCCGTACCTTCTCCCGCGGCGGCAGCGACATCACCGGCGCGCTCGCCGCGGCCGCGCTGGACGCCGATGTGTACGAAAACTGGACGGATGTGTCGGGCATCCTGATGGCCGACCCGCGCATCATCGAAAACCCCGCGCCGATCCGCCACCTCACCTACGGCGAGCTGCGCGAGCTGAGCTACATCGGCGCGCAGGTGCTCCATGAGGGCACCATCTTCCCCGTGCATGAGAAGAATATCCCGCTCAACATCCGCAACACCAACGAGCCGGACCACCCCGGCACGACCATTTTGGAGAGCATCAAGGAGGACGCGAACGACGGCAGCTTTATCACAGGCATCGCGGGCAAGAAGGGCTTCTCGGTCATCACCATCGCCAAGACCGGAATGTCCGGCGAGCCGGGCACGCTGGTGAAAATTCTGGCGATCCTCGCCAAGCACGAGGTCAATGTCGAGTACATCCCCTCCGGTATCGACATCGTTTCGCTCGTCGTCGAGAGCCAGAAGGTCTCCAAGCGCCTCTACACCATGCTGGGCGAGCTGCAAAAAGAGGTGCAGCCGAATAAGATAACGGTAACGGAGCATATCGCGGTCGTCGCGGCGGTCGGCCGGAAGATGGCGTACCGCCCCGGCGTATCCGGCAAAATCTTCGCCAAGCTCGGCGAGAACGGCGTGAACATCCGCATGATCACGCAGGGCCCCGAGGAGCTGAACATCATCGTCGGCGTGGAGGAAAAGGACTTCGAGCAGACCATCCGCGTGCTGTACGACAGCTTTGTCAAGGAACATATTGAAGGGAAGAGAGGATAACAGCATGAAGCTTTATAACATCGGCATCCTCGGCGCAACGGGTGCCGTGGGACAGGAAATGATGAAAATTCTTTTGGAGCGCAACTTCCCCGTCGGCGCGCTGCGCCCCATCGCCTCCGCACGCAGCGCGGGCGGCACGATCGACTTCGGCGGCAGGCCCTGCACGATCGTCGAGGCGTCGGACGATGCCTTCGAGGGTCTCGACATCGTCCTCGGCGCGGCGGAAAACGACATCGCCGAGCGCTTTGCCCCCGCCATCGTCAAGGCGGGCGCGGTGTTCGTGGACAACTCCAGCGCCTTCCGCCTCGATCCCAAGGTGCCGCTGGTCATCCCCGAGATCAACCCCGAGGATGTGAAGCACCACAGCGGCATCATCTCCAACCCCAACTGCACCACCATCGTCACCCTCGTCGCCATCCATGCGCTCGCAAAGGAGAGCCCCATCGAAAGCATCGTCGCCAGCTCCTATCAGGCGGTCTCCGGCGCGGGCAAGAACGGCATCGACGAGCTGTATAACGAGGTCGCGGCGCTCGCCCACGGAAAGAGCTTCGAGCCGAGGGTGTTCCAGTATCAGATCGCCTACAATGTCATCCCCCAGATCGGCGGCGAGGCGTACAGCGGCTACACAAGTGAAGAGATGAAGCTCCAGAATGAGGGCCGAAAGATCCTCCACCTGCCCGAGATGAGGGTCAGCTGCACCTGTGTGCGTGTGCCGGTGGTGCGCAGCCACTCGGTCTCCGTCGTGCTGCGCACAAAGGAGAAGATCAGCGTCGAGCGCGCGCGCGAGCTGATCGCCGCCGCACCCGGCTGCCGTCTGACGGACGACCTGGCAAGCAAGATCTATCCCATGCCGCTCGACACCTCCGATCAGGACCTTGTTTTCGTCGGCCGCATCCGCGACGATCTCACCGACGAGCGCGGGCTGAACCTCTGGTGCTGCGGCGACCAGGTCCGCAAGGGCGCGGCGACCAACACCGTGCAGATCGCGGAGCTGCTGCTGGAAAAGTGACCCTTCCGCTGTCAGAATACACCACCAAGGGCGCCGCGGCGCCATGAAAGGCTGATCTCACATGAAGCGTTCCTCCGGCATCCTGCTGCCGATCTCCTCGCTCCCCTCGCCCTACGGCATCGGCGCCTTCGGCAGGGCGGCCTATGACTTCGCCGACTTTCTCCACGCGGCGGGGCAGAGCTATTGGCAGCTTTTGCCGCTCGGCCCCACAAGCTGCGGCGACTCGCCCTATCAGAGCTTTTCGACCTTCGCGGGCAACCCCTATTTCATCGACCTCGACCTGCTCGTCGAGGACGAGCTGCTCACAAAGCAGGAGGTGACGGACTGCGCGTGGGGCGCGGAGCCGCGCTATGTGGACTACGGCAGGCTCTACGAGGGCCGTTTTCCCCTGCTCGCGCGTGCCAAGGCGCGCGGCTGGGCGCGCGACCGCGCGGCGGTCGCCGCCTTCGAGGCGGAAAACAGCCGCTGGCTCCCCGACTACGCGCTCTTTATGGCGCTCAAGCGGCACTTCGGCATGAAGGCGTGGACCGAATGGCCCGACGAGGGAGCGCGGCTGCACAGGCCCGACGCGCTGGAGCGCTATCGCGCCGCGCTGCGCGAGGAGGTGGAGCTCTTTACCTACCTCCAGTTCCTCTTCTTCCGCCAGTGGAGTGCGCTGAAGTCCTATGTCAACAGCCTCGGCCTCCGCATCATCGGCGACCTTCCCATCTATGTAGCGATGGACTCCGCCGATGTGTGGAGCGAGTCGGAGAACTTCCGCCTCGACGAGCGCGGCGTACCGGTCGAGGTCTCCGGTGTGCCGCCGGACTATTTCAGTGCCGACGGCCAGCTTTGGGGCAACCCGCTCTACGACTACGAGGTCATGCAGCGCGACGGCTTCGCGTGGTGGATCCGCCGCGTCGGCGGGGCCGCGCGGCTCTACGATGTCGTCCGCATCGACCATTTCCGCGGCTTTGCGAGCTACTGGGCGGTGCCCTACGGCGAAACGACCGCGAAAAACGGCCGTTGGGTGAAGGGCCCCGGTATGGCGCTCGTCGGCGTGCTGACCAACTGGTTCCATGACCTTGCCTTCATCGCCGAGGACCTCGGCGCTACCGCGCCGGAGGTCACGCAGCTCCTTGCCGACTCGGGCCTTCCCGGCATGAAGGTGCTGGAGTTCGCCTTCGATCCGCGCGAGCCGAGCAGTCACCTGCCGCACCGCTGCGGCGAAAACTGCGTCTGCTACACCGGCACGCACGACAACGCCCCACTCGCCCTTTGGCGCACGGAGGCGGGCGGCGCGGAGCTCGCCCTCGCCGAGCGCTACCTCGGCCTCAACGAGCGCGAGGGCTTCGAGCGCGGCATGATCCGCGGCGGCATGGGCTCGGTGGCAAGGCTCTTCATCGCGCAGATGCAGGACTGGCTCGGCCTCGGCGCGGGCCACCGCATGAATGTCCCCGGCACGGGCCGCGGCAACTGGGCGTGGCGCCTGCTTCCCGGTGAGGCGAGCGCAAGGCTCGCCGAAGAGATCCGCGATCTGACCCGCCTCTACGAAAGACTCCCCTGAAATAACGGCAGCAGCCGCACCCTATTCGGTGCGGCTGCTGTTTTTGCGAGAGCAGGGGAAAGTTACAGCACCTTATCCAGAAAGCTCACGAGCCGCGGGCTTTCGGGGTGCGCAAACAGCTCATGCGAGGGCTTATCCTCCTCGATGTGGCCGCCGTCTAAGAAGATGGTGCGGTCGCTGACCTCGCGCGCGAAGCGCATCTCGTGCGTCACGACGATCATCGTCATGCCGCTCTCGGCAAGGTTCTTCATCACATCGAGCACCTCGCCGATCATCTCGGGGTCGAGGGCGCTGGTCGGCTCGTCGAAGAGCATGACCTCGGGGTCCATCATCAGCGAGCGCACGATGGCGATGCGCTGCTTCTGCCCGCCGGAGAGCTGGCTCGGATAGGCGTCCGCGCGGTCGGCAAGTCCCACGCGGCCGAGCAGCTCAAGCGCCTTGGCCTCCGCCGACTCCTTCGCCATGCCCTTGATGCGCACGGGCGCAGCGGTGAGGTTTTTCATCACATTCATGTTGTTGAAGAGGTTGAACTGCTGAAACACCATGCCCATCTTCTGCCGGTGCGCGTCAATGTGCTTACTTTGCCCCTTGGCGCAGAGGTCCACGCCGTCGAAGAGGATCTGACCCGAGGTCGGCGTTTCCAGCAGGTTCAAACAGCGCAGGAAGGTGCTCTTTCCGCCGCCCGAGGGGCCGATGATGGATACGACCTCGTTCCTTTCAAAGTCCACGCTGATGTGTCGGAGGACCTCCAACCTATGAAAGCTCTTGCACAGGTCCACGACCCGAAGGACCTTCTCACCTGCCATGGTTCATCCTCCTTTCCGCCAGCGCGATCAGCCGCCCTCCGGTGAAGGTCATCGCAAAGTAGCAAAGCGCCGCGATGGCAAGGCAGGCAAGGCTCTTGTAGGTCAGTGCGATGACATCATTCGTGCGGAATATCAGGTCGGCGATGCCGATGACCGAAACGATGGACGACTCCTTGATGACCGTGACGAACTCATTGCCGAGCGCGGGGAGAATATTCCTGACCGCCTGCGGCAGCACGACAAGGCGCATCGCCTGACTGTGGCTGAAGCCGACGCTTCGCGCGGCCTCCATCTGCCCGTAGTCGACTGCCTGCACGCCCGAGCGGATGATCTCGGCGACATAGGCGCAGCTGTTGATGCTCATGGCGATGATGCCGGCGGCAAAGCGCGAAAAGTTCGGGATCCACGAAATGTCAGGCAGCGTAAAGCCGGCCATCGGAAGGCCGTAGAAAATGAACATGAGCTGCACCATCAGGGGGGTCCCGCGGATGAACTCGATGTAGGCGACCGCCAGCCACCTGAGCGGCAGGATGCGGCTCATGCGCATACCGGACATGAGCGTGCCGAAGATCGTGCCGAGGAGCACGGTGAAGGCCGCGATGATGAGCGTATTGACGATACCCTCTTCAAAAAAGCTGTGGTAGCGAACGATGAGCTTTCCCATCGTCTGAATGAATTCCATGGGGACTCCTCCTCAAAGAACTGCGCTCTTCGCCGCCGAAACGGCGAAGAGCGCAGCTTGCGTTTTTGCGGCTTGCCCGCACCTCACAGACCGAGGCTCGCGGCGAGGGCGACGGCGTCGTCGTAGGCCTTCTGATAGCTGCCGTCTGCGACGACCTTGTTGATGACCTCGTTTACGGCCTCGACCAGCTCCTCGTTGCCCTTGGCGATGACGACGGACTTACCGAAGGAGGCTTCCTCGGCGGTGAACGCGAAGCCGGAGACCTCAAGACCGCCGTTGCTGGTGGCGACGAGCGCCTCACCGACCGCCTGATCGACGACGAGACCCGCGATGTTGCCGTTCTGCACCTCGAGGGCGAGGGCGGGGTACTTCTCCAGCTCGAAAAGCTCGCTCTCGGGCAGCGCGGACAGGATCAGCTGAGACTGGATGGTGCCCTTCTGCGCGCCGACCTTCTGCCCCGCAAGGGACTCCTTGGTGGAATATTTTTCGGCGTTGCCGGCCTTGACGATCAGCAGCTGCGCGCTGGTCTCGTAGAGGTCGCTGAAGTCGATCTCCTCGGCGCGCTCGGGGGTATTGGTGAAGGCGGCAATGCCGAGGTCGACCTGGCCTGACTGGACGGCGGGGATGATGCCGTCAAAGGCCATGTCCACGACCTCCAGCGTAACGCCGAGGCTGTCGGCGATCTGCTGGGCCAGCCACATATCGCAGCCTGCAAAGTTGGCGTCAAGATCCTTGAACTCATAGGGGGCGTACTGGGCCTCGGTGCCGACCACGAGCTTGCCCTTGGCCTTGATCTTCTCAAGCAGGGTGGCGGGCTCGGCAGGCTGCTCCTGTTGTTGCTGCGTGTCGCTGTTCTCAGGCTCCTGCGTTTTCTCCTTCTTGCCGCAGCCGGCCATCACCGATAGCAGCATCGCTGCGCCGAGAGACAGCGCCAGCAGCTTTTTCATCATGTTGCAGTGTTTCATTTTGTCCTCCGTTCCGTGCATTTGTATGCGCGCTTTCGTATTTGATGCGGATAATTATACCAACTGAAACGGATTTGTAAATAGACGCCTCAGCTGACAATGATGAAAAGTTATCCAGTATTTTCGTGCAAATTATGCAAAAAGCGGAGAAGGACGCTCAGAACGACAGCGCTTCCATGCGGTCGAATGCAGTCTTTAACCGATGCATATCAACGGTGCAGGCGATACGAAAATGCCCCGCGCCGCTCACGCCGAAGGGTGTGCCGGGGCTGACCAGAAGGTGCGCCCTCTCCAGCAGAAGGGAGCAGAAGGTCTGCTCGTCCAGACCCGTCTTTTCCACACCGGGGAAGAGGTAGAAGGTCCCTTTCGGCCGCACAAGGCTGAGATAGGGGATTTTTTCGATGCGGTCCGCGGCGTAGAAAATGCGGTCGCGGTAGGCGGCGATGTACTTTTCCCGAATTTCCCTGCGCATGGCGAGGGCTTGAATGGCGGCGCGCTGGGAGATCGAGGGCGCAGAATAGATGAGCGCACCATTGATCGTATTCAGCACCGCTATAAGATCGGATTCGGCGATAATAACGCCCACGCGCCAGCCCGTCATCAAAAAATTTTTGGAAAAGCTGTTGAGCGTGATGGTGCGCTCGGCCATGTCGGGCAACGTGCGCAGCGGGCGGAAGTCGCCCTCGTAGAGATAGGTGGTGTAGATCTCGTCGGCGGCGACGAGCAGGTCGTGCTCCCGCGCGACGCGCGCGAGCATTTCAAGCGTTTCCGCGCCGTAGGCCATGCCGGTTGGGTTCGTGGGATTGTTGAAAATGATGGCCTTGGTGCGCGGCGTGATTGCCGCGCGCAAGCGCGCCTCGTCGATGGCATAGCCCTCGCCCGCGTAGGTCGGCACCTCGACGCATACGCCGCCCGCCAGCTCGATCTGCGCGCGATACATGGGGAAATAGGGCGAAAAAACGATGACCTCGTCGCCGGGGTCGAGGATGGCGAGCATCACGAGCGCCATGCCGAGGCAGCTCGACGCACTCACGAGCACCCGATCGCGCGCAAGGCTCTGACCGAAATCCTCCTCCCACGCGCGGCAGACCGCGCCAATCAGCTCGGGGTCGCCCTTGGGGTCGCCGTAGTGCGTGTGGCCGGCCCGCGCATCGCGGAAGGCGGCGCTGATGATGGCCTCGTCGGTGGTGAAATCGGTGTCGCCGATGCTCAGGTCGATGATGTCCTTGTACTTGGCGAGCGCCGCGGTGTCGAGCGACAGGCTCACGCCGCCGCTGCCCTGAAACCGCTTGGCGATATAGTTACGCTTCATGCTCGGAGACCTCCTTAATGTGCGGGATGACGGTCGAACCGTTCGGAATAACATAGATGGATTTGCCCTCTAACTGCGCTGCGTCGAGCAGAGAGGATATATCGGAAAAAGCCTCAATACCCATCGGTGCGACCGACGACGGAGCAATGCTCGAATAGAGCAGGATGCGGTAGCGCTGCGCCTGCTCGCAGTTGAGGAAAAAGATGTAGCCCGCGACGGTGAAGTGCTCGCGCAGCCGCCGCTCGATGGTGTCGGCGACGAGGTCCTTGGCCCAGTCGAAATACTCGGCGGGGCCGCCGCCCTCGCGTGCCTCGATGAAGAGGATCAGTGTGCCGCCCGGCTTGAGGCCCGACTCCACATTGTCAATGGTCTTGGTGCCTTGATAGAGCGAGATGTCCTTCGGGAAGCCGCCGCAGCTCGTGATGACAACATCGGCCTTTTCGGGGATCTCCACCCGATAGATGCGCTCCACCATGCGGCAGGCCGCCTCCCACGAGCTGAGGTAGTGACCCGAGAAGATGGCGGCGAGCTGCATCTGCGCGTTCATCACAAGACTGATGATGAAGAGGCTTTTTACCATGCCCGCCGCCTCGCACATATCCTCATGCAGCGGGTTGCCCTTGAGTATGCCGTTGCCGATGGCGGGATTGGAGCGCAGCGCCGCGGCATCAAGGGAGAAGGCGTGGTTGTGGAAGATGGTCTCGCGGCCGCTGATGCCCGGCAGGATGCTCTTGCGTCCGCCGCCGAAGCCCGCCATCACATGCTGCGTCACCGCGCCGAGACAGACCACAAGGTCGGCCTCCGCCGCCGTGCGGTTGATCTCGACCTTTGTGCCGTGCGGCGTGGTGCCGAGATAGACAAGGTCCTTCGCCTCACAGTCGTGGTTCTCGACCCTGACGCGCTCGTAGACCGCGTCGGTCACGAGCGTGCGCAGCTCCTGCTCGCCGCCGCCGAGGTGCGTGCCGTTGGCGACGACGATGGTGATGTCCGCCTCGCGCACGCCGCAGCGCTCCGTAAGATAGTCCACAAGGTGCGGGATCACAAGGTCCTGGCGCATCCAAAAGCGCGTCATGTCGCTCACGACCAGCGCGACGGTGTCGCCGCCCCTGGCGCGCTCGCACAGCGGCGCGCTGTCGATCGGCGCGTCGAGCGAGGCCCGCAGCGCCGCGCGAAGATCGGAAAGAGGGGCGACGGCGTTGCCGTGCAGCTCGCCGAGCACGGTTTTCTCGTCCAAGGGCAGCTCTACCGTGCCGTCGCCGTAGGGGAATGAATAGTTTTTCATCAAATCACTCCGTGCTGAAAATGAAATAATATGGCAGTATATGTCGAAATGGCACGAAAATCAAGAGTAAATATTCATAAATTTCAAAAGGGAGACGAGAGAAAATGGAGCAAACCTTTCAAATGCGACTGCGGCGGGGGGCGCAGGATAAAGCATTTAGAAAAAAATCAAAATAGCTCTTGACAAGAGCGCGGGAATGGCTTAGTATCTATTTAGAAAAGCATCTAAATGCTTTGAGAGGGGTGAACGGCGTGGGCCTGAGCGAGACGATGAAGGCGCTGGGCGATCCGGTGCGGCGAGAGATTTTGAACCTGCTCAAGGGCGGACGCATGACAGCGGGCGACATCGCGGGCCGCTTTGAGATGACGGCGGCGACGGTCTCCTACCACCTCTCGCAGCTCAAAAAGGCGGGACTTATTTATGAAAGCCGCGAGAAGAACTATATCTATTACAGCCTCAACGCCTCCGTTTTGGAGGAGGTGCTGCTGTGGTTACAGGATTTGAGGGGGGAGAAGGAACCATGAAGATAAACAAAAAAGAACTGCTGCTGACCTCGCTGGTCTGCCTGCTGCCGCTGCTTGCGGGCGCGGCGCTCTACCCGCGTTTGCCCGAAACGATGGCGACGCATTGGGGCTTCGATGGAACGGCAAACGGCTGGTCGTCGCGCGCCGCCACGGTGTTCGGCTTGCCGCTGTTTATCCTGGCGCTGCATCTCGTCTGCTTTTACGCCGAGAGCCACGGGACAAACAGAAATATGAATCCCGCGCTGCGGACGGTGCTGCTGTGGTTCTGCCCCGCAGTGTCGCTGCTCGGCGGTGCGCTCACGCTCGGCACGGGACTGGGCTATGAAATGCACATCAGCACCGTGGTGCCGGTGTTCATGGGGCTGCTGTTCCTGATCCTTGGCAACTACCTGCCGAAGATCCGGAGGAACCTCACCGTGGGTATCAAGCTGCCGTGGACGCTTGCGAGCGAGGAGAACTGGAGCCGCACGCATCGCATCGCGGGATTTCTGTGGGTGCTTGCGGGGCTGGTGACGCTTGCCGTCACACTGCTCGGCGCGTGGTCGTCCGGCCTGTTCTTCGCGCTGCTTGTGCTGACGGCGGGCATCCCCACGCTCTATTCCTATTGCTATTACCGCCGCCACGAAAGGGAGGACAAGGATGGAAACGATTAAGCCGGGACGCTACCGCCACTTCAAGGGCAACGAATATGAGGTCGTCGGCCTTGCAAAGCACAGCGAAACGCTGGAGGAGCTGGTCGTCTACCGCGCGCTCTACGGCGAGCGCGGGCTGTGGGTGCGCCCCGCCGCGATGTGGAACGAGACCGTTGAGCGCGACGGCGTGACCTGCCGCCGCTTTACCTATCTGGGCGAATGACGGACTACACGCTTATCCGCTCGCGGCGGCGGACACTCTCGATGGAATTGAAGCGCGACGGCACGCTCGTCGTCCGTGCGCCGCTGCGCCTGAGCGCGGAGAGAATCGAAGCCTTTGTCGCCGCGCATGAGGACTGGCTCGCGCGCGCCCGCGCGCGGCAGGCCGAGCGCCTTGCCGCGCACCCGGAGCCGACGGAGGCCGAGCGCGAGGTGCTCCTTGCAAAAGCTGAGACGGAGCTGCCCGCGCGCGTGGCGTACTGGAGCCGCGTGACGGGCCTCACGCCGACCGGCGTGAGGATCACGGGCGCGCGGACGCGCTTCGGGAGCTGCAGCAGTAAAAACAGCCTCTGCTTTTCGTGGCGGCTGATGCAGTACCCCGACGCGGCCATCGACCTTGTGGTGGTGCATGAGCTGTGTCACATCGCCCACCGTGACCATGGCGCGGGCTTTTATGCCCTGCTGGGGCAGTATCTGCCCGACTACCGCGCGCGTATGAAGCTGCTGAAAGAATGAAGAGGTTGGAAAGCCGAAGGGCTTTCCAACCTCTTTTCCTCTCTTGTATGCGGTGTGTCAGTCGTCCTCAAGGAGACGAAGGCCCGCCGTATCGGAAACGGGCAGGGTGAAGCAGATGGACTTCGCCTTGCTCTCCATGCCCGCTTTGCACATGATGGCGGACATGATGGCGTTGCGCTGCTCACGGTGGACGACGATGTAGATCATTTCCTTCTCGGCGGCGAGGGAGATGCCGAGGAACTTCTCCGCACCCTCCATGCCGGTGCCCTTGGCGTGAATGACCGTGCCGCCCGCCGCGCCCGCGCCGCGCGCCGCATCCATGATGAGGTCGCTGTATCCGTGGTTGGCGACGACGATCAAAAGCTCGTAATTGGTGTCCTTCATGGTGGATTCCTCCCCCTTCTGATAATTCTGATGCTCGGTCAAAAATTGCAGCTCGCGCCGCCCGCCGACCGAGCTGAGCGGGACGATGAAGGCGATGCCCGTGCCGGGGACATCGATCCGCAGCTCGCGGCGCAGGCCGCGGCGCAGCTCCTCCCACTTTTCGCCTGTGACGAAGCTCATAAAGACGCATTTGTCGCTGCGCTCTAAGCCGAGGTAATTGAGCATATCGCTGCTCGCCGTGCCAAGGGCGAGCGAGATGAGCTGTACGGGGACCTGCCGCTCGCGGTAGAACGAGAGAAAGGCTGTGAGCTTGCTGCGCTCGACGATGGTGACCATCAGATAGAGTTCACTCATATACTACCCTCCTTACAGGTCGATGATGGCGAGGTCGTCCGAGGCGAGGACGCTGCCGGAGAACGACGGAGCGGGAGCCGCCGCGCCGCGCTTTGTGCGCAGGCGGTAAATGAGGCCAAGCCCCTGAATGGTGAGCAGCGGCGTCATGGCGACCATGGCGACCACGCCGAAGGCGTCGGTGACGATGCTGCCGCCGACCGCCGAGCACGCGCCCATCGCAAAGGGCAGCAGGAAGGTCGTCGCCATCGGGCCGGAGGCGACGCCGCCGGAGTCGAAGGCGATGGCGGTGAAGAGCTTGGGGACGAAGAACGAGAGCGCGATAGCGAGCGCGTAGCCCGGCACGAGCAGATAGAAAATGGAGATGCCGGTGAGCACGCGAATCATCGCAAGGCCGACCGACACGGCAACGCCGATGGAGAGCGAGTGCTTCATCGCGCTGCCGGGGATCGCGCCGTCGGTCAGCTCCTCGACCTGACGCATGAGGACATAGACCGCGGGCTCGGCCATGACGATGAAGTAGCCGATGAGCATACCGATGGGGATGAGGATCCAGTTATAGCGCAGCCCCGCGATGACGCTGCCGAGGTAGTTGCCCGCGGGCATGAAGCCGACATTCACGCCGGTGAGGAAGATGACGAGGCCGAAATAGGTGTAGGCAAGTCCTACGCCGATGCGGATGAGCTGCTTGCGCTCAAGGCGCAGGGAGACGAGGTTGAAAACGCCGAAGAAGGCCGCGATGGGGAGGAGCGAGATGGCGATCTCCTTAAAATAGGTCGGGAAGGCGACGAAGAAGAGCTGCCAGAGCGCGGCGGTGTCGCCGATCTCGGGGATGACGACGGGGGTGTAGCTGCCGCCGTCCGGTCGGAAGATGAGCCCGAGGAGCATCACCGCGAGGATGGGTCCGATGGAGCAGAGCGCGACGAGGCCAAAGCTGTCGTTCGCGCTGTGCTTATCGCTTCGGATGGCGGAGACGCCGACGCCCATCGCCATGATGAACGGCACGGTCATGGGTCCCGTGGTCACGCCGCCGGAGTCGAAGGCGACGGCGAGAAAATCGCGCGGCACGAACATCGCCAGAACGAAAACGATGATGTAAAAGCCTACCAGCAGTGTGTTGAGCGGCACAGAGAGGAGCATACGCAGCATGGCGAAGCAGAGGAACAATCCCACGCCGATGGCGACGGTGAGAATGAGGATGCGGTTCGGCACCGCCTGCACCTGATTGGCCAGCACCTGAAGGTCCGGCTCGGAGATGGTGATGAGAAAGCCCAGCAGGAAGCCGAGCGTGAGCATGATGCCGACCCTGCGCGTTTTTGTGATGCACGCGCCCACGCGCTCGCCCATCGGCGACATGGCCAGCTCCGCGCCGAGGGAGAAGAACATCATGCCCACCACCAGCAGCACCGCGCCAAAGAGAAACGCCATCAGCACGCTCGTCGGAAGGGGGGCGATGGTAAAGCTCAGCACGAGCACGATGGCGAGAATGGGCAGCACCGCGGCAAGCGATTCCTGCATTTTTTCGTTGAGTTTGCTGCGATACAAGGTAAAAGCTCCTTTCCCGAAGTGTATTATGACTACTATACTACATGATACCATAGAAAGATGTTACGATAGTGTTAAGATTGCTCTGCGGAAATTCCTCTTGTTATTCTGCGATACATCGTATATAATACCATTGATTACGCAGCAAAGGAATTGATTTTCCAGAACGCAGCTTTGCAGAAAGGATGCGCGAACATGATAGAACTGAAAAACGAAAAGGGCGGCATCTTCGTGAGCGACACGGCACTTTCCGGCATCACCGGCGCGGCGGCCACAAGCTGCTTCGGCGTGAAGGGCATGGCCTACCGCTCGATGACGGACGGCATCGTCCACCTGCTGCGCCGCGAGGCGATGAGCAAGGGCGTCCATATCACCCAGCACGAGGACAATGAGATCTCCATCGAGCTGCACATCATTGTGGAGCACGGTGTGAACATCGCGGCGGTCTGCCAGGCCATCATCGGGCAGGTGCGCTACCTTGTCACCGAGAATACCGGCGCGGCTGTGCGCGATGTGAATGTCTGCGTGGACAGCATGACCATGTAAAGGAGGAGCCTTTTCTATGCACGATACCATTACCGGCCCTGTTTTCCAGGAGATGCTGCTCTTCGGCGCGGCCTCCATCGCAAGAGAAAAGCAGGGGATCAACGACCTCAATGTCTTCCCCGTGCCGGACGGCGACACGGGCACCAATATGAGCCTGACCATGAGCACCGCGGCGCAGGAGCTTGAAAAGCGCAGCCCCGCGACGGTGGAGCTGGCCTCGTCTATCACCGCCAGCGCTCTGCTGCGCGGCGCGCGCGGCAACTCCGGCGTCATCCTCTCGCTGCTCTTCCGTGGCATCTCCAAGGGGCTCAAGGGCTGCGTCACTGCGGACGGCTGCGCCTTTGCCGCCGCCATGCAGGAGGGTGTGGGCGTGGCCTACAACGCGGTCATGAAGCCCGCCGAGGGCACGATCCTCACCGTTTCCCGCCTTGCCGCCGACCGCGCGATGGAGGCGAGCGCCGAGAAAAACAGCGTGGAGTATGTGCTCGAGCAGGCCATCGCTCAGGGCGAGGAAACGCTGAAGGAGACCGTCAACATGAACCCCGTGCTCAAGAAAGCCGGCGTTGTGGACGCGGGCGGCAAGGGCTATCTCGTCATCCTCAAGGGGATGCTCGCCGCGCTGCGCGGCGAGGCCAGACCGGAGATCGAGCCGGAGAGCGCGGCGCGCGACAAGGCGGACTTCGCCGCCATCGGCGACGAGGACATCACCTTTGCCTTTGATACCGTCTTTATCGTCCGACGCATTGACGATCGCTCCATCGAGCCGTTCCGCGAGTTTTTGAACGGCATCGGCGACAGCCTCGTCATCGGCGAGGACGACGAGGCCTTCAAGGTCCATGTTCACACCGACACTCCGGGCGTCGCGCTGACCGAGGCGCAGCGCTACGGTACGCTTGAGCTTGCCAAGATCGAAAATATGCGCACGCAGGCCGAGGATCTCGCCGCGGGGCGCAAGGCGCAGAGCACGGACGATCTGGAGGAGGACGACGGGCAGGACGCTCCCGCGGAGCAGGAGCTCAAGCCCTTCGGTTACCTCGCCGTGTGCGCGGGCGACGGCCTTGCCGCCGTATTCAGCGACCTCGGCGTGGACGGCATCGTGAGCGGCGGGCAGACCATGAACCCCTCCACCGAGAGCATCCTGACCGAGATCGAGAAGATCGCGGCGGAGACGGTTTTTGTGCTGCCGAACAACAAGAACATCGTCATGGCGGCGCAGCAGTGCGTGGGCCTGAGCGAGAAGAAGGTCGTCGTCATCCCGACCGCGACCGTGCCGCAGGGCATCGGCGCGATGATGGCGGTCGATCCCGACGAGACGGACGAGGCGGCCATCGAGCAGGCGATGAACGCCGCGGCCTCCGCCGTCACCACGGCGCAGATCACCTACGCCGCGCGCAACAGCGAGTTTGACGGCTTTGCCATCCGCGAGGGCGACTATCTGGCGCTGCTGGAGGGCAAGCTCTTCGACACGGACACCGACCTCGACGCGGTGCTGGAAAAGCTCGCGGGCGAGGCGAAGAGCCGCGGCGCGGAGTTCGTGAACCTCTTCTACGGCCTTGATGTGAGCGAGGAGGACGCGCAGAAGGCCGGCGAGCTGTTCGGCAAGCTCTGTCCGAATGCGGAGGTCAATGTGATCAGCGGCGGCCAGCCGGTGTATTACTACATCATTTCGATGGAATAAGAGAAAAAGCGAAAGGGAGAGGCGGCGCCTCTCCCTTTTTACATTGTGCCCGCGAGCAGAGCGAGCATGGCGCGGGCGTGGCGGTACTCGTCCTGCGAAAATTCCAGCAAAAGCTCCTGCAGGCAGGGGTCGAGCGTTTCCTGCGCGGCGCGGCGGTAGTTGAAGCCGCCGCAGGCCTCCTCGTGGTAGCGCCCGCGCAGCACGGCGCAGTAGCCCGCGTAGCGCAGCGGGGGATAGCAGAGCGCGGGGCAGTAGCGCTCGCCGGTGATGAGGTAAACGGCGGCGGAGAGCCGGCGCGCGTGACGCTCCTCGTCTGCCGCGACGGTGCGAAAGACCTGCCGCGCCTGCGCCGTCGGCGCACGGCGCGCGAGAAAGAGATAGGTGCGACGGTCGGAAAGCTCCTCGCGCAGAAAGCCCTGAAGCACCTCGAGCGACTCCAGCGCCGCCGTACCCATGCAGCAGGGATCGGCCTGCGCGCCGGCGAGCGAAAGCTCGCCGCCTTGCTCCGCCGCGGGCGTGTCGGCGCGCGCGGCCATCGCGGCCGCGGCGCGTACCTCGGGGTAGGGCGTCAGCGTCGGGTCCACCCGCTGCCAGATGCGATCGCAGCGGCGGTAATCGTAGGCGGCGTTCTGCGCCGCGGACAGCTCCTGTTCCATGAAAAGCTCCTCCTTTATGACGGCTCGGTCTTGTATCGCTATTTTATGCGCGCAGGGCTGGCCACTTTTCATTGATTTTTTCTGCAAAAGCTGGTAAACTATATAGCGTTTTGGGATTTTCGGAAGAATTTTGCGGAGAATGGAGAAAAGTGTTGCATCTGCAACTTTTTGTTTTTCCGAAAAAGGCTATACTTTAGATAAACTCCGAGGAAATGAGGAGGAAATTTTATGTTAGAGCTCAAGAATATCAGCTATACGGTCTCCACGCCCGAGGCGGGGGAGCAGACCATCCTCAAAAACATCAGCCTGACCATTCCCGACAGCAAGCTCATCGTCTTCACGGGTCCCAACGGCGGCGGCAAGACGACGCTCGCCAAGGTCATCATGGGCCTTGTCACGCCGACGGGCGGACAGATCTTCTGGAACGGCGAGGACATCACAGCGCTCGACATCACGGCGCGCGCGCGGCTGGGCATCAGCTACGGCTTTCAGCAGCCGCCGCGCTTTAAGGGCATCACCGTGCGCGACCTTCTCACCATCGCCAGCGGCGACAGCAAGCTTTCCAAGGATCAGTGCTGCCGCTATCTCACGCAGGTGGGGCTTTGCGCGAACGACTACCTTGACCGCGAGGTGGATGTGTCCCTCTCCGGCGGCGAGGTCAAGCGCATCGAGATCGCAACGCTGCTCGCGCGCCACTCCGCGCTGATGATCTTCGACGAGCCGGAGGCCGGCATCGACCTGTGGAGCTTTGCCCGCCTGACCGAGACCTTTGAGCAGATCCACCGCGAGCACACGGCGAGCATGATCATCATTTCCCATCAGGAGCGCATCATCCAGCTTGCCGACGAGATCATCGTGGTCGGCGGCGGCGAGCTGCGCCACCGCGGCACGACCGAGGAGATATTCCCGCTCATCATGGCGGACACGCTTGGCTCCTGCCCCGTGCTGAACCGCTGAGAAAGGAGAGACGAGACTATGTTGACCGAAATCGACTCCCGTTTGCTGGAAAAGATCGCAGACCTCACGGGCAAGCCCGTGGGCGCGTTCAACATCCGTAAGGACAGCGGCTGCGAGGCCCGCCAGTCCACCGAGCACATCGAGATCACCCCGCAGAGCGAGGGCAAGAGCGGCATCGTCATCCGCATCAAGCCCGGCACGAAGGGCGAGCAGTGCCATATCCCCGTCATCATCAGCAAGAGCGGCCTTTCCGAAATGGTCTACAACGACTTTTACATCGGCGAGGACTGCGATGTGGACATCGTCGCGGGCTGCGGCATCCACAACACCGGCTGCGACGAGAGCCGCCACGACGGCGTACACACCTTTTATGTCGGCAAAAATTCCCGCGTCCACTACGCCGAGAAGCACTACGGCGAGGGTGACGGCAACGGCAAAAATGTGATGAACCCGCAGACCATCGTGTATCTGGAGGAGGGCGCGAGCATCCAGATGGAGACCGTGCAGATCCGCGGCATCGACTCCACCAAGCGCTACACGAAGATCGTCTGCGGCAAGGACGCCGAGGGCGTCATCACCGAGCGCCTGCTCACCCACGGCCATCAGGAGGCCACGAGCGACATGGAGATCGTGCTCGACGGCGAGAACGCCCGCGGGCGCGTGATCTCCCGCTCCGTCGCGCAGGACGAGTCCAGCCAGCTCTTTTACCCCCGCATGGTCGGCAACGCCAAGTGCTTCGGCCATGTGCAGTGCGACTCGATCATCATGGGCAGCGCCAAGATCCGCTCGATCCCCGAGATCGCGGCAAATTCCACCGACGCCCAGCTCATCCATGAGGCGGCCATCGGCAAGATCGCGGGCGACCAGCTTTTAAAGCTCCAGACCCTCGGCCTGACCGCTGAGGAGGCGGAGGACACCATTCTCAAGGGCTTCCTCGCGTAAAAGAGAACAAAAAAAGCCGCGGCTGCGATGTAGCCGCGGTCTTTTTTGGCGTAAAATACAGGCTTACTCCTGAACGGGCGTCTCGGTGGGGGCCTCGACGGGAGCCGTCGCAACAGGCGCTTCGACGGGGGCTTCGGCGGGAGTCGTCTCAACGGGAGCCTCGGCGACGGGCGCGGCGCACGCGGCCTCGATGGGGGCCTCCTCGCCCTGCAGCTCGGCGATCTTCGCCTGACTGGTGCGAATGGCGGCGACGATGTCGGCGACCGCCGCGGGGGCCTCACCCCTGAGCTCGGAGACATACCACTCGCCGATGGCGCGGTAATTCTTCTCGATGGCGCGCTGCTCGCCGGCGATGGCGACATTGGTCTTGACGGTCTCGGCGGCGTCCTGCGCCTTCTCGCTGGCGACGGCGGCGACCTCCTTGCTCTTTTCGGCCGCGACGAAGGCGGCGTTCTGCACCTTCTTGCTCAGGTTCTCAAAAAATGACATGGTTCACTTCTCCTTTCATTGATCGGGGATTTGCTCATTGCCCTTATTATACGCGCATGAGCGCACGCTTGCAAGCGGAGAAATGGGGGAGAATGTAAAAAAATTGTGTCCCGCCGTGCAGAAGAAGAAAATTGCCCATGCCTTTCCCCTGTTAAACGCGGAAAAGCTGTGGTATACTGATTTTGTGAACACAGCGCACAGAAAGGGGCAAAGCGACATGGAAAAGAGAAAAGAATTCACCTTCCCCTCCGCCGACGGAAGGACCGCCATTCACGCGGTCGAATGGCATCCCGAGGGGGAGCCGACCGGCATTTTGCAGATCGCGCACGGCGTGGCGGAGTACGCGCTGCGCTATGAGCCGCTCGCGCATTTTCTGAATGCGCGGGGCTTTCTCGTCGTGGCGAACGACCACCTCGGACATGGCGCGTCGGTCGCCGAGGGCGCGCCGCGGCTCTACTTCGGGGAGAAGGGGAGCTGGCAGTATGTGGTGGACGATCTGTACACGCTCCGCCGCCTGACGGGGGAGAAGTACCCCGGCCTGCCGTATTTCCTCATGGGGCACTCGATGGGCTCGTTCCTCACGCGCACCTATCTCATCCGCTATCCCGGCACGGTCAGGGGCGTGATCCTCATGGGCACGGGACAAAATCCAGACACGCTGCTCATCGGCGGCAAGGCGCTGGCGTCGGTGCTGGCGCGGAGGGTCGGGCGTGAAAACCCGAGCCGCACCGTGGAGCTGCTCGCCTTCGGCGGCTACAACAAGGTCTTTGCGCCCAACCGCACGAGCTGCGACTGGCTGAGCGCGAGCGAGGAAAATGTGGACGCCTACCTTGCCGACCCGCTCTGCGGCGGCTGGGCGAGCACAGGGCTGTTCCTCGAACTGCTCGACGGCATGGCCTTCATCAAAAAACCTGCCAATCTGCGCCACATGAACATGGCGACGCCGGTGCTGTTCCTCTCCGGCGAGGACGACCCCGTGGGCAATATGGGCAAGGGCGTGCGCGCGGCGTACCGCAGCTTTCTGCGCGCCGGTGTGCGCGACGCGGAGCTGAAGCTCTATCCCGGTCTGCGGCACGAGATTTTGAACGAGGACTGCGGCGAGCAGGTCTGTGCCGACATTTGGGACTGGCTCGCGCGGCACAACGGATAGACGAAAAGCGCGGGCGTCGCCCGTGCTTTTTCTATGCCGACCGCAGCCTGCGCCGCAGGCGACTCGGCGCGAGCAGCTCGACATCGCCCCAGCGCAGCAGGACGCCGACGCTCCAGAGCGCGTCGACGCCGAGAGCGAGCAGGACGGTGTTCGTCACGGCGAGGGGGATAGCGGCGGCAAAGGATGCCATCACGGGCTGCACGAGGCGCACGGCGAGTGCGCCGAGCAGCCCCCACGCGAGGGAAAAGGGCAGGCAGATGCGGCCGTTGACATCCATTTTCGTCGCGCTGTAATCCCAAAACTGCACGCCGAGCACGGCGTCGCAGAAGAGGTGAACGGCGTATTCCACGGCTGTGGCGGTGATGGCGCACAGCAGCGCCAGCTCCCACGCGGGGCCGACGCGCTCCGCGCCGAGGGCGAGCACGGCGCACATGGCGAGGCCGTACACGGGGCAGACGGGCGCGAGCAGAAAGCCCTTGCGCACGCGGCGCGGCGAGCGCGTGAGCAGGGCGAAGAGCTTTTCGAGCAGATAGCCCAAAAAGCCGTAGCCTAAAAAATACCAGAGATATGCCATTGCGTCCGTCCCCTCCCGTCTGCCTTGCAGTTTACCCGTGCGGAGAGAAAAAATGCGCCGCGGCGCATTGCAAAAAAGAGGAAATCGTGCTACCATGGACGCAGAGAAAAAAAGGGGGGAGCGATATGGACGAACGCTGGGAGGAGCTGGAGCGGCGCTGCCAAAGCTGCCGCGAGTGCTCGCTGTGCGAAACGCGGACGAATGTTGTGTTCGGCACGGGCAGCCGCACGGCGGAGCTCCTGTTCGTCGGCGAGGGGCCTGGCGCGAACGAGGACGCGCAGGGCGTGCCCTTTGTCGGCAAGGCGGGGCAGCTGCTCGACGATATGCTCGCCATCATCGGGCTGGACCGCACAAAGGTCTACATCGCAAACATCGTCAAGTGCCGCCCGCCGCAAAACCGCGACCCCCTCGGCGTGGAGCAGGACGCCTGCATCGGCTATCTGCGCGAGCAGACGGCGCTGCTGCGTCCGAAGCTGATTGTCTGCCTCGGCCGCATCGCGGCGATGCGTCTGATCCGCGACGATTTCAAGATCACGCGCGAGCACGGACAGTGGGTGAAAAAGGGTGAATTTGAGCTGATGGCGACCTATCATCCCGCGGCGCTGCTGCGCGACAGCGCGCGACGGCCCGAGGCCTTTGAGGACCTGATGAGCCTGCGCGAGAAGGTGCGCGCGGTGTGCGAGCACACGCCGATTTCCGAAAGGCTGTGAAAAAAGAGAGGCATTACGCCTCTCTTTTCGTTTCCTCTCGGACAGGCGCGCCGCCCCTCGGGGGCAGTACGCTGCCCGCACGCCTCAGCCCTCCTCTGCGAGCCACGGCGCGAGCGCCGCGTGCCAGTGCGCGCTCAGCGCCTCGACGGACGAGCGCGCGTTGGCGGGACTGGTGGAGGGCAGCGGCTCCGCCGCGCCGAAGCGCGCCTCGTCGTACCGCCGATAGTACCGATGCGCCGTGCCGCCGTTGCAGAAGACGCGGCGGATGGGGGCGGCATCCAAAATGCGCGCGAGGTCGTTCGGCACGACATTCGTGATGCTCGCGTCGGAGGAGCCTGCGATCTCGCACGAGGCGATGACATCCCACAGCGCCACGCCGCGGCGCAAAAGCAGGGAGCGCTTTTCCTCCACCGTCTGCGGCGCGTCCTCCTCCAGCACGGCGGCGAGCACGCGCCAGAAGCGGTTTTGCGGGTGGGCGTAGAAAAACGCCGCCTCGCGCGACTTGACCGAGGGGAAGGAGCCGAGGATCAGTATTTTGCTGCGCCCGTCGTATATGGGTGCGATGGTGTGGAGCTGAGGCTGCTTTTCCATGTCGTTCTCCCCTCGTATTTGTGCTGCCATCGTACCACGGCGGCGGAGGAAAAACAAGCGGGGAGCGGCAAAAACCACCGGAGGAGGAGCTTTCGCTCCTCCTCCTTTCAAACGAACGGCAAGGCAAGGTCGCGCCGCCGTGCGTCTGAGAGGTATCATGCGCGGAAATCCGCAAAAAATACACTTTGCCTTTTGCGCCGTCTGTGCTACAATAGGCTCACTGTGACAGACGAGAGCGAAAGGAGCCGCCATGCAGCCTTTGGCACATTTCAAAACCATCACGCACCACCGACATCTGGTGTGTAAATACTGCTTCCGACTGGGACTTTATCGGCAGGGGCTGCTGCACGACCTGAGCAAGTACGCGCCCTGCGAGTTCTGGCGCGGCGCGAAATACTATCAGGGCTACCGCAGCCCGAACGACGCCGAGCGCCGCACGAACGGCGTGAGTCTTGCGTGGCTGCACCACAAGGGGCGCAACCGCCACCACTTTGAATACTGGATCGATTACTGCATCGGCGAGGACGGCAGGCCCTACATGGGCGGGTGCAAAATGCCGCTGCGCTATGTGGCCGAGATGTTCTGCGACCGCATCGCCGCCTGCAAAACCTATCTCAAGGAACAATATACGCCCGCCGCGCCCTATGACTATTACATCCGCTCGAAGGGTCATATTCTCATCCACCCCGAAACGAGCGACGAGATCGAGGAAATGCTGCGCGTGCTGCGCGACGAGGGCGAGGAGGCGGCGTTTTCCCATGTCCGTGCGCTGCTGCGGCGGGAAAATGCGGAAAAATAACGCACAAAAGTGCGTTTCTCCCTTGCATTTTTTCTTTAACGGGAGTAAACTACTTATCGAATTTTGCAATAGGACGGACAAAACTGCTATGAGCCACCCGTACAAAACCCGCGAGGGCGGTGCGACTGTTACGGTCTTCGTGCCTTACGACTGCCGCAACCACTGCCCCTTCTGCATCAATAAAAGAGAATATGCCGACTGCTCCGGCTTCAGCGTGGAGGCCATTTTGAAGTCCATCGCCGTGATGGACGCGATCACGCCGTACTGCGACTTTGTCTTTACCGGCGGCGAGCCCTTCGCCCAGCTCGACGACCTGCAGCGGATGCTCGACGCGGTGCCCGGAACGCACAAGGTGTATATCAACACCACCTTCCCCGTGCAGCCGGGGTGCAGTGCGGAGGAGATGCTCGACTTTCCCCGCCGCAACGCGGACAAGATCTCCTGCATCAATGTTTCGCGCCATCTCCAGCGCTATGTGGAGGAGTCGCCGGACGAGGTGGTGGGAGCCATCGCCACCCCCACGCGCATCAACTGCGTGCTCTATCGTAATTATCCCTCAGATCAGCTCACCGCGTATGCCGAGCGCTGGCGGAAGTATGACATTCCCGTCCAGTTCCGCTACGACTACACTGAGACCACGCCGGAGAACCTCTACGAGCAGGAAAACGACAGGATCTTACAGGACCTCAAGCGCCAGTTCACCTACAAGGGGCTCGACGGCTGTCGGATGCGCAACGGCTTTCACTTCGACTACAAGGGCCTGCACATGACCTATCACAAAACGCTGCCCTACTCGACCATCGTGGAAACGGGCGAGGATGGCGTGACCTACGATATCCTCTACGATCTGCTCATCAAGCAGAACGGTGAGCTCCAGTCCGACTGGACGGGCGAGCCGCTGGATGTGGAGAAGTACCGCAGGGTCGTCTATGAGCCCTATGACCTCCATGTGATCGAGGGTATCGTCGATTTCTGATACAGCGGACAAACGAACAACAAAAGCTCCGGCCGGTTTTTCGGTCGGAGCTTTTCTTCGCAAGGGGGCTAACGCAGCTGTGCCGCGCGCTCCTGCCGCAGCTCACGCAGCGTGGGGACGATGACGCACAGCGAGGCGGCGAGGAAGAAGACGATGCCGATCATGCGGTTGACGCTGATGACCTCGTGATACACGAGCACCGCCAGCAGCGTCGCCAGTACGGGCTTGATGAGGTAGATGAACGAGGCTTCGGTCGCGGAGGTGTACTCGGCGATCTTTGCTGTGAGGAAAAAGCCGATGGCCGCGCAGCCGATGCCGACATGGCAGAGCAGGAGCGTCGAGCTGAGCGTGAAGCCGGTGAAAAAGGGCACATCGGCAAAAATGTCCAGCCCAAGGCGGCGGTACAGCGCGCCGACGGCGGGAAGATGGCCGAGCAGCAGCAGCGCGAGCAGCTCAGCGCCGCCGAGGAGCAGGTTGAAGGTCGAGATGGCCAGCGCGCCGAGCCGCGGGAGGCGCAGCTTGCAGAGCGTGCCGTACAGGGCGAAGAGCAGCGTTGCGAGCAGGATCTCGACAAAGCCGCGCGGGCTGAGCTCAAGCTTTGCGGGGTTGAGGATAAAGAGAATGCCGATCAGCTCGACGCCGATGGCGATGAGGTGGTTCTTTTTCAGCGGCTCGTGCAAAATGAGGTGTGCGGCGGCGAGAGCGAAAACGGGGTTGCCCGAGTAGATGATGGAGGTCGCCGAGGCGTCCATGTGCAGCACCGCCATTTGCAGGAGCGACATGTGCAGCGTGACCGTCAGAAAGCCGAGCAGGGCAAAATAGCGCCAGTCGGAGCGGGTGAGCCGGACACCCCGCTGCCGCAGTGAGCGCAGGGCGAAGGGCAGCAACGCCAGCGCGCCGAGCAGCACGCGCTCGGCGGTGACCTGCATGGGCGCGAACGCGCCGCCGAGGGCCTTGAGCGCGACTTCGGTGGTGGAGTAGAGCATGGCGGTGAGCAGGATGTAAAGATAGCCGCGTTGCCGATTCATGGCGTCAGCCCTCGCTTTCCATAGGATGAAGCAGAGTCATTGTATGCTCCGAGCGCAGAAAAAGCAACAAGAAAGTGCCGCTTCCGAGAGGAAACGGCACTTTTTCTGATCGGACTGCGCTTTTGTTACTTGACTTCGGCGGCCTTCTTGCTCTCCCACTTGGTGACGCAGAGCGCGCAGGAGATGTCGCCCGTGATGTTCAGGCAGGTGCGGCCCATGTCGAACAGGCGATCCACGCCGTAGATGATCATGATCATATCGACGGGGATGTTCATCGCCTGAAGCACCATGGCGAGCATGATCATGCCCGCACCGGGGGTGCCGGCGGTGCCGATGGAGGCGAGCGTCGCGGTGACGACGATGGTGACCATCTGGCCGACAGTCAGCGTCATGCCGCAGCAGGTGGCGAGGAAGATGGTGGCGACGCACTGATAAATGGCGGTACCGTCCATATTGATGGTCGCGCCGAGGGGGATGACGAAGGAGGAAACATCATTCTCCGCACCCAGCTCCTCCGAGCACTCCATGCTCAGCGGAATGGTCGCGGCGGAGGAGGTGGAGGTGAAGGCGAAGATCATCGCGGGGGACGCCTTCTTGAAGAAGGTGATCGGATTGACGCCCGCGAACGCCTTGGCGGAGACGGAGTAGCAAAGGACTGCGTGGACGATGTAGCCAAGGTAGGCGCAGCCGAGGACGATGCCGAGGGAGCCGAGGATCTCGGGGCCCTGCGTGGCGACGACCCAAGCCATCATGGTGAACACGCCGATGGGGCTGAGAGAAATGATGAACGCCATCATGCGCTCGATGACCGCGTAGAGGGAGGTGACCATATCCTGCGTGAGCTTGCCCTTTTCGCCTGCCGCAAGGATGCCGCCGCCGAGAAGAATGGCGATGACGATGACCTGAAGCATATTGGAGGTGCGGAAGGACTCCCAAAGGTTACTGGGGAAGATGCCGATGAGGGTATCCATGAAGTTGGCGCTGGTGGCCTTCTCCCAGACCTGACCGTCAACGAGCTGCAGGGTGGGGAAGAGGCCGACGTTGTTGAAGATGTTGGCAAACACGAGGCCGATGACGCAGGCAACGGCGGTGGTGACGAGGAAGTACGCGACGGTCTTCCAGCCGACGGAGCCGACCTTCTTCATGTCGCCCATGGAGATGATGCCGTCGATCATCGACAGCAGCACGACAGGCACGACGATGAACTTGAGAAGGTTGACAAAGATGGTGCCGAAGGGCTTGAGGTAGTTGGTCGTGATCTCGGGCTTACCCATAAAGTAGAAGGCAAGGCCGACCACGATGCCGAGAATCAGAGCAATTACGATCTGTACCGGCAGGCTGAGTTTTTTCTTTTCCATAATACACACGCTCTCCTATACTGTTTTTGACTTATAGAAATAACCTATAAATCACACTGCCATTATACTGCGAAGCGGCGGGTTTTGCAAGAGCAACGACCGTTTTTCTATATGTGATTTTCCACAAAATATAAAGGAAAAGCGATCGGCGATATGGGCAGGCAAAAAATTTTGTGCGGCTACTTGCAATATGCGGAACTTTTCGGTACGATAGAAACAGAAAACGCAAGACGCCGCACGGCGGCGGAAAGGATCGGCTATGAGAGTCATCACAGGCACAGCGCGCGGGCGCCGACTGAATGAATTGAAGGGCTTTGATACCCGCCCGACGACCGACAAGGTCAAGGAGGGCATTTTCTCCGCGATCCAGTTTGAGGTGGAGGGCGCGCGCGTGCTCGACCTGTTCGCGGGCACGGGGCAGCTGGGCATTGAGGCGCTCTCGCGCGGGGCGGCGCGCGCGGTGTTTGTCGAACGGCGCAGCGACGCGGTGAAGCTGATCCGCGAAAATCTGGCGCTGACAGGGCTGGAGAGCGGCGCGCAGGTCGTGTGCGGCGACGCGGCAGCCTATCTGGGCGCCCTGCGGGAGCGGTTCGACATCATTTTCCTCGACCCGCCTTACGCCGACGACCTGCTGGAGCGCAGCATCGCGCACATCGCGCGGTTTGACATTTTATCGCCCGATGGTATAATGATCGCAGAAAGTCCGGCGGAGAAGGAGCTGCCTGCGCTCAGCGCGCCCTACCGTGTGGCGCGGGAGTATCGCTACGGCAGGATCAAGGTCACGCTCTACCGCCGCGACGGGGAGGAGACGACATGAGAGAGGAACGCATCGCCGTATTCCCCGGCAGCTTCGACCCCGTGACGCTCGGCCACATGGACATCATTGAGCGTGCGGCGGAGCTTTTCGACCGCGTGTATGTCGCCATTGTGCCGAACGGCGCGAAGGCGCACCCGATGTTCACCGACGAGGAAAAGCTGGAGCTGATGCGCGTGAGCGTCGCGCCGCTGGAGAATGTCGAGGCGGCGCTGTGGCACGGTCTGCTGACCGATTTTGCCGCGCAGAAGGGCGCGCGCTTTCTCGTGCGCGGCGCGCGGAACAGTGTGGATTTTGACGCGGAGTATCAGCTTTCGCTGATTTATAAGGATGTGTCCGGCGGGACGCTCGACACGGTGCTTTTCTGTGCCGCGCCCGCACACCAGCACATTTCCTCCACGATGGCGCGCGAGATGGTGAAGTACCGTCAGCCGCTGGAGAAGTATCTGCCGGCCGCGGCCGCGGACTTGATCAAGAGAAAGGATAGGGGATAACGATGGCTGAAGAGAATGTGCAGAAGCTGCTGGATATGCTGTATGAAATGATCGACGAGGCAAAAAACGCGCCGCTGTCGAGCGACAAGTGCGTGCTCAACCGCGACGAGGCGCTCGACCTGCTCGATGAGATCCGCGCGCAGATGCCCGTTGAGCTCAAGCGCGCGCAGGAGCTGGTCCGCGCCCGCGACGAGTATGTCGAGGCCGCCAAGCGCGATGTCGAGCGCATGATGCAGAAGGCGGAGTTTGAGGCCAAGAGCAAGGTCTCCGAGAGCGAGGTGCTCACCGCCGCGCGCAACAAGGGGCACGACATCGTCAATCGCGCCGAGGAACGCTCGCGCGAGATGTACCGCGTGGCGAACGACTACTCCGAGGATGTGCTGCGCCGCACGGAGGAGGCGGTCCAGATGGCGCTCGACGAGGTCAAGCAGACGCGCGTGCGCTTCCGCGCCGCCTCGGCAGAGCAGATGCAGCGCCGCCGCGAGGAGCTGAACCGATCTTTGGAGAAAAACGACAAAGAGGATAGGTAAAATTCGTTATATCTGACAAGGGACTTCTTTGAATTTTACCGCATGATTATATTTTGCGATGGGAATGAAGCACGCCACAAGATGTTGTGGCGTGCTTTTTCTTCTCTCTTCGACAATGAAACGGGTGTTTTGGTTTCTGCGAAAAATGCCGCGGAAAAATGCCGGAAAAGCGCGGGAAAGCCTTAAAAATAAGGAAAATTTCTGCTTGCAATTCAAAAAAAGATTATGTATACTCAAAACATGAAGTGGGGAAAAGTGGTGCCAGGTGTTTAAAAGTGGTGCCATTGCCCCCAAAATGCAGGAGAGTGGAGCGAAGCGACTTCCCCGAAAAAAGAGGGAGCCGCTGCTTTGCCCTCTTTGCAGCATCTCTAAATCAATGCCGAGGGGGGAGCGCTTTGACGGGTCAGTATCAGCACAGCATTGACGCCAAGGGCAGAGTGTTTATCCCCGCGAAGCTCCGCGAGGAGCTCGGCGAGACCTTTTATGTCACGATGGGCATGGACTCCTGCCTGAGCGTTTATTCCGACGCGAGCTGGGCCAAGTTCACCGAGAAGTTCGAGAGCCTGCCCTACACCAAGACCAAGGCCATGCGCCCGCTCTTCGCCAACGCGGCGAAGTGTGAGCCGGACAGTCAGGGGCGCATCCTGCTGCCACAGAAGCTGCGCGCCTACGCGGGACTGGATAAGGATGTGGTCATCATCGGTGTATCCAACCGCGCCGAGATCTGGAACGCGGAGCGCTGGGCCGCGCTGGAGGCCGAGCAGCTCGATCCCGAGAACCTTGCCGCCGTGATGGAAGAGCTGGGCTTCTGAGATGGACGAGATCAACTACGGCCACAAGCCGGTGCTGCTGCACGAATGTCTCAATGCGCTTGCCATCAGACCTGACGGCGTTTACCTCGACGGGACGCTCGGGCGCGCGGGGCACTCGCTGGAGATCGCCCGCCGCCTGACGGCGGGAGGGCGGCTCATTGCCCTCGACCGCGACGAGACCGCCATCGAGGCGGCGACGCGGCGGCTCGCGGACTATATGGACCGCGTGACGCTGGTGCACTCCAACTTCAGCGCGCTCGACGAGGTGCTGCGCGAGCTGGGCGTTCACGGCGTGGACGGGATGCTCTTCGACCTCGGCGTTTCCTCGCCGCAGCTTGACGACGCGAGCCGGGGCTTTTCCTACAAGCAGGACGCGCCGCTCGATATGCGCATGGACGAGAGCGCGGGCTACACTGCGCGCGAGCTCATTAACACCGTGAGCTATGACGAGCTCAAGCGCATCCTCTATGAATACGGCGAGGAGCGCTGCGCGCCCGCCATCGCCAAAAAAATCTGCGCCTGCCGCGAGCAAAGGCCCATCGAAACGACGCTGGAGCTGGCAGACATCATCCGCGCGGCGATGCCTGCCGCGGCGCTGCGCGAAAAGCAGCACCCCGCCAAGCGGAGCTTTCAGGCCATCCGCATCGCGGTCAACGACGAGCTGGGCGAGCTGCCGCCGATGCTCTCCGCCGCCGAAAAAAATCTCAAGTCGGGCGGCAGGCTCGCGGTCATCACCTTCCATTCGCTCGAGGACCGCATCGTCAAGCGCGAGCTGCAAGCGCTCGCCACGGGCTGCACCTGCCCGCCAGAGTTTCCGGTGTGCGTGTGCGGGAAAAAGCCGAAAATGAAGCTCATCACCCGCAAGCCCATCGTCTCGGGCGATGAAGAACTGAACGATAACCCACGCGCGCGCAGCGCCAAGCTGCGCGTGGCGGAAAAGTGCTGAAGTAGTCGGAGGGAGAACGCTATGGCACGCACGAGCCGCAGACAACCGAATAGCTACCGCGGCGGCCGTGTGGTCGGCAATCTTGCCTATGATTACAGCTACGCCGAGCGGCGGGAGCGCCGCGCCCCACAGCCCGCGCCGGAGCGGCGCGAGGAGTTTATCCGTCCGCCGCAGCGGAGGGAAAAGGCCGCTGTGCGCCCGCGCGTGCGCGAGCGGCAGAGGGTATCGGGCGTGCTGACGCTCGGCTTTGCCGCGCTTGCCGCGCTGATCGTGGTCGTGCTGATGAGCTACGCACAGCTCACGAGCATTTCCGCCGAGGTGGTCTCGATGCAAAAGGAGCTCAAGTCGCTCGACGCCGAGCATGTCGCGCTGCTCACGCAGTATGAGCGGACCTACGATCTGGAAACGGTGAAGGCGGCGGCCGCCGCCACCGGCATGAGCAAGCCCAGCTCCTCGCAGATCAGCTACATCGACCTCTCCGCCCCCGACAGCGTGGAGCTTTGCCAAACGCAGGGCGTCAGCGTCCTCAGCCGGGTGTTCACCTCGCTGGGACAGGGCGTGTGCAGCGTGGTGGAATATTTCAGTTGAGCGAAGCCTATACATAAGGAGTAAGGAGCTTCCTTACTCCTTGTTTTGCCATTATGCCCCTTGTGCCATGAGGAGGAACGACCGTGCCGACACCCCCGAAAAGAAGACCCGACAGCGCGCGCCGCGCCAACCGCATCATCCAGCAGAGAACGCTACTGCTGCTGGCTTTGCTGGGCGTCGGCAGCTTTGTGCTGCTCTTTTTCCAGCTCTACAAGCTGCAGATCCGCCAGCACGACGAGCTGCAGAACCTCGCCGTGCGCCAGCAGACGCTGCGCACGACCGTGGAGGCCAGCCGCGGCATGATCTACGACCGCAACAGCGACATCCTCGCCATCTCCTCAACGGCGGAGAATGTCTGCGTTTCGCCGCTTGACATCGCGCGGAACGAGCAGGATCAGGAGCTGATCGCAAACGGCCTCGGCGAGATCCTCGGTGTGGAGCCGTCGTATATCCTCGATGAGATGAAGAATACGGCCTCGCAGTATGAGGTCATCAAGTCCAAGGTCGAGCAGGAGACCGCGGACAAGGTACGCGCGTTCATCAGCGAAAATAAGATCAAGGGCGTTTTCCTCAGACCGACCTCCAAGCGCTACTACCCCTATTCCTCGCTCGCCGCGCATGTCATCGGCTTTGTCAACGCCAACGGCGGTGCCTACGGGCTTGAGGCGGTGTATGACGAGGCGCTGACGGGCCAGAGCGGCATGGTGGTCTCCGCGCGCGACCGCGACGGCCGCCCGCTGCTCTATGACTATGAGCAGTATTTCGACGCCGAGAACGGCGACAGCCTGGTAACGACACTCGATAAAACGGTGCAGTATTATCTTGAAAAGGGGCTTGAGGAGCTCGAGAGCCGCTACGGCACCGGCGTGGGCGCGACCGGCATCGTCATCGATGTGAATACCGGCGGCGTGCTCGCCATGGCGTCGCTGCCGACCTACGACCTCAACGCGCCCGCCGCCATTTTCAACCAGGAGATGCTCGCTGCGGGCATGAGCGACGAGGAGCTCAGCGCAGCGGCCAAGGACTTACAGAATGTCCAATGGCGCAACAAGGCCATCAACGACACCTTCCAGCCCGGCTCGACCTTCAAGATCATCACGCTGGCCATGGCGCTGGAGGAGGGCAAGGTCAAGCTGTCCGACACCTTCAGCTGTTCGGGCTATCTGATGGTGGAGGGGGCGAAGATCAACTGCTCCAAGCGCACCGGTCACGGGCAGCAGGACCTCATCACCGCCTTCGCAAATTCCTGCAACCCCGCCTTTATGAACATCGGTATGCGCCTTGGCAACACGACCTTTTATAACTATATGAAAGCCTTCGGCTTGACCGGCAAGAGCGGCATCGACACCACCGGCGAGGCGAGCGGCTTTGTCAACAAGGAGATCGAATACTCCACGCTGGCGCTGGCGTGCTACTCCTTCGGACAGAACTTCAATGTCACGCCGCTTTCCCTCATCAACGCGCAGGCGGCCTGCGTCAACGGCGGCTATCTGCGCAAGCCCTACATCGTCTCCGAGGTGCTCGACCAGGAGGGGAATGTCAAGTACCGTCACGACACCACGCCCCTGCGCCAGGTCATCTCCGAGGACACCTCCAAGACCGTGCGCGACATCATGGAGTATGAGGTCGAGAGCGGCACGGGCAAGAACGGCAAGGTCGTCGGCTACCGCATCGGCGGCAAGACCGGCACCGCCGACCAGATCGACGGGAGCGTCACGGTCTCGTTCACCTGCTGCGCGCCGGCGGACGACCCGCAGATCATGATGCTGCTCACCCTCAGCAACGCCAGCGACAAGACCGGCACCTACCGCTCGGGCGGCAACATGGCCGCGCCCGTGGCGTCGAGCGTGATGGCAGAGATCCTGCCCTATCTCGGCATCGAGCCGACTTACAGCGCCGACGAGATGGTCGGCGCGGACAAGACCGTGCCGAATGTCGTCGGGCTCAGCCTCGACGCGGCGACGGCGAAGCTCAAGGCCGAGGGCTTTTCCTGCCGCGGCATCGGCGCGGGTGAGACCGTGACCGACCAGACGCCGCTCGGCGGCGCGATCGTGCCGAACAACGCGGAGATCCTGCTCTACCTCGGCGCGGAGAAATCCACAGAGCTCTGCATCGTGCCGAGCGTCGTGGGCGACAGCGCCGCGACGGCGAACCGCAAGCTGACCGACGCGGGACTGATCATGTCTGTATCGGGTGCGAGCGGCGGCAGCTCGGCGAGCGTGCGCGCCATCTCGCAGTCGGAGGAGGCGGGCAAGGAGGTACCCGCCGGAACGGTGGTGCGCGTGCAGTTCAGCGACGGCTCCGTAAGGGATTAAAAGCACCGAAGAGAGCAAGACTTGACAGAGAAAGGACGATGCGCCTACGAAGCTCTGTGAGCTTTTGAGCGCCCTTGACAGCTTTACCCTCCTCCGCGCCGACGCGCGGACGGAGATCAGAGACCTCACACTCGACTCCCGCGCCGCGGGGGAGGGCAGCCTCTTTTTCGCGCTGCATGGCGAGCAGGAGGACGGCGCAGACTACGCGGGAGAGGCGCTTGCGCGCGGCGCGGTCTGCGTGGTGACGGAGCGCTCGGCCGCAAATACGCCCTGCGTGCTCGTCCCCGACGCGCATGAGGCGGCGGCAAGGCTCGCCGCGAGGTGGTACGGCGAGCCGGCGAAGCGCATGAGGGTGGTCGGCGTGACCGGCACGAACGGCAAGACGACCACGACCTATCTTTTAAAGCAGCTTCTCGAGCGCTGCCTCGGCGCGAGGGTCGGGCTGATCGGCACCAATCAGAACATGATCGGCGAGCGCGTGCTGCCCGCCGAGCGCACCACGCCCGATGCGCTGACGCTCCAGCGGCTGCTGCGCGAGATGGCGGACGAGGGCTGCACCCACGCGGTGATGGAGGTCTCCTCCCACGCGCTCGTGCAGCGCCGCGTCGGTGCGATCGAATTCGCGCTCGGCGTGTTTACCAACCTCACGCAGGATCATCTTGACTACCATGGTACAATGGAAGCCTACTGTGATGCGAAGGCGCGGCTCTTTCGCCAATGCCGCGCCGCCGTGGTCAACGGCGACGATCCGTGGACCGAACGGCTGCTGCGCGGCATGAGCTGTCCGCTCACGCGCTTCGGGCAGGGGCTGGCGAACGACCTTGTCGGCTGGGACGCGCACTACTGCGCCGACCGCGTGAGTTTTACCCTGTGCAGCGACAGCGAGCAGTTTCCCGCCACGCTGCATATTCCGGGCGCGTTTTCGCTCTACAACGCGCTGGCGGCGCTCGCCGCGGCGCGCGCCCTCGGCGTATCGCTCACGGACGCCTCACGCGCGCTTTCGCTCTGTCGGGGCGTGCAGGGACGGGCGGAGGTCGTGCCGACGGAGACGGACTACACCGTGCTCATCGACTACGCCCACACGCCAGACGGGCTTGCCAACATCCTCTCGGCGGTGTGCGGCTTTGCCGACGCGCGCGTGCTCGTGGTGTTCGGCTGCGGCGGCGACCGCGACCGCACGAAGCGCGCCGAGATGGGGCGCATCGCCGCGCGGCTCGCGGACGAGGTGATCCTCACCTCGGATAACCCGCGCACGGAGGATCCCTACGCGATTTTGCACGAGATCCTCGGCGGCATGGCGGGCAGCACGACGCCCTTTGCCGTCATTGAAAGCCGCCGCGAGGCCATCGCCTGCGCGCTCGACCACGCCCGCACGGGCGATGTGGTGGTGCTTGCGGGCAAGGGACACGAGACCTATCAGGTGGTCGGCACCGAAACGCTGCCGCTCGACGAGCGGCAGGTGGTGCGTGAGCACCTGAGCCGATAAAAAACGAAAGAGCCGCGCGCCGCGCGGCGGAAGGACTACGCTATGAAACTGATCGCTGCCTGCATTGTGAGCTTTCTCATCACTGCCGTTACAGGACACTTCCTCGTCCCCGAGCTGCGCAAGCTCAAGGCGGGGCAGAGCATTCGCGAGGACGGCCCGACATGGCATGCGGGCAAGTCCGGCACGCCGACGATGGGCGGGCTGATGTTCATTTTCGGCATCTTAGCCACCATTCTGATCTTCGGCTGGAGCGCCATGCGCGCGGGCAGCTTCGCACACCTCTATGTCTTTGCCTTTGCCGCCGTGTTCGGGCTGATTGGCTTTTGTGATGATTATCAGAAGGTCAAAAAGCATCAAAATCTCGGCTTGACCGCACTTCAGAAGTTTGCGCTTCAGCTTGCCGCCGCGGTGGTGTTCCTCTGCCTGATGCGCTATGAGGGGCTGCTGACGCCGAACCTCTATGTGCCCTTCTTCCATGTGTCGCTCGTGATGAACTGGCCGGTCTACATGGTGTTCGCGGCCTTTGTCATCGTCGGCACGGTCAACGCCGTCAACATCACCGACGGCATCGACGGCCTTGCCGGCAGCGTGACGGTGCCCGTGGCGCTGTTTTTCGCGGTGGTCGGCGCGTGGTGGGGCTATGAAAAGGACCTCGGCGTTTTCGCCGCGGCGATGGTCGGGGGACTGTTCGGCTTTCTCGTCTACAACTTCCATCCCGCCAAGGTGTTCATGGGCGACACAGGCTCGCTCTTCCTCGGCGGCGCGGTGGCAGGGCTGGCCTTTGCCTATGATATGCCGCTCATTTTGCTGGTCGTGGGCATCGTCTACATCTGCGAAACGCTCTCGGACATCATTCAGGTCGCCTACTTCAAGGCAACGCACGGCAAGCGCATCTTCAAGATGGCGCCGCTGCACCACCACTTTGAGCTGTGCGGCTGGAGCGAGGTCAAGCTTGTGACCATCTTCACGCTGGTCTCCGCCGTGTTCTGTATGTTAGCCCTGTGGGGCGTGATCGGGAGATACCATTTCTGAAAACGCATCAAAAGCCGTTGGGAGGTGAGGACACATGACCAAGGAAGAGCGCGAGCTGCGGCGCGAACAGCGCGAGCACATGAAGCGCATGGAGGCCGCCGCGAAGGAGGCGGGCCGCGGGCCGATCGATGTGCCGTTCCTCCTGCTTGTGTTGCTGCTCACGGGCATGGGGCTGATCATGCTGCTCTCGGCGAGCTTTCCCTCTGCCTATTATGAGACGGGCAACCCGATCTATTACTTCAAGCGGCAGGCGGAATTTGCCGCACTTGGCCTTATCGCCATGGTCGTCATCGGGCGCATCAACTACGCGCGCTTCCGCGGCGTGGCGAAGATCGCGCTGATCGTGTCGGTCGTATTGCTGACGATGGTTATTGTGCCGGGCATCGGCATCACGAGCCACGGCGCGACGCGCTGGCTCGGTATTCCGGGTACGGACCTGCAATTTCAGCCCTCGGAGATCGCCAAGCTCGGTGTCATCCTCCACTTTGCCGACAGCATCTCGAAGAAAAAGGACAAGATGAAAACGATCCGCTACGGCATTTTGCCCTATGCGCTGATCCTCGGCGTCATCACGATTTTGATGAAGAAGGAGCCGCACTTTTCCGGCATGGTGCTCATCCTCGGCATCGGCGCGTCGATGATGTTCGTCGGCGGCATCCGCGGCTACTGGGTGGGCGTCGGCGCGGGCGGCGTGGCAGCGGTGGCGTATGCGTTCCTCTCGGGCCTCATCACCTACAACTCCTCGCGCATCGCCATCTGGCTCGATCCGCTCAACGATGCCTTTAAAACTGACACGGGCTATCAGACGCGCCAGAGCCTCATCGCCATCGGCTCGGGAGGGCTGCTCGGCCTCGGCCTCGGCAAAAGCCGGCAGAAGTTTCTGTTTCTGCCCGAGGAGCACAACGACTGCATTTTCTCCATCGTCTGCGAGGAGCTGGGCCTGATCGGCGCGGTGCTCATCATGGCGATCTTCGCGCTGCTCATCATCCGCGGCTACTGGATCGCGCTGCACGCGCGCGACCGCTTCGGCAGCCTTCTTGTCGTGGGCATCACCACGCAGATCGCGCTGCAGGTATTTTTGAACATCGCGGTCGTGACAAATCTTGTGCCGAACACAGGTATTTCGCTGCCGTTTTTCAGCTACGGCGGCACGGCGCTCGCCATCCAGTTGGCGGAGATGGGCGTGGTGCTGAGCGTATCGCGGCAGATGCCGCCGACATGAGGAGGGAGCGCATGAATGTCATCTTTACCTGCGGCGGCACGGCGGGGCATGTCAATCCCGCGCTGGCGCTCGCGGGCTTTCTGCGGGAAAAGGATCCCTCGGTCCGCATCCTCTTTGTCGGCGCGGAGCGCGGGCTGGAGCGCGACCTGATCGCGCACACGGACTATCCCTTTAAAACGGTCAATATTTCGTCCTTCCACCGCTCGCTCAAGCCGAGAGAGCTCAGACACAACCTTATTTCCCTGCGAAACCTCCTGCACGCAAAGCGCGAGGCGGACGCGATATTGGACGAATTCAAGCCCGATCTCATCGTCGGCACGGGCGGCTACGCGAGCTACCCCATCGTGCGCTACGGACACGCGCGCGGCATCCCGACGGCAGTGCACGAGTCGAACGCTGTGCCGGGGCTGACGACGCGGCTGCTGGAGGCGCATTGCGAGCGCATCATGGTCGGCTTTGAGGACTGTCGGCAGTATTATCGGCACAAGGAGAAGGTGGTCGTCACCGGCACGCCGGTGCGCGGCGACTTCTTCACGCAGACAAAGGAACAGGCGAAGGAAAAGCTGGGCGTCAACGACGGCCGGCCTCTCGTCGTTTCCTTCTGGGGCAGCCTCGGCGCGGGAAATATGAACCGCGTCACGGCGGAATTCCTTTACCTTGAGGCGGCGAAGGAGCCGTTTCACCACATTCACTCGGTCGGTTCGCTCGGCTGGCAGAGGATGCACGAGTGGGTGAGCGGCTACGGCGTGGACCTGCGCGAGCATCCCTCGCTCGATGTGCGCGAGTATATCTACGATATGGCCGATGTCATGCGTGCGGCCGACCTTGTCATCTGCCGCGCGGGGGCCTCGACCCTCAGCGAGCTGACGGCGCTCGGCGTACCGGCCATCCTCGTGCCGTCGCCGAATGTGACGAACCACCATCAGGAGAAGAACGCCGCCGTGCTCGGCGAGCATGGCGCGGCGATCGTCCTTCCCGAGGAGGGGCTGGACGGCAAGCGGCTCTTTACCGAGGCCGCCGCGCTGCTGCGCGACGAAAAGCGGCGCGCGGCGATGCACGAGGCCTCGCGCAAGCTCGGCGTGCGCGACGCGACCGAGCGTATCTGCGAAACGGTCATGGCGCTTTTGCGGAAATAAGTGCCGCAAAAGGGCAAAGAACCATCAAAAAAACGGCGAAAATCTCCCGAGTCGGAACCCCGACGCACCCCGGTCGCATACTATGGCTTAGTTTGTGACCTGTGGGAAAGGGGAGGAAGGGCACATGAGCCATTTGATCATTGAGGGCGGCACGCCGCTTCGGGGGGAACTGACGATACAGGGCAGCAAAAACAGCGTGCTGCCTGTGCTGGCGGCGACCATTTTATCGCGCGGCGCCTGCCGCATTGAGAACTGTCCGCAGCTGCGCGATGTGGACGCGTCCGCCGCCATCCTGCGCCACCTCGGCTGCCGCGTGCGGCGCGACGGAACGGCGCTGGAGGTGGACACCGCGCCGATGTCACGCTGTGACATCCCGGATGAGCTGATGCGCGAGATGCGCTCGTCCGTCATTTTTCTCGGCGCCATCCTCGCGCGGCAGGGCGAGGCGGTGCTCTCGTATCCGGGCGGTTGTGAGCTCGGCCCGCGGCCCATCGACCTGCATCTTGCCGCCCTGCGCGCGCTGGGCGCGGAGATCACCGAGCGCGGCGGCGCACTGCACTGCAAGGCGAAGCGGCTTTGCGGCACCGATATTACGCTCGCCATTCCGAGCGTCGGCGCGACGGAAAACGCCATTCTCGCCGCCTGCGGCGCGGAGGGTACGACCGTCATTTACAACGCGGCGCGCGAGCCTGAAATCGTCGATCTTCAGACGCTTTTGCAGGCGATGGGCGCACGCGTGAACGGCGCGGGCGGCTCCATCATCACCGTCGAGGGCGGCGCGCCGCTGCACGGCTGTACGCACCGCGTCATCGGCGACCGCATCGTCTGCGCGACCTATCTCTGCGCCGCGGCCGCGGCGGGCGGCGAGGTGCGCCTCGTCGGCGTGGACTACCGCACGGTCTCCACCGTGGCGCTCTCGCTCGCCGAGGGCGGCTGTGAGGTAAAGAGCGAAGAGGACAGCATTTTTCTGCGCTCGAACGGAGCTCTGCGCGCCGTGCGCCCCGTGCGCACCGCGCCCTATCCGGGCTTTCCGACCGACGCGCAGCCCGTGCTGATGGCGGCACTTTTGAAAAGCGAGGGCAGCACGGTCTTTGTCGAAAATATTTTTGAAAACCGCTATCGCCATGTCGACGAGCTCTCGCGCATGGGCGCGGAGGTGCGCGTGGCGGGGCGTGTGGCCGTGGTGAACGGCGTAAAGACGCTCCACGGCGCGGCGGTCAAATGCACCGACCTGCGCGGCGGCGCGGCGCTGGTGCTCGCGGGGCTTTGCGCAGAGGGTACGACGCGCGTGACGGAGCTGATGCACATCGACCGCGGCTATGACGCCATCGAGCGCGACCTGAGCGCGCTCGGCGCGCGCATCCGCAGAGAGATTACATAGAAAACGAAAAGGACACAAAAGCTATGGCACGAAATCGCAGCACGAACCGCAGACGCCGACGGGGAAGATTTTCCTTCCTGCTCAAGCTCGTATGCCTGCTGCTCATCATCGGTGCGGTCATCGCGGCGCTGACGCTTTTCTTCAAGGTGCAGAGCATCGCGGTGAGCGGCAACGAGCGCTATTCGCAGGAGGAGGTCGTCGCCGCCTCCGGCATCAGGGTCGAGGATAACCTCTTCCTGCTCAACAAATACAGCGCCGCGCAGGCCATCTTTGAAACGCTGCCCTATGTGGAGGAGGCGACGATCAAGCGCTCGCTTCCCGACACCATCGTCATCACGGTGCGCGAGTGCGCCGCCGCGGCGGGCGTCGTCACGGCGGAGGGCACATGGCTCATCAGCGAGAACGGCAAGCTCCTTGAGCAAGCAGACGCCCTGCCCGCAGGCTGCCCGGAGGTCGTCGGCCTCACGATCGACGCACCCGCGCCGAGCGCGCAGCTCTCGCTCGGCGAAGATAAAACGCTGCCGATGGAAACGCTGCTGACGCTGCTGCGCGCGGCGGGCGGCAGCGGGATGCGCGCGGGCATCGGGCGCATCGACCTCTCCGACGCTGCGGACATCACCTTCACCTACCTCGGCCGCTTCACAGTGCGCCTGCCGTGGGACGCGGATCTTGAGCTCATTTTCCGCAGCGTGCAGCAGATGGTGAACGAGCTGGAGTCGAACCAGACCGGCGAGATCAATTATATGCTGCTCGAGAGCCAGGGAGAGATACATTTCATCCCCGCAAAGTGAGGCGAGCAAAAAAGTTTGCGGGAAATCGGCCGCGGCTATTGACCGCGGCGGAAAAGCGTTATACAATAGACTTGCTTTCAAATACACTCGATGTTGTGGCGTTCCCGACGGGAGCCGCCCGCATTCTACAAGAGATAGCAGGAGGAACCGATATGGCATTCGGATTGGACACCGGCGTTGAAAATGTCGTCAGGATCAAGGTCATCGGTGTGGGCGGCGGCGGCAACAACGTGGTCAACCGCATGGTGCGCTCCGGTACCCGCGGCGTGGATTTCGTCGCGGTCAACACCGATAAGCAGGCGCTCAATGTTTCCAGCGCGACCTATAAAATTCAGATCGGCGAGAAGCTGACCCACGGTCAGGGCGCCGGCAGCGACCCCGAGGTGGGGCGCAAGAGCGCGGAGGAGAGCCGCGCGCAGATCTCCAAGGCGCTGGAGGACACCGACATGGTGTTCATCACCGCCGGCATGGGCGGCGGCACCGGCACGGGCGGCGCGCCCATCGTGGCTGAGATCGCCCGCGAGATGGGTATCCTGACCGTCGGCGTGGTCACCAAGCCCTTCGGCTTTGAGGGCCGCCGTCGGATGCAGCAGGCGGAGAAGGGCATCGAGGATCTGCACGACAAGGTGGACTCCCTCGTCATCATCCCCAACGAGCGGCTCAAGCACGCGACCGATCAGAAGATCACCTTCGCCAACGCCTTTGAGATCGCCGACGATGTGCTGCGCCAGGCGGTGCAGTCCATTTCCGACCTGATCCGCGACACGGGCTTCATCAATCTCGACTTTGCCGACGTTACCGCCATTATGAAAAATGCCGGCATGGCGCACATGGGCGTGGGCCGCGCGGCGGGCAAGGGCAAGGCCGAGGAGGCCGCGCGCATGGCCATTTCCAGCCCGCTGCTCGAGACCTCGATCCACGGCGCGCGCGGCGTGCTGATCAATGTGACCGGCTCGATGGACATCGGCCTCGAGGAGGTCGAGCAGGCCGCGTCGCTGGTGCAGGATGCCGTGCATCCCGACGCGCTGACCATCTTCGGCGCGACCTTTGACGAGACAATGGACGATGAGATCCGCGTGACCGTCATCGCCACCGGCTTTGCCGACGGCAAAACTGCCGCGGCCGCGCCCGCGGAGGAGAAGAAGGCGGAGGCGCCCAAGGGCATCGAGCCGATCGACTTTGAGCAGGATCAAGCCGCCGAGGCGGAGAAGAAGGCCGAAGAGGAGGAAGACGATCCCTTCGCCGACATCTTCAAAATTTTCAACCGCGAGCGTTAAAAAACAGAATTGCCGAAAATTTCCGAAAACCGCAGGTTTTGACCTGCGGTTTTCTTTTTGTGTGCCGGACACGCAAAAGCAAGTCATTTCCATGCCAGCGCCGACAGATTTTGTGCGGACTATTTTTTGCGTCCGCGCAAAAAGTAACGAGGCCGCGAAAAACAGAAAACGCGGTAAAAAATTTTTTTCAAAAGGACGCGGGCTTCTTTTGAAAAAGGAGAGGTGATGGAATGGATGAAAGGCGGCGGAAACAGGGCAGGCGGCAGGCTGCGGCCGTCTGCGCGGCGATCCTTCTTGCGCTCTGCGCGCTGCCGCTGCCGGCGGGCGCGGTGAGCGGGCAGGAGGCGGACGGTGAGCTGCGCGCGCTCGTGCCGGTCGGCAAGGCGATCGGCGTAAAGCTCTTTGCCGAGGGCGTGCTGGTCGTGGGACTGTCCGAGGGCGAGGGCGCGGTGTCGGCGGCGAAGAAGGGCGGCATGAAGGCGGGCGATCTGATCTTGACGATGAACGGTGTCGCCATCGAATCGACGGAGCATTTGCAGGCGCTGCTTGCGGAAAACGGCGCGCGCGAGGCGAGCTTCGGCGTGCGGCGCAGCGGAAAGCTCCACCATCTGACGGTCACGCCCCTTGCCGACGGGCAGGGCGGATGGCGGCTCGGCGTGTGGATCCGCGACAGCATGGCGGGCATCGGCACGGTGACCTTCTACGACCCGCGCACGGGCGCGTTCGCGGCGCTCGGCCACGGGATCACCGATGTGGACACCGGCAAGCTCATGCCGCTCTCGCGCGGCAGCGTGATGGCGGCGAGCGTGAAAGCGGTCAAGCGCGGCGAGAGCGGCTCGCCCGGCGAGCTGCGCGGCGACTTTGACCTCACGCACGACCTCGGCGCGCTCTACGCGAACACAGAGTGCGGTATTTTCGGCGTTCTGCCGGAGGTCGGTCGGTTTGAGAGCGTCGGCGAGGCGATCCCCGTCGCGCGGCGCGCGGAGGTGCGCACAGGCAAGGCGGTCATTTTGGCAAACTGCAAGGGCGACGAAGTGCGCGCCTATGAGATCGAAATTGAAAAGCTATACAACGGTTCGGGCGCGACGCGCAATCTGCTGCTCCGCGTGACCGACCCGGAGCTGATCGCGCTCACAGGCGGCATCGTGCAGGGCATGAGCGGCAGCCCCATCGTGCAGGACGGAAAACTCGTCGGCGCGGTGACCCATGTTCTTCTGGACGATCCGCAAAGAGGTTATGGCATTTTGCTCGAAAATATGCTCGCGGCCTCCGGCATGACGGCGCGGAGCGCGGCATCGGCCTGAGGCGGCTTAACGGCAAAGCAGAACGCTTTGCCGTTAAGTTTGTGCTAAGACGACAAAATAATCGAATTTTGTCGTTTAAAATTTGTACGATACGACAGAAAACTACTTGAAAATGCTGTCCGAATATGATAGTTTATAGGCAAGGCCGAACGAAACATCCGATTTGCGTCGGAATGCGCTGTCAAAGCCTGAGTATTGAGGAGGAAGGAAAAGGAAGAGTAACATGGAAAACAGGATCAAGGTCGTGTTGGCGGACGCCAATGAAGAGTTTCGCATGATGCTTCAGCAGACGATAGAAAGCGCGGGAGAATTTGATGTGGTGGGAAGCGCCGGTGACGGCGCGCAGGCTTGGGAGTTGATCGAACGGGAGCGCCCGCAGCTTGTGATCACGGAGGTGATCCTGCCGGAGCTGGACGGTTTCGGTCTGTTGGAGAAAATGGCAGCGATGGCGGCGAAACCGAAGACGATCCTTGTCTCTGCGTTTTACCGTGAGCAGATGGTGATGCGGGCGATGGAGCTGGGTGCGGCGTATTTCATGGCAAAGCCCTGCGAGCCGAACACACTTTTGGAGCGGATGCGACAGGCCGTCCGCATGGAGGAGACAGAGGAGGGCAGTTCTGTTGCGCTGGAACGCCTTGTCACCTCCATCATTCACGAGGTGGGCGTGCCAGCGCACATCAAGGGTTATCAGTATGTCCGCGAGGCGATCATCATTGCCGTGCAGGATATGGAAGTCATCAACGCCGTGACGAAGGTGCTCTATCCCGAGGTGGCACGCCGCTACAACACCACGCCCTCGCGCGTGGAGCGCGCCGTGCGCCACGCCATCGAGACCGCGTGGGACCGCGGCGATCTGGAGACGCTCCAGCGCTACTTCGGGTACACCGTCTCAAACAGCAAGGGCAAGCCGACGAATTCGGAATTTATCGCCATGATCGCCGACCGCATCCGCCTGCAGCTGAAAACAAAGATCGCGTGAGCCTTGCAGACCAGGGCTTTTTGCCGAATGGCAAAATATCGGCGAAGCGATCAACGGTGTGAGATTACAATGAAAAAGCGATAAAGGGGCTATCAGTATTTTTGCCCAAGATGATCAACGCTCCCGGTCCGGCAGGTATCGTTGCCTGACGGATCGGAAGCGGTCTTTTTATGCGCGCTCCCGGAGCAGCGAAAACAGCTCTGCTGCAAGTCCCTTCGCGGGAGATCGAGGCATGTTTTCGAAACCTGATTTTTCGGAATACCCGTCCATTATTTTTGGCGCAAAGGGTCAAAATAAGGGTCGCCCCTTTCGGAAAAAAGAAAAAATCCTTGAAAACACAAGGTTTTCAAGGATAAACGATGGTGCGCGAGGCGGGACTTGAACCCGCACGTGCGTAAAGCACACTAGAACCTGAAAGCCTTTCGTGTCGTTTTAGGCAGTATCTCTCTATACCGGTATATATTAGCTCATGCCGCAAAAACGCTGTCGTTTCATGGCTTTGTGGGGAAGCGGCGGTACGAGTCAACACAAGAAAACACAGAATAAATCGTATGGGCAAAACGTATTTCTCGATTATTCTTTAGAACAATCTTAGAACAAAAACAGCCAAGTGGGGCAGAAACTTTCTGCTGTTACAAACACTAAACCGACAAAAAAGACATAGCTTGTTCCGCTCCATGCCGACCCGCATCATAAAGCAATGGAACAACGCACTTTTACTGCCATCTCTATTATATAAAAAGTCCGTATCGGCCTATTGACCAATACGGACTTTTCGCTGCATACCTTCTGCTGTGCGCTGCTCTGCTCAGCAATAGTATTCCATCGGATAAGCGAGATACTCGACCGGCTCGAGCTGATCGCAGGTGACATAGCCGGCGGGGGCGCGGAGCAGGGACGGGATGCGGTTGACGACCGTGGCGCAGGTGTGCTCGACGGTCGCGGGCTTCACGACGTGGAACTCCGTCTTCGGCTCGCCGAAAATTTCCCAGTCGCACAGATCGCCGTCGTCCGGGCCGTAGACCTTGCCGATGGTCTCCTCTTCAACGGTAACGCCCTGCATGGTCTCGATGGTGACGACCGCCGACATACCAATGGCGCTGCCCGCCTTGATCTCCTTGCCAAGCGTTTCGCTGTAGATGTCCTTGTCGATGATGCAGGGGACGTGCTTCTGCGAAATGCTCTTGATGGTGAGGCCGAGCTTATTGCAGATCGCTTCGGCGGCATTCCACGCGTAGGACGGCTCAAAGTCGGTCGGATGGGCGATCTTTGCCTCAAATTCCTCCGGCGTCAGACCGCAGCCGTGTGCCTGTGCCAGCGCAATGCCGTATTCGTCCACATTGTAGCTGTAAGCGCCCTTGATCTTCGTGATGTTGTGACAGCCTGCGGCCACAAGACCGACCATATTGATCCAGAAAATGTCCTGCATCCCGCTGCCGGTGATGGTGCAGCCGTTCACCTTGGCCAGCGCGTCCAGCTTGTTGATCATGGCCGCAGACGTCGTCCAGGGATAGATGGCCTCCTCGCAGGTCGTGATCACGTTGATGCCGCGGGACACGCACTGCTCGATCGCTTCGTAGATGTCTCCGATAAAGCTGCGGGTCGTGATGATGGCGACGTCGGCGTCGCACTCGCCGAGGACCTTCTCGGCATTGTCCGAGATGATGACGCCCGTCTTGACGCCAAGTCCGGCCCAGTCACCGATGTCCTGACCGACCGACGCGCCGTGGCCGATGCCGCCCACGATCTGCGCGCCATGCTCATGGGCATAGCGGAGGGTGTACCTGCTCATCTTCCCGCAGCCGTACTGCACGATTTTGATTTTATCCATGATGATAACTCCTTTCAATTCCTTGCAATAAGATGCCCTGAAGCGCTCGGTAGAATACGTTTTTTAGTCCTGCTCTATAAAGCTGCGGATATAGCCGACGAGCATCTCCGCTGTCCTTTCGCAGCCGAGCACATTGCTCTTGACCGTCAGATCATAGCCGCGGGCGTCGCCCCATTTGGTGTCGCAGTAGTAATTGTGGTAGTTCTTGCGGGAACGGTCTACGTTCCGTATCTCCTCAATGGCCTGCTCGGCATTCAGCCCCAGCTTGTTCATCACACGGTTGAGCTTGAACTGCGGGTCGCCGCAGATGAAGATGCTGATGCAGTTCGGATTATTTGCTAACACCTGCTCGCCGCAGCGTCCGATCACCACGAAGCTCTCGCCCTCCGCCGCCTTGCTGCGCAGCATGGCGAAGGTCTTTTCCGCCACGTTGACCTCAAGCGAATTGGAAAACCGTCCGATGCGGCGGGAGGTAAAAAAGTTGACGGGCTTTTCGTCCATCTCGCTCACGAGCTCTTCGCTGTAGCCGCCCGAGGTGATCTCCTTTTCAATGGAGACCTTGTCGTAGAGCTTGACGCCAAGCTCTCGTGCAATCAGATCCGCGATATAATGTCCGCCGCTGCCGTGCTCGCGGCCGATGGCAACAATGATCTGTTTTTTCATCAATCATGCTTCCTTTCTCTTACAGATAACGCAGGAACAAATACGCCGTGGATACCAGCATCACAAGGATCGTCGCCGGCACGCAGTATTTGCAGTAGCGCCCCCAACTGATGGGGTAGCCGCACTTTGCCGAGACCGAGGTGCCGACCACATTGGCGCTCGCGCCGATGGGTGTTGCGTTGCCGCCGAGATCGGTGCCGAGGGAGAGCGCCCACGCGAGAACGCCGATGTCCATTCCCTCCGCCGCGGCGATCGCACGGATGACCGGGATCATCGTCGCGGCAAAGGGAATATTGTCCACAAATGCGCTCGTGACCGCCGATACCCAAAGGATAAAATATTAGCTGTTTCTTTTTTGTCGCATGCAGTAAGTATAATATTTTCCTTTGTTCTCTTTAGTATAATGGGCCGTAAACCACCTATGTTGCATTAACAAAAAGAGTCAAAAACTATAACATTAAGGGGGATAACAAGATGAAAAAGGCATTACTTAAACTATTGGCATTGTCCTTAGCTCTGACCTTTGTAATGGGTATTTTAAGCGGATGTGGTGATACTGCGGAAAAAGACAGCGACGGAGATGTCGTAAAAATTGGCTTTGTTACCTACCTTGCCGGTGACCAAGCCTATGTGGGCCAGGCAGCAAAGCTCGCCCTGGAGGACTATGTAACAGAGCTTAATGAGAATGGGGGGCTTTTGGGCAAGCAGGTCAAGCTTATAACTTACGATTATTCGAAGGATCCTGCTACAGAGGCTGTAAATGCAACGAACAAGCTTATCCAGCAAGATGGTGTTATTGCAATTCTTGGTCCCAGTGGTAGTCAGTCGGCAATACCTATGATCCCGGTTGTGACTGCAGCAAAAATTCCTGTAATTGCAACGTCTGCCAGCAATGAAGCGGTAACCATAGATCCCAATACAGGCAAATTAAATGAGTGGATGTTTAGAGTTTGCTTTGTGGATCCTTATCAAGGCAAGGCACTGGCAAATTTTGCTATTACAGAGGCCGGAATCAGCAAGGTCGCATCATTGGGAGCGATTGGTGATCCGTATACAGAGGCCTTGACTAAAATTTTTGAAGATGAGTTCACAGCAAAAGGCGGCGAAATGGTAAAGAAGCTGAATTACCAGAACAAGGATGTTGAATTTAGAGCACAGCTGACTGAGGCTCACAAGGCTGGTGCGGAGGCAATTTTGGCCCTATCTTCTTACTATAAAGATGTTGTTTTGATGGCGCAGCAGTCAAGAGATCTGGGATATGATTTCAAATTCCTGATTGGTGATGGCTGTTATTCTCCGGAGCTTGTAGAATTAGCCGGAGATGAACTAGAGGGTTCATATATGATCAGTGGTGTTTCAGAGGATGACCCTGCCCTGAAGGAATATTCTGTGGAATTTGGAAAAAAATATCCAGGGCAGACTGCAAATGTTTATGTTGCTTATTCATTAGATGCCATGATGCTGTTGGAATATGCGATCAACAAGGCAGGATCCTTTGACACAGAAGCGATTCGAACTGCTTTGGAAAACGCTCAGGGTGTAAAGCTTTTTAGCGATGATAACTTTACTGTTGATAAAGAAACACATAATCCTCTGAATAAAACGGTTAGTGTTCTTAAGATTACCGACGGCCAGTATACTCTGTATAAAAAATACAAGCCAGAAGGCTAATGTTATATTGCTCTCTTTAAACAAATTTTTATATTTGCATAGATAAACAAAGCCTTTGATAGGCAATGTGTAATTGCTTTAATGGGGTGCTGGTATATTTTTCATATATCAGCACCTCTGAAATGGAGAAGAACTATGAACCAATTGATTCAACAGCTTATAACAGGTTTGTCCATTGGTGGCATCTATGCTTTGCTTGCAGTGGGTTACTCCCTTATTTACAGCATTTTCAATTTTACAAACTTTTCATTCGGCGCGATTATGATGACATCGGCATTTGCCGGATATTTTGCTATTTCTAAATTGGGCTTACCTCCGGTTGGCGGTATGCTTTTTGCTCTGCTGTTTGGTGCGTGTATTTCACTTTTGGTCGAATTTATTGCATATAGACCAATGAGAAAGAAAAAGGCGCCTAGGTTATTTATTATGATCTCTGCGTATGGCATCAATATGTTTATTATTAATTTAACATTGGTTCTCCTTGGTGCAAATCTCAGAAAATTTCCTATATCGATTGGACAAACAGCCTTTCTTGTCGGTAATATTTCTATTGGCAAAATTGACATTATTGCTTTGATCGTTTCGCTAATATCCCTTTTAATTTTATGGATATTTTTGGAAAAAACAACTGCCGGTATTGCAATCAGAGCATGTTCTCAGGACTCCTCTACCGCAGGCCTGATGGGAATCAATGGCAACAAGGTATCCACGATGGTATTTGCCATATCAGGCGTTACAGCAGCTGTTGCGGGGATTTTTTTCGGTATAAAATATACAGTTTATCCGAACTTGGGTGATTTAGCAACGAAAGCTTTTATTGCAAGCGTAATCGGAGGTCTGGGGAGTCTGCCCGGCGCAATTACAGGCGGCATCCTGCTCGGTGTACTGGAGACAATGGTATCGGGATACATTTCTTCAACCTACAGAGACTTGTTTGCATATGGATTTATGGTAGTTATGCTATTGTTTCTTCCGAACGGTCTCATGGGAAAGACTTCTCAGGATAAACTATAAAAAAAGGGGGGGGAGCTTGTGCTATATATTGAAAGCCTGGTTATTATTGGTTGTATAAATGTTGTGGCAGTTTGTGGGCTGGTTTTGCTGGTGGGATATACGGGCATTTTTTCTATGGGACATGCAGGTTTTATGGCAATTGGCGGATACGCAGCTGCGTTGCTTTATTTACATCTTCATATCCCATATGTAGTTGCCGTAATTGCCGGAGGATTAATTGCAGCAATTTGCAGCATAATTATCGGTTATCCAACGTTGAAAATGAAGCTTCGTGGAGATTATTTTGCAATAGCAACGCTTGGCTTTGGCGAGATAGTGAAATTGATTTTAGCCAATAGCGGACCAGATTCTATATTTGGCGGAGCTATGGGAGTAATTGGCATTCCTAAGAAAACCAATCTTATATGGGTAATAATTTTTACCGTAATTAGTATCTATGTTTTGCGTTCTATTATCAAATCAGATTATGGGAAAAATTTTGTTGCGATTCAACAGCAGGAAGTAGCAGCTGAAATGATCGGAATTAATGTTTTTAAGGTAAAAATGACTTCTCTGCTTATTTCTGCGTTTTATGCTGGTATAGCCGGTGGGTTGTTTGCGTTTTATATGACCTATATTTCACCGGGCACCTTCAATGAAGTAAAATCTACAGATTTGACAACCGCTGTAGTTATGGGCGGAATTAACAGCATATCCGGGCCTATTCTGTGCGGCTTTTTCTTAATTCTGCTGCCGGAGGTATTAAGATCACTTATCGAATGGAGACTGGTTATATATGGTCTGATTTTTGTATTAGTTATGATTTTTAAACCAGAAGGCCTATTCGGATATAAAGAGCTGCCGTTTGAGAAAGTAACTGCTTTTGCCAAAAAACTGATAAAGCCAAGGGGAAAAGAGGACACTATGGAGAAATGTGCAAAGGATAGGAGGCCTACAATTCGTGGAGGGAAGAAATAATAGAATATTAGAGATCGACAGCCTAGCGATTTACTTTGGCGGCTTGAAAGCAATTGATGGCGTGAGCCTATATATTGAAAAAAATGATTTTTTGGGACTGATTGGACCTAACGGTGCAGGTAAGTCAACTTTATTTAATGCAATAACGGGAAATATTGTTCCAACTATGGGAACAATTGCTTTTAATAATACAGTTATCAACAAGAAGCGGCCTGATCAAATATGCCATTTGGGGATCAGCAGAACCTTCCAGAATATTCGGCTGTTTCCTAAAATGACAGCCATTGAAAATGTTTCGATTGGTATGAATAGTATACCAAAATACTCCTTGCTACAGGCTGCTATACGCAGTGGGAAAGTGGAACAAATTAATCGGGAGACGATTGATCAGGCATATTATTACTTGGATTTGCTCGGGATAGCCGGATACAAGGACAACTTAGCCGGAAGCTTGCCCTATGGACTTCAGAGAAGATTAGAGATTGCCCGGGCGATTGCAACCAAGCCAGAGCTTCTTTTGCTGGATGAGCCGGCAGCCGGAATGAATAATGATGAGTGTAATGAGTTGGTAGAAGTATTGAAGAAGATACATAATGAGCTAGGGTTCACGGTTGCGTTGATTGAACATCACATTGATTTTGTGATGAATCTATGTAACCGAATCTATGTTTTGAATCTCGGAAAAATTTTGGCAGAAGGAACACCGGAAGCCGTCCAAAATGATCCTAATGTTATTAAAGCATATTTAGGAGAAAGGAGAAACGGTCGTGGGAAGTAGTGCGCATGAGTTGACCGGGAAAGACGAGAACCTTTTAAGCGTAGAGCATTTAAATGTATTTTACGGAGGGATCCAGGCGCTGTATGACGTTTCTTTAAATATCAGAAAGGGTGAAATACTGAGTATTATTGGGTCAAATGGCGCAGGTAAATCATCTCTCCTTCGAACAATTGCGGGCGATAAATCCATTGATTCGGGATCTATAACCTTTCAAGGGGAGCAACTGCCTAAAAGCTCATATGAGGTAGTAGGAAAAGGAATTTCCCTTGTGCCAGAAGGCAGAAGGATCTTTCCTAACTTATCTGTTAAAGATAATCTTGCAATTGGCGCATATAATCGAAGGAAGGATAAAGAAGGCATTAAGGAAAGCCTTGAAGAAGTGTTGGCTCTGTTTCCGAGGTTAAAAGAAAGATATCACCAGCTTGGTGGAACATTGTCCGGCGGTGAACAGCAAATGCTTGCCATAGGCAGAGCACTAATGAGCAAGCCGGAGCTGATATGCTTTGATGAGCCTTCTTTAGGACTAGCGCCAATTATTGTCGATGAACTGTTTGATAAGATCAAATTTTTAAATGACGAAAGAAAACAGACAATTCTACTTGTTGAACAAAATGTTTATCTTGCGCTTGACATATCAAGCAGAGCTTATATTCTTAGCAGCGGATGTATCGTTGCGGAGGGAAAGTCGTCAGACCTATTAGAAATGCCAGATATCCAAGAACAGTATATGGGAATCAGGTAAGAAATAAGGGGGATATAATGTCTGAATCGGTGTTAAATATGTTTGCGCAGCAATATATCGATATGATTTTGTGCAAGAGTCGATACGATGTCGGTGATATCCAGTGGTTTACAGAGGGGCCCTTTTGGCGAAGAACCAGCATGAAGTTCTCCAGGGAATATAGAATCCTTCCTGATTACGAGATCGGTGATTTAAAGCATGGCCTTACATTGGAAAATATTGTAGACCGATCGGAGACTCTGCTCAGAGAACTGAAAGACTATGGGGAAACCTCTCCGCTTTGCGAAAAGCAGAGAATAGAATATTTAATTTGCCACACGAGAAGCCTTTGGTTTCGGTCAAAGATGCTTTTAGGAGAAAAGAGCTCGTTTGATCAAATGACGAGTGCTCTGTATAATCTTGTTGCGCCGGTATATGACTATTCTTTGTTTCAACAAATTAAAACTGAGCTGGACGAGAATTTACCAGGGCAAGGGAACGTTCTTAATCGCATAGAGCAATTTCGAGAAGGTATTACGATTCCTGCAGATAAACTATTGAATGTATTGCGAGATGTTACGGAAGCATTTCATCGTCATGCCATTCAAAATATGCACCTGACAGGCAATAGTATGCCGCGGATTCGGGTGAGGGCTCTGCCGGATCCCAATATGGTGTTTTTGTCTATTTTATTCGCCTACGATTACGATCATATTCAATATGAGCGCAACTTTAATTTGAAGTATAACTGGACAGTCGACAAAGTAATGGAATATACCGGGCACGAGATGGAGCCGGGACATTTGACCTATTATGAAAAAAGAACGCAGTGCTTTATTGATACAGGCTGGCCGGAAATGGCAGAGGTGTCATTGTATTCTCCATCTTCTGCATTTACAGAAGGGTCTGCCCGATATGCGTCAGATCTATGCTTTGCAAGCTCGATAGAGCGTAAGGTTGAATTTGAGAAGGAATATATTTTTAAAAAAGCCGGTTTAGATGATCGCCTGGTCGAATACATGCCGTTATGGCACAGATTTATGGAAGTAAGCGGATATGCGTTCTTAGAGGCTTCGCGCAAGGTTTGGGATAAGCTTTGGACAGAGGAGCAAGGTCTGCAGTTTCTGAAGGAATATGGATTTATGGAACAGACAGCGACAATAGAGCAATTAAAAGCTGCTATTTCTGATCCAGGCCATTTTGTCTGCCACGATTATGCACGGGATACAATAAGGCGATACTTCGAGAGCACCTGTTCAAGTATTGAGGAAAAATGGGCACTTTATGAGAATTTATGTAGTTCACATATGTCTATGACAGAAATTCAAAGCGGAATATTTAAGCCAGATGTGTACATGTGGCGGTAGGAGTATTTGTATAGTATACTTTTGAAAAGATGAAAGGCAAACCATGAATAGAATTATTGAAAGGCTTTCCTCTTTTGGGGTAGTTCCTGTTGTTGCTTTGGATCACAGCTGTACAGCAGCTTCAGTAGCGAAGGCTTTAATAGCGGGCGGATTACCATGTGCGGAAATCACATTTCGCACTGCTGCGGCAGAAGAAAGTATACATCTTATAAAAGCTGCTTACCCTGATATGCTGATTGGTGCAGGCACAGTCACGACCACAGGACAAGTAGACCAAGCTATCAATGCTGGTGCAGAATTTATTGTATCTCCTGGTATAGATCGCAAGCTAATAGATTATTGTGTCAAAAAGCAGATTGCGGTCATTCCAGGCTGTGTTACTCCATCTGAATTGATGGAAGCCGTAAGCTCCGGGATTGATGTAGTGAAATTTTTCCCAGCCGAGCAGTGTGGTGGGGTGGCGACAATTACGGCGCTTTCCGCTCCTTTTCCGCAGATGATGTTTATCCCGACCGGTGGGATCAATATCAGCAATATAGGCGATTACCTATCAGCCCAAAGGGTAATCGCATGTGGTGGCAGTTGGATGGTAAAAAAAACATTGATAAATACCGGAAGGTTTGATGAAATCCAAAGGCTCACAAAAGAAACTGTTATGAAGGTTTCCGAGGAACGCGGTAAATAATGAGCACTATAGGCCGTATCATCTCACGACCTCCGGCGACGTCACGCTCCACGTACCCCGGCTCAAGGGCGTATCCTTCGAAACCGCCATCATCGAGCGGTATCGCCGCCGGGAGAGCAGCGTGGAGGAGGCCCTCA
>OIXG01000100.1_pt1 | contig 104214 bp, 86 predicted proteins | sample 1587731 | NCBI WGS metagenome assembly OIXG01 (sample SAMEA3888908, study PRJEB22519) | human gut metagenome | biome: human gut; feature: human-associated habitat; material: faeces | place: Denmark | collected 2010 | reverse complement strand
TGGAGCAGGTGACGGGAATCGAACCCGCATCCCCAGCTTGGAAGGCTGGTGCCCTAGCCATTGTGCTACACCTGCATGCGCCCTCCGCAAAAATCGTCAGCTCTGTTATAATAGCATCAGTGTCCCGTTTTGTCAACGTTTTTTCAGAATTTTTCTGCACTTTTTTATGTTATCTGAGTAGAGCGCACAAAAGCCTTGCACCGTCAGCACTTTCCGGCCGCGCGAACGCGCCGCACAGCCGCTCAGGATGCCACTGCACGGCAAAGACGGGGAGCGTCCTGTGGCCGACGGCCTCGACCGTGCCGTCCTCCGCGCAGGCGAAGACCTGAAGCCCCGTCCCCAGCCGCCAGACGGCCTGATGGTGTGCACTGTTGACCGTGCAGCGCGTTCCGTACAGCTCGCGCAGAAGGCCCGGCGCGGTGTTGATGGCATGCAGCCGGTCAACGCCGTTAATTTGACTGTGGCCCTCGATGTGCTGACGCATCGTGCCGCCAAAATAGACGTTGAGGACTTGCAGCCCGCGGCAGATGCCGATGACAGGCTTTCCCGCGCACAGGAAGTTGTCAATCAGCGTGAGCTCACGCACGTCGCGTGCTTCGTCGAGATCTTCCGAGCCGTCCAGCGCTTGACCGTAAAAGCGCGGGTGCATGTCGCCCCCGCCGGGCAGCAGCAAAACGTCCGCGTTCTCCGGCGTTTCGGCGAGCGGCGCACCGACCAGCGCGAGCGCATTTACGTAATTTTTCAGGCGTACCGATAAATAGACAGTCTTCATACGCACAGAATATGCCCCGAATGCGAAAAAAGACCTTGCAAGACGCAAAAAGTTATGGCATAATAGTTTGGCTGATAACAGCGAACTGAATACGCAGCGGTATCGAAGTGGTCATAACGGGGCTGACTCGAAATCAGTTTGAGGGAAACCTCACGAGGGTTCGAATCCCTCCCGCTGCGCCAAGGAAAAACCTCTTTTGTCTGTTACGGCAAAAGAGGTTTTTCGTAAAGAGAGGGACTGAAAATGCTGATTGACAGTTCGATCGCACAGGCATATATCGAGAGCAGCTGCGTCGACGCTTTTCGTGCTTCATGGCTCTTTGAACACACCTCGGTTTCGTCAGATCTTGGCAGGAATGCATTTACTCCGCCGCCTGAGGATCTTGCTCTCCGAGAGACTGTGCGCAAGCTCGAACGTCGTATCTGTGAAGCGGCTGCGCGCTTTGTCCCCGTCAACCGCCCGATTTGGGACGCGCTTTTCCCCGATTGGGAGGCGGTACAGCCGACACTTGATTTGATCGTCGGTTATCCCGAGCCTTACGACGCCGTTGCGGCACACTCGCCCGACGGGCAGGCACATCTCATCTTTGACCTCATCCGTTGGTGCAATTATGCGGAGCTCGACCAACTCGACAGCATCATTCGGAATCTGCTGACGCATGAGATTACGCATCTCTTGATTGGACACCGCTATCCGGCGGCAGATGCCGCATTGGAAAGTACAGACTATTTGAGAAGATTGGATGCTTACACATTTCATGAGGGATTCGCCCATCTTCTCTCCTATCAGGCGACAGAAATCGACTGTGTGGACTGGCATACACCGCAGCTTACCGAGGTCGCAGCAGCAAGCCGTGCCAAACTCCGCCTCGCGCTTACGGAGACGGACCCAGACAGGCAAAAGCAGTTTCTTGAAGAGGCGGTCTGCGGATCGTACTATGAAAAGTTTGCCTGTATGTGCGGTATGCTGTATCTGGCAGACCGATGGGAAACGCAGGGAATCGACGGCCTGCAAAGCGCATTTGCGGACTATCACGGCTTTGCTCAAAGGGCCTTGAGCATTCGAATTTGATTGCAAAAGAGGAAGAGACGCATTCGCGTCTCTTCCTGTTTGTTTTACACCTTCTCCCGCTTCTGCCGCCAGAGGTTGATCGCCAGCATGACCGCGGCGTAGATCAGCGCGGCGGCGAGGATAATGAGCGAGAAGTCGCGCTGCATCTGGTAGCTCGTCGTCGTGAAACCCTTGACGAGTAGATGACCGGCAAGATAGCTCGCGGGAATCAGCGCGAGATAGCCGAGCGCTTTGCCCGTTTTCTTCCTGCGGCAGGCGAAAAATGCAATACCCAGCGTAATAAGGAGTGCTAACGATAGCAAAACGTAATAGCCCAACGCCAGCCGCGGCAGAGAAATGATGCCGCCGTTCATGCTGCCGCAGAGCAGCACATCGTCCTGCCCGTTGTTCTGAGAATAGCAGACTGCCGCGCAGTTCGCGGCGTCGAGCGTGAAGAGCGTGCGCGCGGACTCCGCCTTGGCGAGCACGCCTTGCAGTGCGTCCGCCTCGCGCTGTGTGCGATCATTTGCGCTGTGTGTGTTCGGGGCGCCCCCGGTTTTGTCGAATGCGCCGCGCCATGTGTCGAGCGGCGTGCGCCATGCGGTGATGAAGTAGATGGTTTTGCCGCTGTTGGGGTCCTGCGTGTTCGTGACCTCTGCGCCGGAGACCGGCACGAGCAGGCTGACGGAGATGCTCTCCGCGCCGCTGAGATCAGAAAGCCCATCCGCTGCCGAGCCGTCATCCGCGAGCGCGCTGGGCGAGCGCGAGATCGCCCACTCTGTCTCGCTGTACGGCAAATACTGCGGCGCGGTGAGGTACGCGAATCCCGCCGTCGCCAGCGTCAGCGCGAGTGTGACGGCCAGCAGTACGGCGGTCAGCTTCTTGCGTCGAAGCTGCCGCTTCAAGTCGCGCAGCGGCTGCGCGCTGACGGGCGCGGGCTTCACGTCCGCCTTCAGCGCGTCGAGCTCGGCGCGGCAGGCCGCGCACTGCGCTAAATGCCCGTCCACAAATTCCTTCGTCTCCTCGCGCAGCATATCCTCCTCGTAGAGCGGCAGAAGGTCCTGCACGATGCTGCAAGTTTTGTCCATTTCAGTCGTCCTCCAATCCCTCGCGGATCATGCGCTTGGCGCGGTGATACGTCACGCATGCCCAGTTTTCCGTCTTGCCGAAGAGCGCGCCGATGTCGCGGAAGCTCTTCTCGCCGTACACGCGCCACATGAAGACCTCCTTGTACGGCTCTCTAAGCGCGTGCAGCAATTCCTGGATGCGCGCGGCCTCGCTGTGATCTTCTAACCCCTCCTCGTGGCGCTCCTCGGCGATCCGGCAGCCTTCGAGCGGGGCAAGCCGCTTCTCGCGCCGCAGCTGCGAATAATACAGATTCTTCGCGATCTGGCACAGCCAGACGCGCACGCTGCACTCGCCCCGAAAGCGGTCGAGGGCGTCCATCGCGCGGAAAAACGTCTCGCTCGTCAGCTCCTCGGCGGTACTCTCGCTCCCGGACAGCGAAAGCAGATACCGGTACACGTCGTCGAAGTACACGGCGTACACCTCTTCAAAATTCGTCAGCGCCCTCACCCCCTTTCTGTCTATAGGACGGCGGAAAACCGGATTTCTTACAAAAAAATCCGTCCCGCGGGACGGATTTTTTCTTTCACGTTTTGACGACCTTTTTCTTGCCGCACTTCGGGCACGTGAGCTCGACCTTGCCGATGTTTTTCGGCACGCGGCAGTACGCGCCGCAGGAGCAGCGGACGTATTTGTGCGCCTTGTCGGCGCGGCGGGCCTTCGCGCCGCGGATGGCGTTGGCCTTCGGCGTCCACCAGGTCAGAAACTTCGCGTTTTCGGCCTGACGGCGCGCGAGATTGCGCGAAAAGATGCGGATGAGCACGATGAACATCAGCAGCATCGACACAAAGTACAGCGCTTGGGAAACGCCCTGCACGCGGATGATCGAGCCCAGAATGCTCACGGCCAGCTCAAGGATCACGAGCGCCCAGTTCAGCGCGTCCACGCCGTTGCGGCCGTACATAAAGCGGTAAAGGGCATCACGGAATTTGTTCACAAAAAGCACTCCTAAAATCTTGATGCTGCCATTCTACACGCTTTTTGCCCCCCCGTAAAGGCGTTTGAACAAAAGTTTACAGAATAGAAAAGAGTAAACGCAAACCGCAAGTGTGGAATTTGCCCGCCTGCGGCGGGCAAATTATGCACGCAGCGGCCTGCAAAAAATAAAAAATGCCGTCCCTTTCGGGACGGCATTTTTTAAGTTATTTTACTCCGTTGACGTAGCGATACAGGAACGTCACGGCCTCGCCGCGCGTGCAGGAGGCGTAGGGGGAGAAGGTGGTCGTGCTGGTGCCCTGGGTGATGCCCTTGCCGACAGCCCACAGGATGGCGTTATAGTAGCTCGCCTCGTTCACGGAGCTGACATCCTTGAACGGGTTGGAGTAGTAGCCGCTGGGCTTGCCCGCGTAGCGGTACAGGAACGTCACGATCTGAGAGCGCGTGCACTCCTGATACGGGGAGAAGGTCGTCGCGGTGCTACCGGCGGTGATGCCCTTCTGGCTGGCCCACAGGATGGCCTTGTAATAGCTGGCGTCTCTGACGGAGTTCACATCGGTGAACGGGTTGCGGGTGACGGTCGGCTCCGGGGTGCCGGCGGCGCGCCACAGGAAGGTCACGATCTCGGCACGGTTGCAGTTCTTGTACGGGGAGAAGGTCGTGCTGGACGTGCCGTTGGTGATCTTGTTGTTCACCGCCCACTTGACCGGCTCATAGAAGAAGTCGCTCGCCTTGACGTCGATGAAGTTCATCGTCTGGGCGATGGTGATAGCCATCGTACCGGAGGCCTCTTCGTTCTTGGTGCCGTAAACGGTGAAGGGAATGTAGACGGTCTTGCCGGCCTCGGCCCATCTGGTGGTGTGGTAGGCGACGTCCGCAAGGTCATACTGCGTGCGGGAGGGCTCATAGTAGAACTTGTCGGTGCTGTCGGCCAGCTTGCCGGTGGAGTAGCTGCTGTAGGAGCGGTACAGACCGCCGTAAGCGTAGGAGGAGACGTTCTTGCCGCTCACGTCGAACTTGACATAGTCGAGCTCAGCCTTGCGGTAAGAGGTCCTGGCGTCCTGCAGGAAGTTGACGAAGTCGCGCGCGGTCAGCTGGACGGTGTCGTCGATGCCGACGGTGTAGGTGATGTCTTCCTTGACGACGGAGATGACGACGTTGACGTAATAGTCGACCTTGTCGGGCTTTCTGCTGTTGGGCTTTTCGATCTCACCGTAGACGCGGAAGGTCAGGGTGACGGTGTCCTTGCTGGGCTTGGCGACGGCCTCGAAGGTCATCTTGTCCATGTCGGTGTACTCGGCTCTCTTATTGGTGCTGGAAGTGACCTCGCTGCCGCTGTAGTACAGCGTGCCCTCGCTCTTGGCGGTGGGGAGGCTGTTCAGCGTGGCGTGGTCGAAGGTGATCTCGTCCTTCTTGGGGTTGTAATTGCCATTGTCTTCGGCGTAATCCTCGAGGAAGCTCTCGAAGTCCTTCTGGTTGAAGGTCACGCTCTTGCCCGCGACAACATTATAGTTGATGTCGTAGGACTTCTGAGAAACGGTGATCGTACCGGTGGAAGCAACACCATCCTTGTCGACGCCGACAACGTACAGGGTCACCTTACCGTTCTTGTCGAACTGAGAAGCAGTGATGGTGATGTCCTTGTCTTCCTTGACGAGCGTATAGCCGCTCTCGGAAGTACCATCAAAGTGGCCCGTATAATCGGTGACCTTGGAAGTGGTGTAGTAGAGATACTTATAGTCGCTGTTGGTGAACGTGACAGACTTGCCAGCAGAAGTGCCGGTCACAGTGTCCTTGATGGTCTTATCGCCGACAACGGGGATGTTGACCGTGACATTGTATCTGTTATTGCGGGAGTCGGTCGCTTCGATGGTCATAGAAGCAGTACCGAGGAAGCCGTCAGCCGCGTCGAAGTAAAGCTCGTCGCTGGAGCCAACGGTATAAGGAACAGAAACCTTGCTGGACAGACGAGAGTTGCTATAAACAACGCCGTCGCTGCTGGTCGGCAGGGTCAGAATGCGAACGCTCTTGATGGTAACGTCAGTCTTATCGACCTTATAGACGGCATTCTCAGCCAGCTTTTCAAGATCACCGAGATCGAAGTTCAAAGAGCTGCCATTGACTACTTCGTCGAGCTTGCCATCGAGTGCAGAAACATAAACGGTGTAATCAATGCTATAAGTCTTAGTCTTATAGGTGATGGTTGCGGTGACTTTCACACCGCTGTCGTTGGTGCGTAAGCCCGTAACGACGAGGTCGTTGCCGCTCTGTCTGGTAGAAATATAGCGGCTGTTATAGTCTTCCCAGGAAACGGAAATCGATGCGTCGGTTACGCGGTTGCCAGTGGTCTTGTCGTAAAGTGCAGGAGCATAAATCGTGATAGGAGTAGTGCTCGAAACCGTGTAAGAGGTCTTGTCATCGATAGCCTTGATTTTGTTGTTGTCGGGGTCGACAGTGTAAGTCGCGGTCTTGCTCACAACCGCAGTATTGCCTTCATTAACGGTAACAGTAACCGTTTGGCCTGCGCCTGACTTGGTGGGCTCCCATGTTGCATTTGCACCATTGCCGGTAATCTTTGCACCGTCAGAAGCGCTCCAAGTATAGGTGATGTTCTTACCAGAGTCCTTGCGGCTATAATCAGCCGTAAGGCTAACTTTCTGGCCGCTGAGTGCGTTGGTGTTAGTAGGAAGGTTGTTCGTGATAGTGACTGTGGGGTCGGGGGTTACTTTTGTATCAGTAAGGGTAACATCGCAGCTTAAAGCTGAACCGCTCGTGCCGTATTGGGCAACCCACTTGGAGTTAGTGTAAACAAGCGTAGTGCTCTTATACGGGTCACTGACGGAGATCGTGGGCATATCGGTGCCGCTGGTGGGAAGAGTTTCACTACCGAACAGATCAATAGCAAACGTAGTAGTGCCAGAGTTGGCAGAATAGGTTCTGCCCTTGAAAGTCACCGTAGCCTGCTTGACAGCCGCTTTGAAAGCGGCCTGCGGGTCAGTAACCGTAACATTCGCGGGTACTTCCTTCTGCATATTTTCAACCGCAACTTTATTTTGCTTGATCGTAATGGTGCACTTGACGTTAAAAGTACCAGCAGCGTTGGTCGTACCGGAAACAGTATTAGAATTAGAACTGCTCAGGCCACCGGGTAAACCAGACCAAGCGTACTCGGCAGTGTAGTCAGTACCGGAAGTAGCATCAGCCGTGCCTTTTTTAATGGCAAGGTCGCTAACGGTAAACGTCAACGAAGCGCCTTTTTCAACTGTGCTAACGTTATTGTCGCCGCTTTTAACAGTGATTGTTGGATTGCTGCCCCAAGACAGTGTATCTGCCGGAGGTGTAGGATTGGGATCACCTTGCGGTGTCTCATGTGCCTGTGCCGGAACGATGACCAGACTTAAGATCATAGTCAACGCCAGCAGCGATGAGAGAAATTTCTTCATAATTTTCTTCATCCTTTCTTGTTGTTTCGATCTTGGCTCCGCGCGCACAGAGCCTTTCTCATACATCGGCATTTTACCATGCCGCGGGGAATAAGGGAACAGGAAAATGCAAAATTCATAAATTCTTCATCTTCCCGTTCGTCCGTTTTCCCTTGTCTCACTGATTAGACGCAAAAAGCGTCGATTTTGTTTCACAAAATCTCAAATTTTTCAAAATTTTTTTACGCCGCGAAAAACCGCACGTACACATATACCCCCGCCGCGATCTGACAGAGTAAGATCGCCGGAATGCCGAACCGGAAGTACCAGTGCCGCGTCTTGTGGTGAAAGACCCTCATTGCGAAAAGAGCACCCGCGCTGCCGAGCAGCAGCGCGAGTGCAAATAAGGTCTTTTCGGGCACGCGCCGCGCGCCCTGTATTTTGGCGCGGCGCTTGTCTGCGCCGTAGACGCAGAACGTAATTAGATTGATCGCGGCGAGATAGATGACAAAATATCTCACTTTTCGAGCTTGCTGAGCTCCACAGCCGCCGCCGCGCCGAGGCGCGCGTTGTTGAACACGAGCTGGATGTTGGAATCGAGGCTGTCGCCGCCGGTCAGGTCCTTGATCTTGGCGAGCAGATAAGGCGTCGTAGCCTTGCCGTGAATGCCGTCCTTCTTCGCGTCCTCGACGGCCTCGGCAATCGCCTTGTCGATGACTTCCTTGTCCATGGAGTACTCTTCGGGGATGGGGTTCGTGACCAGCAGACCGCCGCGCAGACCCAGCTCACGCTTGACGTGGAACGCCTTGGCCAGCTGCTCGGGCGTGTCGAGCTGATAGTCGACGCCAAAGCCCGACTTGCGCGTGTAGAACGCGGGCAGCTCGCTCGTGCCGTAGCCGATGACGGTCACGCCGTGGGTCTCGAGATATTCGAGCGTGAGACCGAGGTCGAGGATGGACTTCGCGCCCGCGCACACGACCATGACGGAGGTGTTGGCCAGCTCTTCAAGGTCGGCGGAGATGTCGAACGTCTCCTGCGCGCCGCGGTGCACGCCGCCGATGCCGCCGGTGGCGAACACGCGGATGCCCGCCATGTCGGCGATCATCATCGTGGTGGTGACGGTGCAAGCGCCGTCCTTGCCCTGCGCGACGAGCACAGGCAGGTCGCGGCGGGAAGCCTTCGGGATGCCCGCGCCGGTGCGGCCGAGGTAGTCGATCTCTTCCTTGGAAAGGCCCGCCTTGAGCCGTCCGCCGATGATGGCGATGGTCGCGGGCACCGCGCCGCATTCGCGGATGATCTGCTCGACCTTGAGCGCGGTCTCCACGTTCTGGGGATAGGGCATGCCGTGGGAAATGATGGTGGATTCGAGCGCCACGACGGGCTTACCGGCGGCAAGGGCCTCGGCAACCTCGGGGGCGATATCCAGATACTTGTTCATAGTTAAGATCCTCCTGTAAAGTAATAGGTGAAAGTTTCACGTTTACCTTTTGAGGTAAGATTACATCATAACATACAACTTGTCAAAAGTCAATACAAAGCGGGGCTTGAATTTGCACGGGAAGTGGCATATAATACCTCTATTATCCCGTGAAAACCCACAAAAGGAAGGAAAATTATTATGGAACGAGTGAGAATTGCCGCGCTCTTCGCCGACAAAGAGCAGTACGGCGGCGCAAGCGTCACCGTATGCGGCTGGGCGAAGACCATCCGCGATATGAAGACCTTCGGATTCATCGAGCTGAACGACGGCTCGTGCTTCCGCAATTTGCAGGTCGTGATGGATGCGAATTCTCTTTCTAATTATAAGGAGATCGCCGCGCAGAACGTGGGCGCCGCGCTCATCGTGCACGGCACCGTCGTGCTGACGCCCGAGGCCAAGCAGCCGCTCGAGGTCAAGGCAACAGAGATCGAGGTCGAGGGTGCGTCCTCGCCCGACTATCCCTTACAGAAAAAGCGCCACAGCGTCGAATATCTGCGCACCATCCAGCATCTTCGTCCGCGCACGAACCTCTTCTCCGCGGCGTTCCGCGTGAGAAGCGCGGCGGCCTACGCCGTGCATGAGTTCTTCCAGAGCCGCGGCTTCGTCTACGTCAACACCCCCATCATCACCGGCTCCGACTGCGAGGGCGCGGGCGAGATGTTCCAGGTCACGACGCTCGACCTTGAAAACCCGCCCCGTACCGAGGACGGCCAGATCGATTACAGCAAGGATTTCTTTGGCAAGAAGACGAGCCTGACCGTCTCCGGCCAGCTCAACGCCGAGAACTTCGCTATGGCGTTCGGCGATGTTTACACCTTCGGCCCCACGTTCCGCGCCGAGAATTCCAACACCGCGCGCCACGCCGCCGAGTTCTGGATGATCGAGCCGGAGATGGCGTTCTGCGACCTCAACGGCGACATGGAAGTGGCGGAAGCGATGATCAAGCACATCATTCGCCGCGTGATGGAGCGCTGCCCGGACGACCTCGCGTTCTTCAACAGCTTTGTCGACAAGGGCCTTCTTGAGCGTCTCCAGCACGTCGAGAGCTCCGACTTTGGCCGCGTGACGTATACCGAGGCGGTCAAGCTCTTAAAGGAGAGCGGCCAGAAGTTCGACTACCCCGTCGAGTGGGGCATCGACCTGCAGACCGAGCACGAGCGTTACCTCACCGAGCAGATCTTCAAGCGCCCCGTGTTCGTCACGGACTATCCGCAGGAGATCAAGGCGTTCTATATGCGCCTCAACGACGACGGTAAGACCGTCGCCGCGGCGGACTGCCTCGTTCCGGGCATCGGTGAGATCATCGGCGGCAGCCAGCGCGAGGAGCGCATCGAGCTGCTCGAAAAGCGCATCCGCGAGCTCGGCATGAATCCCGAGGACTACTGGTGGTACTGCGACCTGCGCCGCTACGGCTCCTGCCGTCACGCGGGCTTCGGCCTCGGCTTCGAGCGCATGGTGATGTATTTGACGGGCATCGGCAACATCCGCGACGTGGAGCTGCATCCCCGCACCGTGGGCAACGCAGACTTCTAATTCTTCAAAAAACAAGGGACACGGAAACCGTGTCCCTTGTTTTTTGAGAATTACACTCCGCTTCGTGCCTTGCCGCCCAAAGGGCGGCTTCGACACGCGCGGAGCGAGAAGAGTTTTTTGGCACGCGCATGTCGCGCCAAAAAACGATTCGAAATCATTTCGCGTCTGCGGATGCGAAAAGCTGTGACGCTTTAATTATTTGTGGTAAATAGTTACAAATGGGAACAAAAGCGCGAAAGGCGTAGTCAAAAGAAATAGAGTCTGCTATAATAGCCCCGCAGTTTTGAGAGAGGAGATTTTGATATGAAACACTTTTTTGCACTGCTGCTCAGCGTGCTGATGGTGCTGTCGCTGCTGACTGCCTGCGGCGACAAGACGACGCCGTCCGACGGCGACGATCAGACCGTCACGAACGAGAATGGCGGCGATACCGACAACAATACTGACGATACAACTGACCCCTACGACGCCGTGCGCAACTACTGGTCCGAGGACCAGCTCACGCAGGCCTGGGGACCGGATCAGGTGGTGGAGCACCTCTTTTTCCACCCGATCATCGCCTACCCGCAGTGGGCCTTCCACGACTGCAATGCCAGTCAGGATCAGCGCTACGGCCTCGACGACTGGATGGTCACGGCGGACGAGTACAAGAAGATCTTGCAGTCCGTGTACGACAAGGGCTACATCTTAGTCGCGATGGAAGACGTCTGGAGCGAGGTGACGGACGAGTCCGGCACGCACATGGTGCGAAACACCCTGATGCTGCCAGAGGGCAAAAAGCCGCTCGTCATCAGCTTTGACGACGTGAACTACTACCCCTATATGCTCGATGAGGGCTTCACGAGCAAGCTCGTCGTCGGCGAGGACGGCGAGATCTGGGCACAGTGCACCGATCCGTACACAAATGAGACCTTTTTGACCAAGGAACTCGACGCAACGCCGATTCTCGACCAGTTTGTCTACGAGCACCCCGACTTTTCGCTGAACGGCGCGAAGGCCATCTTCTCGCTGACGGGCTATCAGGGGATACTCGGCTACCGCACGCAGGATGACCGCGATATCGCGGCGGACAGCCCCGACCGCCCCGCGTTCGACGCCTACCGCGCGAGCGAGATCGAGGCGGTCAAGCCCGTCATAGCGCGCTTGAAGGAGACCGGCTGGACGTTCGGCAGCCACACCTGGGGGCATATCCGCCTTGACAGCAAGTCGATGCAGACCATCATCAACGACACCGAGCGCTGGGCGGACGAGGTCGGCTCGCTCGTCGGTCCGACGCAAATTCTGTTCTACCCCCACGGCGGCCGTCCCGACGGTGACGACTGGCACCAGACCGGCGAGCGCTTCAAGTACCTGCAAAGCCAGGGCTTCCGCATTTTCGCGAGCGTCGGTACGAGCTCGTTCAGCTACGTGAAGGAGGACATTTCCGCCGTCATCTGCGACCGTCTGCATCCGGACGGCACCACGCTGCGCCACGCGCGTAGCCGCTATCTGCAATTCTATAACGCCGAGGACATCATGGATACGCAAGTCCGTCCCGATCTTGGCGTAGACTGGTGAGGAGGCGTTTTTATGGCAACGTTAGAAGAACTCAAGGCGAAGGCCGTCGCCATGCTGGACATGGCGTATGTGCCGTATTCCCACTTTCCCGTGGGCGCGGCGCTCGAATGTGAGGACGGCGCGGTCTTCACCGGCTGCAACATCGAAAATTCGAGCTACGGCCTGACGAACTGCGCCGAGCGCACCGCGGCGTTTAAGGCCGTGAGCGAGGGGCACAGGCGCTTCAAGCGCATCGTCATCGCTGGGCGCAGCGACGACTACTGCTACCCCTGCGGTGCGTGCCGTCAGGTGCTCTACGAGTTCGGCCCCGACATGGAGGTCGTGTGCCTGAATAAGGACAACGAGGAAAAGCACCTGCACATCAAAGAGCTGCTCCCCTACGGCTTCGACCGGACGTGGCTTGCAATCGACGAGAAATAACGAAAAAAGAGAGCGGCACTGCCGCTCTCTTTTTTTGCGCTTTAGTTGCTGCCGGAGGAGGCATCAATCGTCAACGTGCCGCTGACCATCGAAATTTCCAGCTCGCTCACCGCGCCGCCGTCGAGCGCGGGCACGGTGTAGTACGCTTCGTGGTCGCCGCAGGCGATGAGCGTTCCTTCACGCTCGGTGAGCGCGGAGCGGAACGCGCCGCTTTTCGTTTCATAGTCGAGAGTAAACCCGTCCTGCGCGGGAAGGGTCAGATAGATGCTGCCGCTCTCCGTTTCGGCATCAAGGCGCAGCGCACGCTCGGTAGCCAAAATCAGGTTGCCGCTGACGCTTTCGAAGTCCAGCGCGCCGAGCGCGCCGGCGATATCCACCTTGCCGCTCGCGGTTTCGATCTCGGCGCTCTCCGCATCGCCCGCAAGCTCGATCGCGCCGGAGACGGTCGAGAGCTCGATTTTCCCCCATGTACCGTCCACCACGCCCACGCTGCCGTTCACCGTCTCGATCTCGACCGTGGGGCAGGTTGCACCCATCACGCGCATGTCGCCGCCGACGGTCGAAAGCTTGATCCTGCCGGAAACGTCCGCGCCCACGATGGTGTAGGCGTCCGTTGTTTCGACTTTTATCTCCTCAAAGTGACCGGCGCTGACCAGTTCCCTCGGAAGTCCTACGTTGAGGTACTTTTCCCCGTCGTGGCTGCCGCGGTAAGCGTCGCCGAGGAAGTGGATGCGCAGCGTGTCGCCGTCGATCGCGCAGACCATCTTCTCGCTCTCGGCGAGCGGTGCGGTGGATTCCTCCTTCACGCTGATCTGCGCGCTCTGCTCGGCGGCATAGATGTTCACGCTGCCGCTGCGCCACGAGATGTCGATCTTGCGGATGTCTTCGCTCTCGCCGATGCTGAGCACCGCGCCTGTGTGGAGCTCTTCGCTCCCCTCCGCCTGCGTGCAGAAGGTGTAGGTCGCGCTGCTGGTGTCCCAGAGGGCGTCGACGGCGAAAATGCCGTCACTTTGCGGCAGTTCTGCGCGGAATGTGCCGTTATCCTGCCGCTGGGCGGTCACGGTCTCGGACGGCATGCCGGTGGTGCCCCAAGCGTCGGACGGCCAGCAGCGGAGACTGACAGAATCAGGCGAATTATCGCCAAAATCGAGGGTCACGGTGTAGAAATAGGCGGCTGAAACTGTAAAGGGCATTTCCAGCACAGGCGTGATGTCACAGGAGGTTTCGTCCAGCGGGTGGGCGCCGCAGGCAATGACGGTCATGCTCTGTAGGCCCTGGGTGTAAGTCCAGTCGTAGCTGCTGCTTTTGAGGGTGACACTGCAAGCGTTTGCACTTGTCACCGTCAGTGTTGGCGGGGTTTGGCGCGCGGCCTCGTCTGCGCTTTTTTCGCCGCAGGCGGTCAGCGAAAGGGCCAGCGCGAGCGGGAGCAGGAGGGAAAGGAGCTTTTTCATCGTTCAGTCCTCGTTTCTTTCGGATACTTCTATAGACGCATGATAGGTAAAAAAGTTCCCGCGCACAACGGCGATCGTTGCACAAAACACGGCAATTTGTGGTATCGTGAATTCTAATACCGGGGGCGGTACAACTTTTTGCCGCGTTGTGTGCAACGCTGCTTCATGATACGGCGTATCATGAAAAGGCAAATCATGCAGCAGTGTCCCCCCATTTTCAGGGGGGTGTGAGGTGCCTTTTCCAACATTATCAAAATTTGGGGGAAAGAGCATGGAGACGACAACAAATTACAAACTTCCGCAATGGGTCAAGGCGGATCAGATCAAGATGGACACGTTCAACGACGCGTTCGGCAAGATCGACGCGCAGATGAAGAAAAACGCCGACAAGGCCAACGCGGCGGCGAGCGCGGAGAGCGTGGGCACGCAGATCACGGCGGTGCAGGAGCAGATCGTGGCGGTGGAGCAGGAGATCAAGCTCGTGTCGCTCGGAGAACCGCGCACGACGACGGCGGCGAACGGCAGCATCGTCTACGACCTGTCGGCGCTGAACATGGCGGACTACCGCGCGTTTCTGGTGTTTGCGACGGTGGACGCGGCGGGCACGGGCGTGAGCGACAAGGGCAGGGTGGAGCTGCTGTGCGACAGCAAGAGCATCGGACTGCTGGCCGACGCGATGGGCGGCCACGCGGCGACCGTTGCGTGGATTTTTCCCGCGATGTATGGTGTGGCGGCAGGCTACCACACGCCGACGCAGAACCGAAACGACAGCTTTCAAGGTCTCAGCGGCGCGATTTTGAACGGCAGCGCAAGCTGGAACACCATGCAGAGCATGACCTTCAAGTTTACGGGTTTGAAAGGCGCAAGCTGTGTGCTGTATGGATTGAAAGCGTGAAAATGAGCAAAAAAAGAAGACCCCCGAGGGGGTCTTCTTTTTTGACTAATCAGAGATTAGACAGCAGTGTTGTCAACAGTGATCACATACTTGGCAGTGGTCTTGCCATCCCAAGCGGTGACGATGACATACATATCGCTGGCAACCTCGCCGGAAGCGGTCTCAACAGCGTTGGTGTTGTAGACCTCGATGGTCTGGTTGTCGTTTGCCTTGGCCTGCTTCAGCAGTTCCTTGAGGTTAGCGACGGTGACAGTCTGAGCGTTGGTCTTGACGGTGATGGAGTCGGCAGCAACGGTAGCAGACTGGTTAGCAGCCTCGAAGTTGTAGGAGCCGACCTTTAAGGAAGCGTTGGCATAGGCAGCCTGATTTGCGGTGATATAAGTGATATCACCGGTAACAACGCCAGAGTAGCTAATCTCGGCATAAGCGACCTTGGTGCCCTTGGTGGCGTCCATGGTAACTTCCTTACCGTCCTTGTCGAAGTACTTAACACCAGACATCAAGTCAGTGGAACCAACAGTACCATCGAGGTTGTGCTTCTCCATGGTAGCCGCGGAAATTTCCTCGTACTCCTTGAGATCGACCTTAATGGTAGCAAACTGATGGCCATAGTACTCGCCGAGTTCTTCGTCGTTCACGAGAGCCTTGATGAGAAGATCGTAAACAACAAGTGCATCGTGCGTGTCACCGACCTTGCTGTCGTCGTACTGGACGAAGATAAGGCTCTTTTCAGCCAGATCCTTGGCAGTCCACTCTTCATCAATCTTGCCCTTGGTAATGGTGCCTTCGTACTTGGCAACCAGAGCGTCGTCAAGATCGAACCAAGTGTTGTTCACCTTAACGCGCTTACCATCCGTGGTAAGCTGGTCGATGGTATAAGCGTTGTACTTGGCAATCGCGGTCCAGACGTAGTCGGAATCCATGGTGACCTTATACAGGCCAATCTTATCAACACCGTGGCTGGCAGTGCCCTGACCCTCTGCATAGTAGAGGTCGATGGTGGTGTCGGTCAGCTTGCCATCCACCAGCTCATAGGCCTTGAAGGTGGCATAGGGCTTGCCGTCATTCCAGTGGGAGGTGTAGTCCGTGGTGTCATAGATGAACACGGTACGGGTGGTGACTTCGTATGCGTAGACATAGATCATGTCAACGTAGCCATTGACGGTCGTATACTGAACGTCATAGCCCTTGAAGCTGGGCAGCTTTTCGTAGCCGGTGTAGGCGGTGAAAGTGCCCTTCGGGGATTCCTTGGTCTGAAGCAGGATCTTGGTATCCTTGCTGAGCTGGAGACGGGTATCTGCACTGCTGCTGGTAGCATTAACAGTCAGGTACTTGTCACCGCTATTGTAGGAGGCAAAATAAGCATCGCTGAACTTGGAATCATCGAGCGTGTAAGCGCCGTCCTTATCGATGCTGTAAGCATAGACGGTGTAGTAATAGTCTTTGTTCTTGGAAGCAGAGACTTCGAAATCAGCAACATCATCACCCTCAACTTTGTTGATGGTAGCGTCAGTCTTGCTGTCGGCATCGAAGAAGTACAGATCGCCGTAAGCGGTGTCAACACCCTTGCTGTGCTCCATGTACAGGGTATCGAGGACAGCATAGTTGCTGGCGAGTTCATCAACGCCGATGACATTGCCATAGGTGTCAAAGTAGAAGTTGTAGGTCTTGCCCAGAGTCATGGTCTTGGGAGCGAACGTAGCAGTGCAGTTGACAGTAGCGTCAGCCTTATCGAGGCCCTTGATCTTCTGGATGTCGCTGATGCTCTTGCTGTTGCCGGAAACGTCGGTCAGAACAGCGTTCTTGGACTCAGCCTTGACCATGGACTGGATCTCGCCGTTGGCGATGGTGACCAGAACCATATCGTCAGCCTTGAACTCGTCCTCAGTCTCGAACTTGGTGTCGAGCTTGCCTTCGTAACCGTGGACATCCTTGTCAACGATAGCGTAAGCGGAAGTGGTGTGACCCTTGGAGTCGGTCTTCTCAGCAACGAACTTGGTGACCTCAGCGAGGTAGGTGTCGATGTTGACGAGACGATCCTCATAGACGAGGGTCAGACGGCCCTGATCGGCCTGCTTGGAATCGTCCTTGTTGTCAGCAACAGTGTAGGTGCCATCGCTGGTCTTGCTGTTGGTGTAGACGTCGAGCTTGGTGCTCTTCTTCAGGCCGGAGTCAGCATAGATGTCGCAGTTCTTGGCGGCCTCGGTGTAGGTGGCGAGAGCCTCGACCTCAACGGTGGTGGACTTGTCGCCGACATCATAGGTCCACTTGATGGTGGGACGGCCAAACTCATCGGCCTCCTTCGCGGACTTGAGCTTGAAGCTCTTGTAGCCGAGGGTGTCGTTCTCGGAGAAGGTCTTGTTGCTGTCCTTCTTGCCGTTGAAGCTCACGGTCTGATAACCGAAAGCGGCGGTGTAGGTGACCATCGGGGCATCGGCGATGGCGCGGAACAGCAGCTCGGCAACGAGCTCACGGGTGGCGGGAGCGTTGAGGTCAACACCCTTGACGTTCTTCAGAACGCCAGCCTGCTGCGCGGTCTGCGCAACATGCAGAGCCCAGTCAGCGCCGGTGAACTCATTGTTCTGATCGTAGCCGATGGCACGCAGGATCATCGCGAGGACCTCATAGCCCGTGACCTTGCCGGAGGGCTGGAAGGTGCCGTTGGGATAACCCTTGACGAGCGCAGCGTTGGCGCAGTAGCCGATGTAGCCCTGAGCCCAACCGGCGCCAGCCATATCGCTGAACTTGTTGTAGGTGGCGTACATGGAAGCCTTGGCATCCTTGACGTCAGCGGTGTACACGCGATACACGATCGCGGCCACCTCAGCGCGGGTGATATTGCCCTGGGGCTGGAAGGAACCGTCCTCATAACCCTTGAACACACCCATGCCGTTCAGGACGGCGACGGCTTCGGAATAATCCGCAGAAACCTTATCGGCATCCTTGAAAGCGGCGTTGGCGCTGACGGCCAGAGACAGAGTCATGACCAGAGCCAGCACCATTGCGAGTAACTTTTTCATAGATGTTACTCTCCTTTCATAAATTTCCATCCTCTTGGAGCGCTCCGGCAGCGAAAAGCGGGCATTTTGCTGTTCGCGGGCGAAAATGAAAGTTGACCGAAAAAGTTGCAAAACATTTCGGTTTTCTCACTTTTTTGACCGTTTTGCAGGAAAATGTGCGATTTTAGTCGCTATCGCATCCCCTTAGCGGCGCGGAAAAAGCCCGCTGCGCAAGGGCTTGCGGACGCGGCGGGTAGCGGTTTGGTAGCGATTTGCCGGAAACGGGATTTTGGCGGGGCGAAAAAAGGCTGATTTTGCAAGGGTTTGCGGGCGCGAAAGGTCGGGTAGCGGTTTGGTAGCGGTCCGCAGCTACCACGATTTTAGCACTCTCAGCGTAAGAGTGCTAAAGTTAAAGATTTGTTCATCAAAAGATGTATTTTTGTTCACAGGGCGTGACTATACTCAAAATTGTTCCGAGGGGAACGAAAGAAATGTAAACCACGCGGGCTGCAAAAGCGGCTCGCCCGAATAGATTTGGAGGCTTTGTATTATGTTTGAACTTAGACCTTTTGAACGCAGAAACAATCACGTTGCGGCTTATGATCCCTGGGATCAGATGGAGCGCGCATTCTTCGGCGACGGCTCGTGGGGCCGCGGGCTGAGCGAGTTTAAGACCGATATTCAGGACAAGGGCGATTTTTACCTGCTGGAAGCTGATCTGCCGGGCTTCAAGAAGGAGGACATCCACGTCGATGTGGACGGCGACACGATGACCATTCGCGCCGAGCGCCACAGCGAGCACGAGGATCAGGACAAGAAGGGCAATTACGTCCGCTGCGAGCGCAGCTACGGCAGCTACCAGCGCGCGTTCGACATCAGCGGCGTCGAGGTGGCGGACATCTCCGCGCAGTACAATGACGGCGTGCTCAAGCTGAACATGCCGAAGAAGAGCGCGGTGGTGAACGCGAAGCAGATCGAGATTCAGTAAAGAACTTCAAAAAAGGCGGCGAAAGCCGCCTTTTTTGATTTTGGATTGCGCGCCTGCGGGCGCGAAATTTTTTTGGGTTGTACGGGGTTGTGCAAAAAATATTGGCGAAAGTCCGCTCTTATGAGCGGGCTTTTTCTTTTTTTCGGCGGGCCGCGGCTGGAAAAGGGAAATTTCGCTCCCCGCGCGGCGGCGCGGACTACTGTTACTTGCCGCCTGACCGCTGCGCGGGTCATCAGAACACAAAAAGCGGCTTAGGCCGCTTTTTTCATATCTGTGCTTATATATTATATGTATGTGGTGGCGGATAATGGCGAAAGCGGGGGTTTTATGTCAAGCTGTAATAGAAGCGGCGGTTTGTTACAAGTGTGTTACAGATGGGGCGAAAGCGTTGACTTGAAATTTTGGGTGTGGTAAGGTGACAGTGCAGAAAGGGTGGGGAACGGTGCGTTCCCGACTTAGTTACGGGATCGGCATGCCACGGTAAGTAAGCCGAGAATCGCCGAAACTTGCTCCTTTCTGACAAACGAACCATCTTTAAGGGGATGCGATATCCACCGAATCGAACGATTTTGCGTTGATTCTGCCGAATTTTTCTTATTTTCAATTGTTTCTGCAACAATTTGAGAATTTGCGAATTTTGGCGGCAACCACGGGAAAGAGGGAGAGACGGCGGGTGTTCGGCTCCAAGGGGATGGAAATTTATGAAAGGAGAGTAACATCTATGAAAAAGTTACTCGCAATGGTGCTGGCTCTGGTCATGACTCTGTCTCTGGCCGTCAGCGCCAATGCCCTCAAGGCCGACGAGAAGATCAACGATAATTACGCTGAAGCTGTCGCCGTCCTCGATGGTATGGGTGTTTTCAAGGGTTATGAGGACGGTTCCTTCAAGCCCGAGAACAAGATCACCCGCGCTGAGGTGGCTACGATCATCTATCGTATCTACACTCAGGATCTCGCCAAGAACGACAAGTCTGGCCTGTACGCTTCTTACAACAAGTTCAGCGACATGGCCGGCGCTGGCTGGGCTGCCGGTTACATCGGCTACTGCGCCAACGCTGAGTTCGTCAAGGGCTATCCCGACGGCACCTTCAAGCCCTCCGGCAACGTCACGGGCTACGAAGTCCTCACCATGATCCTGCGCGCCATCGGCTACGACAAGAACAATGAGTTCACCGGCGCTGACTGGGCTCTCAACGTCGCTAAGTACGCTGAGCAGGCTGGCGTCCTCGCCAACGTCAAGGGCGTTGACCTCAACGCTCCTGCCACCCGTGAGCTCGTTGCCGAGCTGCTGTTTCGCGCGATCGCCGAGGCTCCGATGGTCACCTACACCGCCGCGTTCGGTTACCAGACCGTGAGCTTCAACGGCAAGGCTGATGGCAAGACCTTCAAGGACAACGAGACCCTCGGTCACAAGAAATTCGACCTGACCCCCAACGCCACCAACGGCACCTATGGCCGTCCGGCTACCAAGTGGACCTACAACTGCGGCGACAAGTCCACCACCGTCTACGACAAGCCCGTTGCCACTTACACCGAAGAGTTCAAGCCCTGTGATCTGTGCAAGGATCTGAGCAAGAAGAAGGAAGCCAAGGTTACCGTCGCTTATGTTGACGGCGTTGAGACTTCCGCCGCTGCCAAGGCTTATGTCGACACTTTCAAGGCCACCGACACTAAGACCGCTCTCGGCGCTCAGGGTCAGCTCGTTGAGGTTTACGAGAACGAGAAGGGCGAGGACTACACTGTCATCGTCATCAACACCTATCTCGCCAAGGTCACCAAGGTGATCGAGGAAGTCAAGGACAAGAACGACCACGTCAAGGTCGAGGCCTCCGTCAACGTTGACGTTTACGGCACCAAGACCAACAAAGCCGGCGATGTCACCAACGAAGTCATCACCGACAACTTCGAGACCGATGGCTTCAAGAAGGGTGATTTCGTCCTCGTTACCTATAATAACGGCGACATCGCTTCCATGGAAGCTGCCAAGGGCGAGGTTGCTAAGCTGACCGGCCTGAAGGGCAAGGCTGCCACTGTCAACGACGTTCAGAAGATCACCGCTGTTGGTTATGAGGATGCCAAGGTTGCTGTCATGGCTACCATGAATCCGCTCGCCAAGGGCACCAGTGCTGAGATCAATCTCAAGGACAGCTACACCTTCTACTATGACACCTACGGCAACGTCATCGGTGTGGGCGACTACACTGCCGATGCTGACTATGTTGTCATCGACCGCATCTGGGCTGGCCACGACGACGGCAAGGTTACTGTTTATGCCGACCTTGTCAACGTTTCCGACGCTTCCGTCCTCTCCAAGGTCACCGTCAAGAGCGTTAAGGGCACTGTCCTCGATGTCACTGTCAATCAGGAAGCCAGCCGCAACAAGGACTTCTATGAAGACCTGATGACCTACACCGTCAACAAGGACGGCGAGTATGAGCTCACCGACACCGGCGTGAAGGTTGAGGTTAAGAATCAGGACAAGACCACCACCAAGCTTCTCTGCACCTATGACGCCAACGACAATAAGGACATCATCAACACCCCCACCGGTTACAAGAACGTCTACATGGATAAGGACACTGAGATCCTGTTCCAGTACACCGCGTCTCCCGAGGGCACTTACAAGGCTTACACGCTCGACACCCTGCCCAACAGCTTCTGGGGCTATGTTGAGTATGTTGTCGGTGAGAACGGTCGTGCCGATGTCGTGTACGTCCGCGGCGCTGACAAGACCTTCAGCTACATCTTCGTCACCGATATCAACGATATCGAGACCAAGCAGGTCGACGATGACACCACCAAGTACATTCTCGGCAGCGCTTACGCTCTGAACGAGGATGGCAAGCTGGACGAAAAGAGCGCTGTTTCTGTCACCAGCGACAGCAAGAACTTCGTCCTCAATGCCAACGCTTTTGGTGGTAACACGCAGTCCCTCACCACTCTCAGCAAGGCTGGTCTCTACAAGCTGTACACCCTCGGCGAGAATGATCAGGTTCTCCAGTATGTTGAGCCCACCAAGCTCACCAAGGTGGAAGACTTCAACAACAACGTTGTTCTCGGCCTGTATGAGGACGAACTCGTCAACGCTGATGAGCTCCAGAAGTTCTACTGGACCGGTGACTTCGAGAACACTGATGGCGAGAACCGCCCCTATGCTGTTGAACTGGAGAAGGCCGACGATAAGTCCGAGCTGACCTCTATGGAGGCTGGCAACTGGGTCTATGTCCAGAGAGACGCCAAGGACGATGAGATCGTTGCCCTGCACAAGATCAGCCTTGAGGTTGCTGTGTCCGTCTCCGACGAGAAGAACGCTTCTGTCACCGCTGACACCATGTACTTCGGCGATGCTCTCAAGGATCTTGAGGTCACCGTCAAGGCTTGGAACGAGGCTACCGGCGTTAAGATGAACAACGTGGCTGCTACGGATTACACGCTCGCTCAGAAGGACGAGAAGCTGACCCACAGCTCCGAGCGTGTTTACACCGCTAAGGCTGCCAAGGACGCCGTTGTCGATGGCGACATTGTTGTGACCATCGCTGCGAAGCCCGCTTGCAACAGCAAGGAAATCCGCGCTGTTGATCCTCTGCCCGCGGACATCACCAACTTCTCCGTTGAGGTTACGCCTCACACCAACAGCGCGCGCGGCACCGTCAAGGTGATCGCTTCCTCCGCTGCTACTGTGAAGGTCAACGACCTGCTGCGCTGCATCAAGGCCAACGGTACTCATGTTAACCCGGATCTCGTTGTCTTCGACAACAGCCTCGCGAACAAGATTACCGACACCAACGTCACTCTGGACAAAGTTGGCAATGTTGCCATCGCTGTCTACGCTGAGGACGGTTCCGTTGCTTACTACAACGTCGTTGTTGAAGCTCCTCATGGCAACTAATCTCTGATTAGTCAAAAAAGAAGACCCCCGAGGGGGTCTTCTTTTTTTCACAAACATTATGTGATTTTTAAAAACATCCCATAATGTTTCACCCCCGAGGCGAATGCCTCGGGGGTGTTTTTTTGCCATATTCTCTTATTCCGCGTCTTCCGTCGCCTTGTCGTAGCCGAGGATGATATACAGATACGTCGTGCCGTAGGTGTTCAGCTGGGCGTACGCGCCGCCGGTGTTGTAGGAATACCACGAGACGGAATCGTCCGCCCACGTGAGGTAGAGCAGCGAGTCCATGGTGGACTTGTCCGCGGCGTTGGTGCCCTTGTCGTTCGGGCGGACAAACACGCTGGGGTTGGCGATGCTGTTGTTGCCGGAAATGACGCGCTGCACCAGCACGAGCACCGGATAAAACGGGCTTGCGAGCGTGGTGGGCGCGGCCTGCCCGACATTGCCGTCGCCGACGTACGAGCCGAACGCCACGCGGCAGTTGTGCCCCGCCGCGCCGAGGTTTTTGGCAAGAGCCGACACGGTCTGCGCGTCGGCCTTGCCGCTTTGCAGCGCCTGCGCCGCGTCGGCGTTGGCCTTGAGCGCTAAGTCGATGCCGTCGAACGCGTCGTTGAAGGGCTTCATTCGGATCGGGTCGGTCCCGACCCATTGCGGGAGGTTGTAGTTTGCGGTCTTGTCCATCGTCCCGCCCCCTTTCAGCGTCCGCGCATGACAGCGAGCACGCTCACCGCCTCGTCGACGCTCGAGAAGCGGTATTTGCGCTCGTTTTGCTCGCGCTGCGCCTTTTCGATCGGGTTTTCGAATTTCATCCGCGCCAGATGCTCGCAAATCTGCATCTGTGTTCTGGGTCGTTCATAGGTGTTGTTGTACATGTTTTTCCTCCTCATTTTGTGCAGCCCGCGCATTTGTGCGGACCGTTTACAGCTATAAAGCTGTAAAGCGGTTTTTGAGACGAACCGGTGCAACGGAGGAAAAATTTTTCGCCTTGACAACGCGGGAAAGCGGGGTATAATGGAGATAGAAAAGGGCGCTGTTGTCATGACGGTTAGCCCTCAAAGCTGGTTAAAACAATACTATGTTAACCGCTCGGTGGCCGCCGGGCGGTTAACACGCTTTTGGGGCTATGTAGGTCATTACCACGAGGACAATGACGAGACACAGAAGAAAACGCAGAGCATTTCCTCTTCCCATCCGCATCACCCCCTTTCGCAAGGGAGTGGCTAACCGCCGTTTACAACAGCGCCTACCTTTATTTTACGGCTTTTGCCGCATTTTGTCAATCTTTGCCGCCCGTTTGGCGGTTTTTTGCATTTTTTAGAGGGTTTCGAGCGTGACCAGCGCGTCGAGCAGCGGCCACGCCTGCGCGAGCTCCCGACCCGCCTGCCAAAAGCCGATGCCCTGCAAGCCCTTTTCCGCCGCGAGGGCGATCTTCGCGCGCAGCGAGCGCGCGTCCTCGAACCAGACGACGTGCTCGCGCCGCATTTTGTCGAAGTAGTGATAGTAAGGCGAGCGCGCGGTTTCGTCAAACTCAATTTCCGCCTCCACCAGCCGCGCCCGCATGATCGCGGCTTGCGACGAGAGCGTCTCGGCCCGCGTGCGGCCTTTTTCGTAGGGCAGCGGCCAGTCGTAGGCGTACAGCGGCGCGCCGAGGAAGATGTTCTCCCCCGCCGTGACCGAGAGCGCGTAATCGAGCACCGCGCGCACCTGCGGCAGCGGCGCGATGGCCTGCGGCTCGCCGTAGGTGTAGCCCCATTCGTAGGTCATCAGGAACACGGCGTTCGCGGCTTTTGATAGCAGCGCGTAGTCGTGCGCCTCGTACAATAGGCCGCGCTGCTGCGCGCTCGTCTTCGGCGCGAGCGCAGCGACAACGGGCTTTCCCTCGGCGTTCAGCGCCTCGCGCAGACGGCAGACGAACGCGGCGTAGGCCTCGCGCAGCTCCGGCGGGACGTACTCGAAGTCGACGTCGAGGCCGTAGTATCCCTTTTTCGCCATCGTCTGCAAAATCTCGGCAAGGAGCGTGCTCTGCGCGCGGTCGTTTTGCAGGAGCGCCGCGGCGTTTTCGCTCGAAAAATTTCCCTCCGGCGTCAGCGTCGAGAGGTGCATGAGCGATTTTGCGCCATAGCGCGCCGCACGTTCGAGCAGGCGCGCGTCGGCGAGCGGCGCAAGGACTCCCGTGGGCGTGATGCCGTAGGTGAACGGCGTCAGATACGTCAGGTACGGCAGGACCGAGTCGAGCAGCTCGCCGCCGATGTAGGGGTAGGCGTAGGCGTTCACGCCGAGCGTACCGAATGGCGCTTCGTCTGCGTAGTCGATGGCAAGCACGTCGCCCTCGCGCAGAAGCTCGCGTCCGTGGAGGAAAAAGTTCCGCCGCAGGAGCGTCCTGACGCTCAAATCATAGTCCCGCGCGATGGACGAAAGCGTCTCCCCCGCGCGCACGGTGTGCAGTGTCTTCGGCGTCCGCACGACGAGCGCCTGGCCGATCACAAGCGGCGTACTCAGCGCAAGGCCGTTGTCCGCCGCGACAAACGCGGGCAGGGCGTCGTGCATCGCGGCGATGGATGAAAGCGTGTCGCCGCGCTTTACAACATGAATGTGCATGGTCGATCACCTCACGCCATTCTATGCCGGATTTTTCGCGCTTACCCCAGCGCGACGTCCAGTATCATCATCAGAAGGAAGCCCACGAGGAAGCCGCACGTCCCCCGCCGTCCGCCCGCGCGCGGCAGCAGCTCCTCCGCCACGACGTAGAGCATCGCCCCGGCGGCAAAGCTGAGTAACCACGGCATCAGCGCGTGGATTCCCGCCGCCGCGAGCACGACGAGCGCGCCGAACAGCGGCTCCACCGCGCCGGAGAGCACGCCGGTCCAAAAGGCGCGCCGTTTCGACTTGCCCGATTGGTACACCGGCAGCGCCACCGCCGCGCCCTCGGGAAAGTTCTGCACGCCGATGCCGAGCGCCAGCGCGAATGCGCCGGCAAGGCTCTCCCCGTCCGCCGCGAGCGCGAACGCAAGGCCGACGGCCATGCCCTCGGGGATGTTGTGCAGCGTGATGGCCGAGAGGAGCAGGAAATCGCTGTGCACCTCTCCACCGCCGCGCCGCCGCACGAGCTCGTCGAGTAGGAAGAGCGTCAGCGCGCCGAGCACGATGCCCGCCGCGGCGGGCAGAAACGGTGGCAGGCGGCCCTCCGTCTCCGTCTGTTCGATGGCGGGCAGAATGAGGCTCCACACGCTCGCCGCCATCATCACGCCCGCGGCAAAGCCCAGCAGCGCGCCCTGCGCGCGCTCGCACACCTTGCGGGCAAAAAAGAACACCGTCGCGGCGCCCAGCGCCGTCATCAGAAACGTGAAAGACGTGCCGAGCAGAGCCAGCATCAGTGGTCGAAGCATATCCGTTCATCGCCTTTACGGTTTGTCAGGCGGAAAAGCGCCTGTATGCCAGTATAGGCGGCAGGAATGAAAAACGTGAAAAAGGGCGCGGAGAAATTCTCCGCGCCCTTTTGGAGCAATATTGACTTACTGCATCAGCTGCGCGACCATGTCGGTGTACGCGCTGGGATCTTCGAGCGGCAGACCCGCGATGAGGTTTGCCTGATCGTAGAGGATCTTGGCATACAGCGCCGCCTTGTCGCGGTCCGTTGCCAGCGCGGCGGCCATCGCCTTGACCGCCGGATGATCGACGTTCAACTCGAGGATGCGCTCGGCCTTGATGGGCTCGGGCATCTGGAAGTTCTTGAAGTACTTCTCCATCTCGAAGCTGAAGCCCTCGCCCGCCGTCAGGCAGACGGGATGGGTCTTCAGGCGGTGCGAGACCTTGGCCTCTTTGATCTTGTCGCCGAGCGTCTCCTTGACGAACTGCATGAGCTCCGCGCTTTCGCTGTCGTCCTTGTGCTCTTCCTCGTCGCCGAGCTCGAGGTCGCCGTCCACGATGGAGCGGAACGGCTTTTCGTCGTAGTTCATCAGCGCCTGCAAAACGAACTCGTCCGTCTCGCCGGTCAGGTACAGAACCTCGTAGTCCTTGTCCTTCAAAAGCTCGGTCTGCGGCAGCTTGTCCACGGCGGCGATGCTCTCGCCCGCGGCGTAGTAGATGCACTTCTGGCCTTCCTTCATGCGCTCGACGTACTCTTTAAGCGTCGTGAGCTTCTTCTGCGTGGAGGAGTAGAACATCATCAGGTCCTTGAGCGAATCCTTGCGGCTCTCGCCGCCGTCGCTCACGATGCCGTAACCGATCTGACGGCCGAAGTTTTCGTAGAATTTCTCATAGCCCTCGCGGTCTTCCTTGAGGAACTTTTCAAGGTCGGCGCGCACCTTCTTTTCGAGGTTCTGGCCGATGACCTTGAGCTGGCGGTCGTGCTGTAAAAGCTCGCGGGAGATGTTCAGGCTCAGATCCGGCGAATCGACCACGCCGCGCACAAAGCGCAGATAGTCAGGCAGCAGCGAGTCGCACTTGTCCATGATGAGAACGCCCGCAGAGTAGAGCTGCAATCCCTTTTCATATCCTTCCGTGTAGAAGTTGAACGGGCGCGAAGACGGCACGAACAGCAGTGCCTTATAAGTCACGCTGCCCTCGGCCGAGACGGTGATCGTGCGCTGGGGCTTGTCGAATTCATGCGTCAGCTCGGAATAGAACTTGTTGTACTCCTCTTCCGTGACGTCGCTCTTCTTGCGCTGCCAGAGCGGCACCATGGAGTTGACGGTCTTCATCTCCTCGACGGTCTCGTACTCGGGCTTCTCCGGGTCGCTGCCCTCTTTGACCTTCTGCTCGGGCAGCAGCATGCGGATGGGGTAGCGGATGTAGTCGGAGTACTTCTTCACGAGCGCGTGCAGACGGTAGGACTCCAAGTACTCGCTGTACTTCTCCTCGTCCGTGTCGGGCTTGATGTGCATGATGACGTCGGTGCCGACGGCCTCCTTGTCGCACTCGGTGATCGTATAGCCGTCCGCGCCGGAGGACTGCCACTCATAGGCCTGCTCCGAACCGTACTTCTTCGTGCGGACGGTGATGCTGTCCGCGACCATGAACGCGGAGTAGAAGCCCACGCCGAACTGGCCGATGATGTCGATATCGGCGTCCTTCTTGTCCTTTTCCTCGGTCTCCTGGCGGAACTTGTAGGAGCCAGACGATGCGATGACGCCGAGGTTGTTTTCAAGCTCTTCGCGGCTCATGCCGATGCCGTTATCCGAGACCGTCAGCGTGCGGTTCTCCTTGTCGACCGACACCGTGATGGCAAAATCGCTGCGGTTCATGCCGACCTTGTCATCCGTCAGCGCGACGTAACAGATCTTGTCGATGGCGTCGCTGGCGTTGGAAATGATCTCGCGCAGGAAGATCTCCTTGTGCGTGTAAATCGAGTTGATCATCAGATCGAGCAAACGCTTCGATTCTGCTTTAAACTGTTTTTTAGCCATAAAAGCATCCCTCTCTGAATTGTATTTGGACCTAAGTATAGCAGGAAATTCCTGATATTTGTTACCGTTCCGTTAACTTTTAGCACTCGCCCACATCAAGTGCTAAAACGTGATGGTTACCTTTTATATATAAAAGGTACTATCGGTTTCGCACCGGTGCGAAGCGCTTCGCGGCACTTGTGCCGCGGGGGAGGCAGCGCCGTAGGCGCTGCACATTGATCCCTGCACCGTACAGGGACGCGATTAAGGGGGATATTCTCTTTCCACGGAAAGAGAATATCCCCCTTTGACCCCCAAGAGAAAGGGATTCTCATTGCGAGCGAGCAGCTCGAAGAAGTGCGATGCTTGCCGATTGCACTGCCCATAGCGCGGCGTTGCCGCGTTTAGTTCTGCTACACGATTTGACTTGCTCCTACTATCCGCTGCCGCTCTGCCAGTCTTGTGGCAGTGCGGCCTAATCACCGTCTACCGGTGCACCCATCAATGCGGCGAGCGCAGCAATGCCGCATTCGGCAGGCAGTCTGCCGCCAGACAAACGTCACACGCGCCTCACGATAGTAAGGCGCGGTTGCAAGACGTAACGATTTGCAGAAGATTCATGGCGAAGCCATGTACACCGCACCCACACTGCGCAGCGCGTGCAGTTATTCAAGCTGCAAACTGCCAATGTTGGGGGTCGAGGGGGACTCCCCTCGCCTTTCTCTGGGGGATTCAAAGGGGGTATTCTCTTCGGAAAGAGAATACCCCCTTTGGTGCCGCGGCGCACACGCCGCTCTCCCCTCCCGCGCAAGCGCGGGAATAAGGAGCAGCCCTTTCGGGCTGCAACATTCCCGCGCCCGAGGCGCGAAAGTTGTCCAAATTGTCAATATGGGATACTTATCCCCATTTCCCCTCTTTTTTCTTTGGATAATATGCAGTATTGACTTCTGGCGTTTTAGAGGCTAAAATAAGCCCATCAAACATGAGGGATACATGAAAGGATTTAATGCTATGTTCCGTTTTGCTTATGCAAATCAGAATAACGCCGCCGCTTCTGCCATGTGCGCAGAGGCCGCTTCCTCCTGCACCTCTCAGTCCTCCCGCTTCAACTGCATCGCTCTGGGCGCCATTATTATGGCGTCCATTATTATTTCCCGCCTGATTAGCATTATCGGCATTTCTCTGCTGGTACTGGTACTTCTGGTCGTCCTGATGGGCGTTCCCGGGATGAAACGCGATTGCTGAGCGAGTAAAAAACGCGATACAGCAAAGCGGTTCCGCCGGGAATGGCGGACCCGCTTTTTTGTATAATAAATTTGTTCATTATTTAATCAAAGGAGATTTGAAACGATGAAAAAGAAGTTTATGTGCATGCTCATGGCCGCTGCCATGACGCTCTCGATGGCCGCCTGCGGCTCCAAGGGCGACGATGCGAACACCGATGCCAACACCGACGGCACCGATAACGCTGAGGTCCAGACCTTCAAGCTCGGCTCCTCCGGCCCGCTGACCGGCGATAACTCGATCTATGGTCTGGCCGTTGTTCAGGGCGCTGAGCTGGCCGTCAACGAGATCAACGCCAGCGACAGCAAGATCAAGTTCGAGTATCAGAAGCAGGACGACGAGGCCGACGGCGAGAAGGCCGTCAACGCCTACAACACCATGATGGACTGGGGTATGCAGGTCCTCGTCGGCCCCACCACCACCGGCGCTTCCATCGCAGTTGCCGATGCCTGCTACAATGACCGCACCTTCATGCTGACCCCGTCCGCCTCCTCCACCGACGTTACCGAGGGCAAGGACAACGTCTTCCAGGTCTGCTTCACCGACCCCAACCAGGGCGTTGCCGCCGCTGACTACATGGCCGAGAACTTCGCCGGCGCCAAGGTCGCCATCATCTACCGCAACGACGATGCGTATTCTCAGGGCATTCACGATTCCTTCAAGGCAGAAGCTGCTGATAAGAACGCGTTTGAGATCGTTTATGAGGGTGCCTTCACTGCCGATACTGCTTCCGACTTCTCCGTCCAGCTGACCGGTGCACAGACTGCCGGCGCTGACCTCGTCTTCCTCCCCATCTACTATCAGCCCGCTTCCGTGATCTTCTCCCAGGCTAAGGCCATGGGTTATGCTCCCACCTTCTTCGGCGTGGACGGCATGGACGGCATCCTGACCATGCCCGGCTTTGACCCCGCTCTTGCCGAGGGCCTGATGCTCATGACCCCGTTCTCCGCTACCGTTGAGTCCAACAAGTCCTTCGTCGATGCCTACACCGAGGCCTACGGCACCGAGCCCAACCAGTTTGCCGCTGACGCTTACGACGGCGTGTACATCATCAAGGCCGCTCTCGAGGCTGCCGGCTGCACCGCCGATATGAGCAACGAAGAGATCTGCGACGCTCTCGTCAGCGCCATGGCCACCCTCAAGTTCACCGGCCTCACCGGTACTGACATGACCTGGAATGCCGAGGGTCAGGTCTCCAAGGCCCCGACCGCCTACGTCGTCAAGGACGGCCAGTACGTCGAAGGCTGATTGAAAATTTGCTTCTCTCTCAGGAAATCCTCTCTCTAAGGCGGGCTGCCGGGGGAAACTCCCCCCGGCGGCCTCCGTCCTTGCTTTCTATGGCGGAAACGAAGGCAGCGTCCTTCCTCTCTGCCCTTGTTTCTGCCACAGACAACTCCCAATCCCGAACGAGAAAACGAGGTGCCATTCTATGGAATTCTTATCCTATCTCATCAGCGGCATCAGCCTCGGCAGTGTGTACGCCATCATCGCCCTCGGCTATACGATGGTCTACGGCATTGCCAAGATGCTGAACTTCGCCCACGGCGACGTCATCATGATCGGCGGCTACGTCTCCTTCTGCGCGATGTTTTATCTGGGGCTTCCCAACATCGTGGCGGTACTGATGGCTGTCGTCGTCTGCACCGTCCTCGGCATCGTCATCGAGCGTCTTGCCTACAAGCCCCTGCGCTCCGCGCCGAGCCTTGCGGTGCTCATCACCGCCATCGGCGTAAGCTACTTCCTCCAGAACTCCGCGCTGCTCATCTGGAAGGCCGCCGCACGCTCCTATCCCCCCGTGGTCACGGGCTCTGTGAAGATCTTCGGCGGCAAGCTGACCGTTTCCTACATCTCCCTTCTCACGATCTCCGCCTGCGTCATCATCATGATCGCGCTGACGCTCTTTGTCAGCAAGAGCAAGATGGGCAAGGCCATGCGTGCCTGCTCGGAGGATAAGGCGGCGGCACAGCTGATGGGCATCAACGTCAACGCGACCATTTCCGCGACGTTCGCCATCGGCTCGGCGCTCGCGGCCATCGCGGGCGTGCTGCTCTGCTCGTTCAACACCTCCCTCATGCCCACCACCGGCTCCATGCCCGGCATCAAGGCATTCACCGCGGCGGTGTTCGGCGGCATCGGCTCCATTCCCGGCGCGTTCCTCGGCGGTCTTCTGCTCGGCATCATCGAGGCCATGGCCAAGGCCTATATCTCGACGAACCTTGCAAACTCCATCGTCTTTGCCGTGCTGATCGTCGTGCTGCTCGTCAAGCCCGCAGGACTGCTCGGCAAGTACGTGCCGGAGAAAGTGTGAGGTGGCCGGAATGACAAAGAAAATGAAACAGTTCAACTCCCTCAAGAAAACCACCAGGGTTGACTTTGCGACCTATTTCGGCGTGATCGCCGCCTTCGTCATCGTGACGGTGCTGCAAAGCAACGGCTCTCTCAAGCGCTCGGTCATCGGTCTTCTCGTGCCGATCTGCTGCTATATGTCCATGGCCGTTTCGCTGAACCTCACGGTCGGTATCCTCGGTGAGCTGAGCCTCGGCCACGCGGGCTTTATGAGCGTGGGCGCGTTCTCCGGTATCGTCGTTTCGCAGAGCCTTGCGGGACTCATTCCGAATGGCCCCGTGCGCCTTGCGCTCTCGATGTTCATCGGCGCGCTTCTCGCCGCGCTCGTCGGCCTTCTCATCGGCACGCCCGTGCTCCGCTTGCAGGGCGACTATCTCGCCATCGTGACGCTCGCCTTCGGCGAGATCATCAAAGAGCTCATCAACTGCCTCATCATCGGCTGCGATGAAAACGGCCTGCACTTCATCTTCAACCCCGCCGGCAACAAGACGGTCGATGACCTCGGCCTGAGCGCCTCGGGCACCGCTATCATCAAGGGCGCGCAGGGTGCGACCGGCACCGCCACGATTGCAACGTTCACCGCGGGCTTCATCCTCGTGATGATCACGCTCATCGTCGTGCTGAACCTGACTCGTTCGCGTGCGGGCCGCGCGATCATGGCCATCCGTGATAACCGCATCGCCGCGCAGGCCATCGGCCTGAACCTGACGAAGTATAAGCTCATGGCGTTCGTCACCTCCGCCGCCCTTGCGGGCGCGGCAGGCGCGCTCTACGGTTTGAACTATTCCTCCCTCCAGGCGACGAAGTTCAACTTCAACCTCTCGATCCTCGTCCTCGTGTTCGTGGTGCTCGGCGGCCTCGGCAATATCTGGGGCTCGCTCGTCGCCGCTGCGGCGCTGACGATCCTGCCTGAGGCGCTGCGTCAGTTTGCCGACTTCCGTATGCTCATCTACGCGATCGTGCTGATCTTCGTCATGCTCGCGACCAACAATCCGCAGGCCAAGGCGTTCTTCCAGAGACTTCTGCCTCATCGCCGTGCCAGTGCTGAAAAGGAGGATTGACCATGACACAGAAAGAAAAAGCCAAGCTCGTTCCCGTCTCCCGTGAACCGGCGCTGCTCACCGAGCGCGACGCGGACAAGTCCCCTGTGCTCGAGTGCATCGACCTCGGCATCACGTTCGGCGGTCTGAAAGCGGTCGACAACTTCAATGTGACCATCGGTCGCACCGAGATCACCGGCCTCATCGGCCCGAACGGCGCCGGTAAGACGACGGTCTTCAACCTGCTCACCAAGGTCTATCAGCCCACCCACGGCACGATCCTCTTAAACGGCAAAGACATCCATGACCTCAACACCGCGCAGGTCAACCGCGCTGGCATCGCGCGCACGTTCCAGAACATCCGCCTGTTCGGCGAGCTGAGCGTGGAAGAAAACGTCACCGTCGCGATGGACACGCAGATGCACTACACGATGCCCGAGGGCATTTTCCGCCTGCCCCGCTTCTGGAAGGAAGAGCGCATCGTTCACGAGCGCGCGATGGAGCTTCTGTCCATCTTCCACATGGAGGATCTTGCCAAGGCCAAGGCAAGCTCGCTCCCCTACGGCGCACAGCGCCGCCTGGAAATTCTCCGCGCGCTGGCGACGAACCCGAGTCTGCTGCTTCTTGACGAACCCGCCGCCGGCATGAACCCGAGCGAGACGGCTGAGCTGATGGAAAACATCCGCTCCATCCGCGATACGTTCAAGATCGCGGTGCTGCTCATCGAGCACGACATGAACCTCGTCATGAACATCTGCGAGGGCATTGCCGTTTTGAACTTCGGCCATGTCATCGCCAAGGGCACACCCGAAGACATTCAGAACAATCCCGAGGTCATTGAAGCCTACCTCGGCAAGCAGAAGGAGGCCTAACGATGGGACAGATCTTACAGGTAAATGATCTTCACGTTTACTACGGCAGCATCCACGCCGTCAAGGGCGTTTCCTTCGAGGTCAACGAGGGTGAGGTCGTCACGCTGATCGGTGCGAACGGCGCGGGTAAGTCGACCGTTCTGAACACGGTCTCCGGCCTTCTGCATCCCAAGCACGGCAGCGTTGTTTTTGAAGGCAAGGACTTAAAGGGCGTCCCCGCGCACAAGATCGTCGAGCACGGTCTTGCGCAGGTCCCCGAAGGCCGCCACGTCTTTTTGCAGATGACGGTCGAGGATAACCTTGAAATGGGCGCCTACACCCAGCCGAATTCCACCATTGAAGCGGGCATTGCGGACGTCTACGAGCGCTTCCCGCGCCTCAAAGAGCGCCGCAAGCAGATCGCCGGTACGCTCTCCGGCGGTGAGCAGCAGATGCTCGCCATGGGCAGAGCGCTCATGTCGAAGCCGAAGCTTCTGATGCTCGACGAGCCGTCTATGGGCCTCGCTCCGATCCTCGTTGAGCAGATCTTTGACATCATCCGCGAGCTGCACGCTGCGGGCACGACGATCCTGCTCGTCGAGCAGAACGCGCAGGCCGCGCTCTCCGTCGCCGACCGCGCGTACGTGCTTGAAACGGGCCGTATCACGCTCTCCGGCACCGGCAAGGAGCTCATGGCGAGCGACGCCGTCCGCAAGGCCTACCTCGGCGGTTAAATCCCCCGCAAACGCAAAGAGCCATCCGAAAGGATGGCTCTTTTTTTGTACAGTTTTGCCGCCGTGCAAAATTTCCGCCCAACCTACTGCACATTTGCCAAAGATATGGTATACTGACAGAACATGACACAGGATCGGAGGGATCGGATTGTTCAAAATTCTCATTGCGGAGGACGACCGCGAGCTGCGCCAGCTCTTCGCCCACGTGCTCACCAAAAACGGTTACACTGTCCTCGGCGTCTCCAACGGCGAGGAGGCGCTTGCCGCGCTCGAGCAGAGCTATTACGATCTCATCATCTCCGACATTATGATGCCGAAGATGGACGGCTACGAGCTTGTGCGCTCGATCCGCGAGAGCGGTTCGTCCATCCCCATTATGATGATCACCGCCAAGGACGCCTTTGACGACATGCGCCTCGGCTTTCTCTCCGGCAGCGACGACTATATGGTCAAGCCCATCAACATCGGGGAAATGGTACTGCGCGTGAGCGCGCTGCTGCGCCGCGCCCAGATGGCGAGCGAGCGCCGTCAGGTCATCGGCGGCACGGTGATGGAGTGCGACTCGCTCAGCGTCACCGTCGACGGTGAAAGCATGGTGCTGCCGCAGAAGGAATTCATGCTGCTCTACAAGATGGCGTCGTTCCCCGGCCGCATCTTCACGCGCCAGCAGCTCATGGACGACATCTGGGGCTATGATTCCAGCACCGACACCCACACCGTCGATGTCCACATCGCGCGCCTGCGCGAGCGCTTCCGTGACAATCTCGACTTCAAGATCGTCACGATGCGCGGCGTGGGGTACAAGGTGGTGCGCACATGAAAAAACGGCGCAATAAGTTTCTCGATATCCGCGTGCAGTTTTTCTTCATCTGCATGGCGGGCTTTATCGGCGTGGCGCTGCTTGCCGCGCTCGCGGCCTGGGGACTTGAGCACCTCGGCGTCAATGTGCCGATGTTCGTGTGGCTGCTCATCTTCACGCTGCTGCTCGGCAGCGCGACGGCGGCGGGCTTTTCCATCGCGTTCTTCGCGCCCATCTCGCGCCTGTCGCGCGCGATGAAGGAGGTCGCGGGCGGCAACTTCCGCGTGCACGTGGAGACGAAGAGCGTTTTTCGCGATATCCGCGACAGCTTTGACAGCTTCAACCTTATGGTCAGCGAGCTGAACGCGACCGAGACCTTGCAGACCGACTTCATCTCGAACGTCTCGCACGAGTTCAAAACGCCCATCAGCGCGATCGAGGGCTACGCCTCACTTTTGCAGGAGCACCAGCAATCCCCCGAGGAGCAGGCGGAGTACATCGACAAGATTCTCTTCAATACGCGCAGGCTTTCCGCCCTCGCGGGCAACATTCTGCTGCTTTCTAAGCTCGACAGCCAGTCCATTCACCCCCAGCGCTCGCGCTTCCGCCTCGACGAGCAGGTGAGGCAGTGCATTCTGGCCCTTGAGCGCAAGTGGACGGAAAAGGACGTCGACTTCGACGTCGACCTCGACTCCGTCGACTTCACGGGCTATGAAGGACTCTTACAGCATGTGTGGATGAACCTCATCGACAACGCCGTCAAGTTCGGCCCGCGCGGCGGCCTGATCCGCATGCGACTCATCGAGGAAGACGGCAGTGTGCTCTTCACCATCGACAACGAGGGCAAAAGCATCCCCGACGAGGATAAGTCCCGCATTTTTAACAAATTCTATCAGGGGGACAGTTCGCACGAATCCGAGGGCAACGGCCTCGGCCTTGCGCTTGTGCGCAAGATCGTCGCCATCCACGGCGGCGAGGTCTGGGTCGAAGACCCGGTGAACGGCGGCTGCCGCTTCGCCGTGCGCCTGCCGGTAGAGAAGTGACCACCATTTTTCAACAAAAATTGAGATTCTCTTCATCATTTGTTCGAAACTCTATGCTATATTAAATCTTAGTGGCCGCAGAGGCGGCTTTTCCCCGGCGCAGTGTCCCTGCGTCGGGCTTTTATCACGGGATAAGGAGAGGTGACGATGGGCTTTCTGCGCTGCTGCGTTTATTACGGAATTTTAGCCGTCGTGTCGTTTTTCATCGGGCGGCTGCTGCCAAAATCCTGGTTCCACGGCGACAAATTCCCCTACCGCTGCGCGAGCTGGGAAGCAAAGCTCTTCCGCTTTCTGCGCGTGCACGAGTGGCAGGACAAGGTGCCCGACATGAGCAAGATCGTCCCCAAGCTCATCCCCGCCAAAAAGCTGGGCACGGACTTTCGCGCGCAGCTTCCGCGCATGATCGAAGAGACCTGCGTCGCTGAGTTCACGCACTTTGTGCTCATCCTGCTCGGCTTTTACGCACTGCGCCTCTGGCCCGGAACGGGCGGCGCGGTCGTCACCGCCATCTATATTCTATTCGGCAACCTGCCGTTTCTCATCATTCAGCGCTACAACCGGCCGCGGCTGCAAAAGCTTCTCGCCGCGCAGCAGCGCCGGAGCAGACGCAACCAAGAAGAACAACAGTAAAGGATCGGAGCTTTTCATGAAAGTCTTGATTTTAAGCTGCAACACCGGCCAGGGTCACAACTCCTGCGCCGCGGCGCTCGAGGAGGAGTGCCGCAACCAAAACATTCCCTGTGACACCGAGGACGCGCTGCGCTTCATCTCGCCCGAGGTCTCGCGCTTTATCTCGAACTGGCACGTACGCATCTACCGCCACGCGCCGGGTCTTTTCCGCGTGGGCTACCGCGCGGCGGAGGATCATCCCGCCCAGTTTCACGAGGGTTCCGCGCTCTACCGCTATCTGACGCAGGGCGCGGAAAAGCTCTGCGGCTTCATCGCCGGCAGCGGGTACGACACGGTCATCTGCACCCACACGTTCGCGGCGCTGATGGTCAGCGAGGTCGTGAAGACGCACCTGCCGAATCTCAAGACCTGCTTCATCGCCACGGACTACACCTGTTCGCCCAGCGTGAAGGACAGCTCGCTCGACCGCTACTTTATCCCTGCCTCATCGCTCTCGGGCGATTTTCTCGGCGGCGGCGTGACGAGCGAACGCCTGCGTGCCTGCGGCATCCCCGTGCGCCAGATGTTCCGCTCCAGCGTGCGCAAGGAGGACGCCAAGCACGCCTTCGGCATCCCCACGGATCACAAGCACCTTGTGATGATGTGCGGCAGCATGGGCTGCGGCCCCATCATGAGCATTGCTCGCCGCATCGGGCGCGACCTGCCGGACGATCAGGACTTAACGATCGTCTGCGGCACGAACAAGCAGCTCTACCGCCGGCTCCAGCGCCGCTTCTATGACTCGAAAAATGTCCACGTCCGTTCGTATGTGAAGGACATGGCGCTTTTGATGGACTCCGCCGACCTCTACCTCACAAAGCCCGGCGGCATCAGCGTGACCGAGGCGGCCTCGATGCGCCTGCCGATGGTGTTCATCGACGCGGTCGCGGGCTGCGAGGAGTACAACAAGGATTTCTTCCTGCGCACGGGCGGCGCGGTCACAGGGCAGACACCCAAGGAGATCGCGCGCACGAGCCTTCGCCTTCTCAGCGACAAGGACACGCTTGAAAAGATGGGCGACGCGCTCGACGCCGCCGTGCCGCACAACGCCGCGGCCAACATTCTCTCCGAGATGAGTGAAGCCGAGGAGGAGAAGGAGGAAGACCTCGCATGATCAAACCCAGCGTTGACTACCGCCAGTTCCGCTTCAGTAAGCTGAACACGCCGGAGTTCTCCCACGTGTGGCTGCTGCTCTACTGGCCGCTTTTCGGCCTCGGCTTTTCGTATGTCGAGCGCTTCTACCCCGTGGCGCACTACATCAATATGCACTGCGCGCTCGACGATCTGATTCCTTTTAATGAATGGTTTCTGATCCCCTACCTGTTCTGGTTTGTGTACCTCATCGGCGCGGTGGCCTACACGTTCTTTTTCGACGTGTCGGGCTTTCGCCGCATGATGCGCTTCGTGATGATCACCTACTCGGTGACGCTCATTATCTACTTTCTCTTCCCCACCTGTCAGATGCTCCGGCCTGAGGTCTTCCCGCGCGACAATGCCCTCACGCGCTTCATCGCGGGGTTCTACGTGTTCGACACGAACACGAACGTCTGCCCGTCGCTGCATGTCATCGGCTCGATGGCGGCATTTTTCGCTTTCTGGTATGCGCCCATCTTCTCCAAGCGCGGCTGGCGCATCGCCTCGACCGCCGCGGCATTTTTTATCAGCATTTCCACCGTCTTTATGAAGCAGCACTCCATTCTGGATGTCGCCGCAGCCATCCCGCTGTGCGCGATCGGGTATTATTTTGCCTACGTCAGAACGCCGAAAAAATCCCGCAGCGCCGCGCCGGATGTCACCCGATAAGAAACTTCATCCGCAGAAGCTCCGATCGCTTCTGCGGATGCTTCTTTTATACGGCTCTTTTTCCCTTTTCTTTTGCATATATTCGCGCATAATTGCATACTTTTGTGAATTTTCGGCTTTTCGCATGCATATTTGTGCACCTTGCATAGAAAGGCGTCGAAAGTTCTGGCATTTTTTGAGTTTTTAATCGTTGACAATGAATAAGTAAACATTTATACTAACGCTATCGTTTCTGAAGCGTATGAAAATTCGTTCAACGATCAAACATTATACAAGATGGAAAGAAATTGAAAAAGGAGCTATCAACCATGAAAAAGTTTACTGCACTGATGCTGGCTCTGATGATGAGCCTTTCGCTGGTCGCCTGCGGCAATAAGACCGACGACAGCAACAACGCCGATGATGCCAACACCGACAACAACACCGAGCAGACCGGCGGCACGCTGGTGCTCGGCACCTCCGCTGACTACGCCCCGTACGAGTTCATGTATGCCGATGACAACGGCACGATGCAGTACGCCGGTATCGACATTTCCGCCGGCCAGTACATCGCCGATGAGTTGGGCATGGAGCTTCAGGTCGAGAACATGAGCTTCGACTACCTGCTCACCTCTCTTGCCAAGGGCGATTTTGATATCGTCATGGCAGCCATCGAGGTCACGCCCGAGCGTCTCCAGTCCGCTGACTTCTCCGATCCCTACTACACCGACCTGCCGGCCATGATCCTTGTCAAGGCTGACGCCGCCGATCAGTACAACACCCTCGCCGACTTCGCCGGCAAGAGCGTCGGCGCACAGACCGCCACCACCAAGGAAGCCATCGTCACCGACCAGATGGAAGGCGCGAACCTCGTCTCCCTCTCCCTTGTGACTGACCTCGTCAACGAGCTTGTCTACGGCAAGGTCGATGCGATCGTCGTCGATGGCGCTGTCGCCGAGCAGTATGCCGAGGCCAACCCCGATCTGGTCGTCGCTGCCGCTTCCTCCGAGCTCGGTGAAGCTCAGCCCTACTGCATCGCTGTTGCCAAGGGCGACCCCAAGGGCCTGCTGCCCGGCATCAACGAGGCCATCGCTAAGATGACTTCCGAGAACAAGATGGAAGAATTCATCGCCGCTGCCGATGAGCTGAGCGGCAAGGCCGTCGAGGTCACCGCGGACGCTCCTGCGGCCTAAGTTCTCCCCTTTAACTACGCTCTCTTCTCACTATCTCTCATAGCCAATGAGCAAAGCCCCAAATGGCTTTGCTCATTGGCGTCTCTTAATGAAAAGAGTCGAGCCTCTTTTCATTAAATTCTCACTCCACTCTGTGCCTCGCCCCCGCAAGCGGGTGCTTCGACACTCGCTCCGCGCAAAGTGTTTTTTGCCACGCGCATGTCGTGGCAAAAAACGAGCAAGATTTTTTCGCGCTGGCAGCGCGAAACTCTGCGAGGCTTATCCCAACTAAATCACACATCTGAAAGGAGATCTCTCCCATGGATCTTGCCACGCGGTGGAGCAACCTCTTTGTCGGCATGTCGCCGGCGTCGTTCTTTAACTTTTCCTTTTTGCCGAAATACGGCGTCTACTTTTTGCAGGCGCTCGGCTACACGCTGCTGCTGGCCGTCATCTCGGTCCTGCTGGCGGTCATTCCGGCGCTGCTGCTCGCGTTCATGCGCCTGAGCAAGAATAAGTTTGTGCGCGGCATTTCCGGCGCGTACATCGCGATCTTCCGCTCTACGCCGCTGCTCGTGCAGCTCTCGATCATTTACTTCGGCTTTTTTGGCGCGATCTCCATCCCGCGCCTGTACATCTTCGGCTTTATCGACGTTTCCCGCTTCATCCCCGGCGTTGTGGCCCTCGCGCTCAACAGCTCGGCCTACGTTGCCGAGATCTTCCGTGCGGGCATCCTTGCCGTCGACGCAGGCCAGACTGAGGCTGCGCGCTCGCTGGGTCTTTCCGCCACGCAGGCGATGAAACTCGTCGTGCTGCCGCAGGCCATCAAGAATGTCCTGCCCGCGCTCGGCAACGAGGTCGTCACCATGGTCAAGGAATCGTCCATCTGCTCCACGCTCGGCATGGTCGAGCTGATGTTCGCCGCGAAGACCGTGGCGACGTCCACTTACATTTCCCTCGCGCCTTACGTGCTGGCGGCGCTGATGTATTTCTGCATCACCTACCCCGCCGGCAAGGCGATTGAAGCGCTCGAAAGGAGGATGCGTCGTGGCGACAAGCACTAATTCTCTCATCCGCGTGACGGACGTCTGCAAGGAGTACAACGGCGGCAGCGTCCACGCGCTCTCCCACTGCAATTTAAGCGTGAAAAAGGGCGAGGTCGTGGCCATCATCGGCCCCTCCGGCAGCGGCAAATCGACGCTGCTGCGCTGCCTGAACCTCCTCGAGCAGCCGACCTCCGGCACCATTTACTTCAAGGATGTCGCCCTCAACGGCAAGAAGGTCAACTTGGACCTCCACCGCCGCGAGATGGGCATGGTGTTCCAGCACTTCAACCTCTTCCCGCACATGACGGTCAAGAAGAACATCACCCTCGCACCCGTCAAGCTGGGCCTCAAGTCCCAGGCGGAGGCCGACGCACAGGCCATGGCGCTGCTTGAGCGCATCGGCCTTGCCGACAAAGCGAATGAGTATCCCGCGATGCTCTCCGGCGGCCAGAAGCAGCGTATCGCCATCGTGCGCGCGCTCGCCATGGCGCCCGAGGTCATGCTCTTCGACGAGCCGACCTCCGCGCTCGACCCCGAGATGGTCGGCGAGGTGCTCGACCTCATGCGCGACCTTGCCAAGGACGGCATGACGATGGTCGTCGTCACGCACGAGATGGGCTTCGCCCGCGAGGTCGCCGACCGCGTCGTCTTCATGTCCGAAGGCGCGATCATCGAAGAGGGCTCCCCCGCCGATCTCTTCGACCACCCGCAGAGCGAAAGACTGCAATCGTTCCTCGCAAAGGTCCTCTAATACTTCAAAAAAGCGGCTGAGCCACTTTGTTGAGAAAGTTGCACTTCGCTTTGTGCCTTGCCGCCCCTCGGGCAGCTGTGACACACGCTACGCGAGAAGTGTTTTTTTCGACGCACACGCCCCAGGGCGGCATCTCTTGCCGCTTCGCGGCAATTCACCTTTTGTCGCTGCAAAAACGATTAAAATTTTTCTTGTGCCTACGAGCACAAAACTCTGCGAGGCTTTTAAAACAGGCGTCCGGCCACTGGCCGGACGCCTGTTTGTTGTCGGTATACTGTTTTACATCTTCTCCGGTGCGGAGCAGCCGATGACCTTGAGACCGTTGGCGAGCACCTGACGGGTCGCGCTCGCGAGCTTGAGGCGCGCGTCGATGACGGCCTCGTCCTCGCCCTTGATGCGGCAGGCATTGTAGAACTTGTGGAACGCCGCGGCAAGACGCATGAGGTAGCGGTTGATGTAGCTCGGGTCGTAGTCGCGCGCTGCCATGCGAATTTCCTCGGCAAAGGAGGAGATTTCCTTGATGAGCGCGTGCTCAGCATCGCTCGAAAGGATGGACAGGTCGACCGCGCCGGGCTTGACGCTGTGGCCCTCTTCCTCCAGCGCTTTGAGCAGGCTGCAAATTCGCGCGTGCGCGTACTGGATGTAGTAGATGGGGTTCTCGCTGTCCTCGCGCACGGCGAGGCCGAGGTCGAATTCCATCTGCGTGTCGGGCTTGGCGTTGAAGAAGTAACGGCAGGCGTCGACGGGAATTTCATCGAGCAGGTCAGAAAGGGAGATGGTCTTGCCCGTGCGCTTGGACATACGCACGACCTCGCCGTCGCGCACGAGCTTGACGAGCTGCATCAGCACGATATCGAGGCGGTTGGTGCCGTCGAGGCCCAGCGCGTCCATCGCGCCCTTCATGCGGGCCACGTGGCCGTGGTGGTCAGCGCCCCAGATGTTAATGACCTTGTCGAAGTGACGCACGGCGAACTTGTTGCGGTGATAGGCAATGTCGCCGGCAAAGTAGGTGTAGAAGCCGTTGGCGCGGCGCAGAACGTCGTCCTTGAGGTCGAGCTTGTCGATGTCCTCATCCTTCTTGCCCTGCTTGCGGTACTGCTCGCGCATGATGTCGGCGGTCTTGAGCCAGAGCGCGCCTTCCTTTTCATACGTCCAGCCGAGCTTATGAAGCTCCTCGACGGTGTCTTTGACATAGCCGCTGTTGTGCAGCGAGGACTCGAAGAACCACTCGTCGAACTTGATGCCGTAGCGCTCGAGGTCGCTCTTCATTTTCGGAATGTTGCGCTCCAGGCCAAAGCGCGCCATATCGGCGTGGCGCTCCCCGACGGACTTTTCCAGATAGCTGTCGCCGTGGATATCGTAGAAGGCCTTGGCGAGCTCGCGGATGTCGTCGCCGTGGTAGCCGTCCTCGGGGAACTCGATCGCATCCTCGCCCTTGATGAGCTGGATGTAGCGTGCTTCGATGCTCTTGGCGAACTTTTCGATCTGGTTGCCAAAGTCGTTGACGTAGAACTCGCGCCACACGTCCGCGCCCGACCAGTCGAGCACCTCGGCGAGCGTATCGCCCAGCACGCCGCCGCGGGCGTTGCCCATGTGCATGGGGCCCGTGGGGTTCGCGGAGACGAACTCGACCATGTACTTCTTGCCGCCCAGCCAGTTGTCGCGGCCGTAGTCGCCCTTCTCCTCCTCAACGGCGGTCAGAACGTCGGCGTACCACTTGTCGCCGAGGCGGAAGTTCAGAAAGCCGGGGCCCGCGATCTCGACGCTCGTAAAGTACGTGTCGCTCAGGTCCATGTGCTCGGTCAGAATTTTCGCGACCTCGCGGGGATTCTTGCGCATGGCCTTGGACGCGGCCAGGCAGAACGTCGTCGTATAGTCGCCGTTGGCGGTATCCTTGGGGATCTCCACGGCGGGGATGGTCTGCACGCCCTCGGGCAGCAGCCCCTCCTGCACAGCCGCGCGATAAGCCGCCGCCGTCAGCTCGGCGATCTGGTTCTTTGCGCTGCGGATCATATTCATAGTAATTTCTCCTCTATCCTTTGCGGTTTTGCCCAAACGGCGCGGCACATTCGCCCGAAATCGCCCCATGGGGATACTTTTTTGCAATTATACTATATTTAATGGCAGAAAACAAGGGAATCCGGTAAGAAATCTGCCGCGGCGCGCTTGCCGTTAAACGCAGGCGCGGCAAGGCCTTTTCCGCGATAAAAATCGCTGGTCCAGAAAGAGAATATTTTCGTGTCCAGTTGGGCGCGGCAGAGGCGTTTTGACGGCGCGGCGTGCCCGTCTTGCACGGCCACTGTGCCGCCTGTCAGCGTTTTATCGCAGACCAGTATGCATTTCTCTCCGTATGCCAGTGAGCGCCGTAAAATCGCGTCTCTCTTGCTTTTTTAACCAAAAATAATATAATAACGATAGCATTATTTAGATGCTTTTGAGAGATTTTGAGAGTAAAACGATAAAAGGAGGACTATCCCATGCCCGTTAATCTGAAAGGCCGTTCGTTCCTGACGCTGAAAGACTTCACCCCCGACGAGATCCGCTATATGCTCAATCTCGCCGCCGACCTGAAGGCGAAAAAGCGCGCCGGTATCTGCGGCAACCTGCTCGCCGGCAAGAACATCGTGCTGCTGTTTGAAAAGACCTCTACCCGCACCCGCTGCGCGTTCGAAGTCGCCGCTTACGACGAGGGCGCGAACGTCACCTTCCTCGATTCCAAGTCCTCCCAGATGGGCAAGAAGGAAACGATGGTCGACACCGCCAAGGTCCTGGGCCGCTTCTACGACGGCATCGAGTACCGCGGCTACGACCAGAAGGTCGTCGAGGGGCTTGCCGCCAACGTGGGCGTGCCCGTGTGGAACGGCCTGACCGACGTCGACCACCCGACGCAGGCGCTTGCCGACATCCTCACGCTGATGGAGAACACCAAAAAGCCGCTCAGCAAGTGCAAGCTCGTCTTCTGCGGCGACACGCGCAACAATGTCGCCTACTGCCTGATGTACATCTGCGCCAAGCTCGGCATCCACTATGTCGGCTGGGGTCCGAAGGAGCTCGCGCCCGCCGCTGACGTCGTCGAATACTGCCGCGAGGTCGGCAAGGAGACCGGCGCCATCGTCGAGTACGGCGAGGACAAGGAGCTGCTCAAGGGCGCTGACGCTCTCTACACCGATATTTGGGCTTCCATGGGCGAAGAGGACAAGATCCCCGAGCGCGTCAAGCTGCTCACGCCTTACAAGGTCACGGGCGAGGTGATGAAGGCCACCGAAAACCCCGACTGCATCTTCCTGCACTGCCTGCCCTCCTTCCACGACTTCGACACCACCATGGCCGCTTCCCAGAAGGAGCTCGGCTATGATATCCGCGAGGTCACGGACGAGGTCTTCCTCTCCCCCAACTCCAAGGTCTTCGACGAGGCCGAAAACCGCATGCATACCATCAAGGCCGTCATGGTCGCGACAATCGGCAACGTCTGATCTGTTCAGGCCGTTTTCAAAAAAGCATAAAAGAACGGGAGCACTTCGTGCTCCCGTTCTTTTTTCCGCTTTGTTTACTGTTCCAGCGCCTTCCAGTCGCGCGTTTCGCGCAGCACTGTCCACTGCTCGTCGGCAGCGGCCCACTTGGCATTGCGCTCGTAATCGTGGCTGTTGGTCGCCTCCTGCATCGCAAGATAGAACCAGTCGCCCGGGTTCGCGTCGGGCCAGATCTGCATCACGCCGCGCGAGAGCAGATGGCTCTCCTCGGACGGGACACGGTCGAGCACGCGGTTGATCATCGTGGCGGTCTCGGCACGGGTGATGTTGCGCTGGGGGCCGAAGGTGCCGTCGGGATAGCCCGCGATCCAGCCGTTACCCGCGGCGAGCTTGATATACGCCTCCGCCCAGTGGCCCGCGATGTCAGAGAAGCGGCTCTCGCCCTTGTCGAGCTTGGCGAACAGCGAGATGATCTTTGCCATCTCCGCGCGCGTGATGGGCGCGTCGGGGCGGAACGTGCCGTCGGGATAGCCGTCCACGATGCCGGCCTTCGTCATGGTGGAAACCGCGGTGTTATACCACGCATCAGACGCCACGTCGGTATATCCGTTGGTCTTGGTCAGGTTCGCGCTGCGGCTCTCCTCCGTCAGCAGGCGGAAGAAGATGGTCGTCGCCTCGGCGCGGGTGATCTGGCCATTCGGCTGCACCGTGCCGTCCGGATAACCGATGATGTAGGCGAAGTGGTCGTCCGTGTTCAGACCGAGCGCATCATCGTCTTCAATCTCCACGGTGGGCTTGGAGGGGGTGGGCGTGTGCTTCCTTGCAAAGGTAGCGTGGATCGTGTGGTTCTCCACCACATTTTCAAACGTGTACGTGCTCACCGCGCCGACGCTTACGCCGTCCACCAGCACGTCCTTGATGCGGTAGCCGGAATCGGGCGTGATGGTAAAGGTCTTGCTTTCGCCCTTGGGTACGGTGACTGCGCTCGCGGGGGCGATCTTGCCGTGCTCGTCGGCCGTTGCGGTAATGACACGCACTTCATCGACCTTGACCTGCAACGTATAATAATTTCTTACGGTTGCAACATCCTCACCGGAGCCAAAGTGGCTGAAGTTGTTACTGCTCTGATAAAAACGTACCGGATCATTATTTTTTACGATGTAACCGCAAATTTCAACCAGATAGTAGTTGTGGTCTGTTCGGGCATGATCCACCTTCGTGATCGGAATGGTATTATCCTTTACCCAGACACGCTGCAGTTCTCTATCTGTTTCGGCCTTAGAAAACAGCTTCGGTTCTTCCGTGCTGCGAGGGCCGTTTACGGTCATCGCTATGCCGTTATCAGCAAAATATCCTTCGTCCCACCAGCAATACTCAAAGTAGACATACTCGTCTTCTTCATTGCCCTGCTCCGAGAGCATCAACGGATGAGATACCTGCACACCGAGCGTATGCTCCTTGCCGTCACCGATGGTTACGGTGAAGAGCTGGTCAGCATCAACCGGCTTGGATTTTCCATCCACAAGGTAAGAGATTGTGGGGTTCTGTAAAACATAGGTGCCCTGACCGGATGTTACTCTAACAGTTCCATCCGAGCGAGGTGTAACATTAAGCGGTTTATCATTCTGTAACGTAAACGCTTTATTTGCGTTATCTGTTCCCGACCATCCGCCGATATAGTCGTAACCGGGTTTCTGTTCTGCGGAGGAAGCGGGGGCTTCCGGCAACGCATAACTGTTATCGAACTCCTAAAATCCGGTGGTTGCATTCTTCTGATAGCCAAGCAGTCGATAGTTGAGGTGATACTCCGATTCCCAATTATAGTTAATGAAAAACTTAACTTCAACCGGATAGGTCATTGCATTACGTTCCGTAGAGCTATATCCCTTAAAACTCTCATAGGTTGATTTATCCGGGAAGATTATCATGCAGTTTGTTCCATCGGGAATGCGGATCGCGCTGGAATCATATACCGATCCGCCACCCCATACATCATATTTTTTGTTTATGATGATCTGCGTGATATGCTTATCGTAAAAAGCACCCTCGCCAAGTGTTGCCACGCTGGCAGGAATGATAACCTTAGCGTCTACTCCATCAGCAAAGCAGTTCTTGAACGTATAATTGCCGATATGCGTCAGATTCTCCGGCAGCGCAAATACGACGCCTTCCAGAGAATCAGCCAGTCGCATGACCTTCAAAGATCTGCAATCCGTGAATACGGAAGCGCCGTCCGAATTACCAAGGCTTGTCAACGTATCAGGGAAAATAAACGTTTCCAAGGATGTGCAATCGCCAAACGCAAATTTGCCGATGGTTTTTACTTTGGTATTGGACAGGTCAACAGATGCCACCTGAGAATACTGAAACGCCTGATTGTCGATCTTCTCCAGATGGGTCGCCTTGCTGAAATCGACAGCTGCAACTTGAGGATGATTTTTAAGACCTGCATTTCTTGCTTTAAAAGCGTTTTGACCGATACTCGTCACCGGCGTACCGTTAATTTCCGCAGGAATGGTAACGGAAAGGGTCTTATCCCCATTCGCGGCAAGCCACTCTTCATCAATACCCCTAATCACACCATTGTCAAAAAACAGCTTATCTACAGGGACCTCCACCAGTCCCCCCGCCTCAAGCACAGCGCCCTCGGTGTCCGTATTCTGCACCGCAGCTGCACTTACTGAGGTGTTATCACGAGCATACGTGCTCGTGACGTTTTTACCGTAAAAACGTGCTTCCCCGTCTTCTGCCAGCGCGCTGACTGGCAGGAGCGAGAGGGTCATCATCAGCACTAAGACCCATGTGAGACAGCGCTTGCCGAACTTCTTCTCTCTCATAAAAAAATCCTCCCTCTTGTCCCTGTGGACCCGAGGAAGGAGAGTTCTCCGTCTTAGGCAGCCCGGCGCTGTCGTGCGGCTCACGGCCGTTTAGACCCATAGCTTTGCGGCACCGGTTTTCGCCGGCTGTGCCTTTGTCTGTACGCTTTGCCCCACTTTCGCGAGCCGCACAGATCATTCGATTGATAAATTTATTATAACACTCAAAAAATAATCTTCAAGCGGAATCCCGTCGAATTTTGTCGGTAGTAAAACTTTTAATACCTGTTGAGTTTTGTCGTGATTTAGAAATACCTTGCGGTTTAATTGGTTTTTAGGCGGAACAGGGAGGGCGGATCGCTCCGCCCCCTGTCCTCTCTCAATCCCGTCTCTCTCGTTCACTTGCAGTACTGCCGCAGATCATAGCACAGGCGCTCGGCCTCCTGCTCGCCGCGGGCGACGATCGCCACGGAGTCGTTGCCGGAGATGCAGCCGAGCATATCGGGCAGCTTCATCGCGTCGATAGCCGCGCCCGCCGCGTCGGCGAGCCCCGGCAGCGTCTTGAGCAGCACAACGATCCCCGCGTAGTCCACGCCCACGCTGCACTCGTTCAAAATGAGCTTCAGGCGCTTCGTGTTGTCGATGTGGTCGGCCTTGCCGGACACGGCGTAGCGGCTGCGGCCGCCGCCGATCGGCTCCTTATAAAGGTACAGCTCCTTGATATCGCGCGAGACGGTCGTCTGCTTGCTCTCGATGCCGCACTCGGCGAGACGCGCAATGAGCTCCTCCTGCGTCTCGATATTGTACTTTTCGATCAGCTCCAGGATCTTCTCTTGTCGCTTGCTCTTCATGGCTCTCTCCCATTTTCCTCCGCCCGGCCAGCTGCCGGCGCAGATGAGCTCTTCTCTCTTCTCTCGTTCTGCGGTGGAATTTTTTACAGGTCGTCGCGGTTGACGGGGCAGGACATGCAGCGCGGGCCGCCGCGGCCGCGCGACAGCTCGGCAGACGGCACGGTCAGCACGTCGAGGCCGTGCTTTGCGAGCAAGTCGTTCGTCACATAGTTGCGCTCATAGGTGATGACGCGGCCCGGCGCGATACACAGCGTGTTCGAGCCGTCGTTCCACTGCTCGCGCTGCGCGGCCATCAGGTCGCCGCCGCCGCAGCGGATCAGGTCGACCGCGGGCAGCTTGAGCTCGAGGGCCAGAATGTCCTTGAGCTCTTCCTTGATCGCGCCGAAGCGGAGCTCACCGTGCTCGTCGAGCGTCATCTCATAAACGCTCAGCGGGCCCTCGATCTCGGGATGGATGGTGAACTTGTCGTAGTCGACCATCGTAAAAACCGTGTCGAGGTGCATGAACGCGCGCGTCTCGGGAATGTCGAAGGCGAGCACCTTCTTAAAGTCGGAGTTTTGCAGAAGGTTGCGCGCGAACGTCTCCGCACCGGAGACCGTCGTGCGCTCGGACAGGCCGATGGCCACGATGTCCTTGGACAGCACGAGCACGTCGCCGCCCTCGATGGAATAGCTGTCGGACAGGTCGTACCACATCTTGTTGTCCTGCGTGGCAAAGTCGCGGTTGTAGAGGAACATGTACTTTAAGAGCAGACTCTCGCGCTTGCGCGCGGGGGTGTGCATGCGGTGGATGTTGATACCCTCGCCCACACAGGCACCGGGGTCGCGGGTGAAGTACAGGTTCGGCATCGGGTCGGAGACGAACGGATAGTCGTCGTCGACTAAGTCCATCAGCGACGTCGGCTGCTTGGTGGCGACCTCGCAGCGCTTGATGCCCGCGATCATCTTCGTCACCATCTGCTTGGGCGGCATGTCGAGAAGAAGGCTCGTCATGCTCGCGCGCAGTCCCTTGGCGTGGATCTTGCTGATGTTCAAAAAGTCGTTGACGAGCTGGATCTGGCGCGCGGGGTCGGCGATGGCCTTGGCGACCTCGTCGACATAGTAGATGACCTCGACGCCGTTTTCGCGCAGGACCTCGGCAAAGCGGTCGTGCTCCTCCTGGGCGACCTTTAAGTACGGGATATCGTCAAACAGCAGGCGCTCAAGCGTCGCGGGCGTCAGCGATTCCAGCTCCTCGCCGGGGCGGTGCAGCAGCACCTTGTTGAGCTTTCCGATCTCGGAAAAGTTATGAATGCCAGGATACATAGTCGTGCTCCCTTTCCCGGGATGCCGGCGGCTCTCTCATCGACCGCCCGTACATCCCGACCTGTTTTCCCTGTCCGTGCCGCCGGAGCTCCCCGACGGTCCGCGGATCGTTTTACCGTTATTACGCAGTAAAGTATACACTTTCAAAAGGCGCTTGTGATGTATCAGTGCTTTTGCCATTTCGTGTGCCAGTCATTCCTCCAGCTCTTCTTCCAGCGCTTTGCGCAATACGTCCATGCCGCGCTCCAGCCGCTCGCGCGGCTCGTAGGAGTAGTTGATGCGGATGTGGTCGCGCCCGCCGTTCTTGCAGGGGTAGAACACATGCCCGGGGATCAGCGTGACGCCCATGTTGTAGGCCCTGCGGATAAACTGCTTGCTGTCCACCCCGTCCGGCAGCCTGCACCAGACATATACGCCGCCTCTCGGCTTTGTATAACTCACGCCGAGCGGCGCAAGCTCGTCGAGCTTTTGGCATACCAAATCTCGATTCGTGCGGTAGACGTCACGAAATTTTAAAAGCGACGTGTAGTAAATGCCGTCGTCAAGGTACATGCCGAGGAGCTTTTGCGTCATCCAGTCCGAGGCCATCAGCCGCACGGAGACGAGGTAGCTCAGTGCGCGGATCAGATCGCGGTTACCCGTGATGAAAGCAAGGCTCAGTCCCGGGATGAACGTGAGTGAAAACGAATAGATGTAAATGACGTTGCCCATCGTGTCGAACGCCTTGATCGGCGGGAGCTTATCGCCGTCGTAGACGAGTTCGCTCGCCGCGTCCTCCTCCACGATCGGCACGCGGTAGCGGTTCGAGAGCTCAACGATCTTCTTGCGCCGCTCGAGCGACAAAATGTTTCCCGTCGGGTCGTGGTAGCTCGAATTGACGAAGATGAGCCGCGGGCGCGTCTGCGTGAGTAAGCTTTCGAGCACCTCGCAGTTCATGCCGTTCTCGTCGACGGGAACGGTCAGTATCTTCGCGCCCGCAAGCTCCATCACGCGGTACATGTCCGGGTGCACTGGCTCTTCCATCACCACGCTGTCGCCGGGCTTGACGAGCAGCGTCACGATAAAGTCGAGCGCCTGATTCGTCTCCGATAGGATCTGAATTTCGCCCGAGGATGCCTTCACGCCCTTCGTGCCGAGAAAGGCCACGAGCTTCTGCCGCAGGAATTTATCGCCTTTATAGGGGCTGAAAAAATACTGGCACGGGCCGCTGCCCGTGAGCAGCGCCGCGATATCGCCCGCGACGCGCTCGGACGTGTACACCTCGCGCGAGGCGACGCCGCTGCCGAGGGAATAGTGGCTCTCGTCCGTAAAGCGCTGGAACAGGTCGTCAAATGTCTTTTCCATGTCGAGGTACTTTTCCGCCACCTCGCTGACCCAGTTGACGCGGCCGAGCTGTGCGCCCTCGCCGACCCTTTCGTCCTGCGCGTCCTTTTCGTCGTTTGCCGCGGCCACGATGTAGCCCACGCCCTGGCGCGACTCGATCCACGCGTCGCTCTTGAGCTCGCTGTACGCCTTGACCACGGTATTGCGGTGCACATCCAAGATCTGCGCGAGCGCGCGCTCGCTCGGCAGCGCGCTCCCGCGGGGCAGCGCGCCGCTGATGATTTGCGACTTAATCTGGTCGGCGATCTGCAGATAGACCGGCACCTTGGAATACTTGTCAATGCTGACTTTCATGTACTTCTCTTCTCCCTCTCGCCGGCAGGCCGCGCTCTCACCCGCAGCCGTCGGAATTTGCGTTGGTCTCGCAGAGGTCTCTCTGTTCGCATTTTACCACATAGCCGTGTGCGTTGTACAGTCGTTTTTGTGCATATGACATAAAATCCAAAAAGAAAGAGCCAAGGCATCCCGATGAGATGCCTCGACTCTTTCAGGTCAGCAACCTGAGTAAGGGAAAAGAAGCTTTTCCTTTTTAGAACAGCAGATGCGCGATGGGGCAGACGATCAGCAGGCTGATGATGGTGCGCTCCAGGAAGATGACGAACAGCTCCCAGATGTTGAGAGGAAGTTTGGAGCCAAGGATCAGGCCGCCGACCTCAGAGAGGTACAGAACCTGCGTGACAGATACGACGGCGACGATGAATCTGGCCATCTCGCTGGTGCACTCCGCGATCAGGACGGCGGGGGTGAGCATGTCGGTGAAGCCGACGATCATCGTGGAGGCGACTGCATTCGCTTCGGGCACCTGAAGAAGCTGGAGCAGGGGGCGGAACGGGATGCCGAGCCATTCAAAGATAGGGGTGTAGTTTGCAAGGATCAGTGCGATGGTACCGATGGCCATAACGGAGGGCAGAACGCCGAACCACATGCTGCAGGCGTTCTTGGCGCCGCTCTTGAAGAATTCACCGATGCCCTTGTGCTCGGCAACGCGCTTCATGGCGAGGTCCATGCCGTACTCGACGTTGCTCTTGTAGCCCTCGGGGAGGGTGTCGGGAGCGGCCTTGCCTTCGACTAAGTACGTGTTGGGCTTTTTGCGCAGGGGATAGAGGTAGGGACACACGATCGCGCAGACGATACCGACGAAGCAGACGATCAGGTAGTAGATGCCGAAGTAATCGAGCAGCCCCACCGTATCGAGAACGACGAGGGTAAAGGTGATGGAAACGGCGGAGAACAGCGTCGCGATGATGCTCGCTTCCTTGGCGGAGTAATAGCCGCCTTCATACTGGTTGCAGGTAAGCATAACGCCGAGCGTACCGTCGCCAATCCAGGAGGTGATGCAGTCGACCGCCGCGCGGCCGGGGACCTTGAACAGGGGGCGCATGACCTTGGTGAGCAGCGCACCGACGAACTCCAGCAGGCCGAAGTCGAGCAGCAGCGGCAGCAGCAGGGCCGCGATGACGAAGATGATAACGAGCGTGGTGAGCAGGTCATAGAGGACGAAGCCGCCCTGACCGCCGCCGGTGATCATACCGATGAGACCCACGTCTTCCTCGCCGACACCCAGATAGGTGAGCCACACGAAGATGACCGCGAGCACGCGGAGCACGACCCAGATGGGTTTGCAGGCGAAGCATTCCTTCATAATGTCGCTATTCATAATGAATTTGGGTTTTGCCAGTGCGATGACCGACATCACCGCGGAAACGGTGAGGATCAGCACGCACAGCAGCGGCAGGAAGCCGCCGATGTAGCCCGAGATGATGTCGGCAAGGATCTTGACCACAACGGTCCAATCGCCGTCAGCATTCTTCACCGGGATCATAAACAGGATGATACCAGTGATCGACGGGATGATGAACAGAGCTTTCAGTTTCGCGTTACTTTTGGTTTCCATTCTCTCTCCTCCTTCATATTGGCAAGTCGGGCCGGAAGGCGGTCTCTCTCATAGCCGCTTCCCCGGCAGACAGCTCTTGCCTTTACTTTATACGAATTCAGCAGTAAAGCAAGTGCCAGCAACGTTCTCAATTTGTATACCAGCAATAAATTTCTCCATTTTGTCATTCACTTTTTTGTCGAACCTGTATGTATCTTTTTTGCTTTTTGGGAAAAAGCCCATTTCCCCTTGCCGTTTCAGGGATTTTGGAGAAGAAAAAGGGAGACGCGATACGCGTCTCCCTCCCGTTTGCTTTATTGCAAGTTTTCAACGTCCTTCTTGCCGACCGCCATGCGCTTCCATTGCTCAGGAAGGCCCGGCGCGATGAGCGGGAACAGATTTTCCGTGTCCGACGTCGGCTGGATGTTATAGGTGCCGTACTTGTTGACAAGATCGGCGCAGTCGTCCGGCTGGCCGAAGCGCGCCTTGAGCATCGGTGCCAGGTCATACGGCATGCCGGGGTCTTTTCGCGGCATAAAAATCACCTCCGGACTTAGTATGTCCGGAGGCGGCAGATTTTTTCGATTTGTCTCGCTCACGCGCGCAGCGTTTTGGGGTACACGCCCGCGTCGTGTAATTTCTGAAGCTCGCACTGCACCATTTCCTTATCCTCGTGATACGTCATGCCGAACCAGCGCGCGCTCGAGCGCAGAACGGAGACACTGAGCTCGCCGCGGTCGATGAGCTCGCCGATCAGGCTCGGCAGCAGGCACTCTTTTTTGAGCTCGCCATCGGGCAGCGCGCGGAGGAAATCCTTAAAATACGCGTCCAGCTTTTCAAACAGCCACGGCGTAAAGCCCCAGAAGTTCATCGAGACCGGCGTCTCGGGCGCGTAGACCGGGCCGTCGCCGTTTTCCTGAATGTCGCGGATCTTGCCGTCGTCGCAGGGCTTTAAGTGGAACGTCTCGACCACGCGGTCGAGCATCCCCTGTTCGTTCACGTGGCACACACCGCGCGTGACCGTGCCGTGCTCGCTCACGGTGTTGCAGAGGTCATAGCCGACCATCGTGCCCTCGCCGCTTTCGGCGAGCTTTGAGAGCTCGGCGTAAATGGTCTTGAACGCGTCCACGCCGTAATAGTCGTCGGCGTTGATGACGACGAACGGCTCGTGCACGAATTCGCGCGCGCACAACAGCGCGTGCACCGTGCCGAACGGTTTGACGCGCTCAGACGGCACCTTATAAAAATCGGGCACGCTCGAAAAATCCTGATACGCGTAGCAGACCTCGACGTTTTCCCCGTCCGCGGTCTTGCGCGCGGCAAGGTGCTTGCCGACCATGTTTTCCATCAAGTCACGCATGTCGGGCTTGATGATGAAGACCACCTTCGTAAAGCCCGCGCGCAGCGCGTCGAAAATGGAGTATTCCATCAGGATCTCGCCGTTCGGGCCGATGCCGTCCACCTGCTTATTGCCGCCGTAGCGCGAGCCCATGCCCGCCGCCATAATGACCAGCGCTGCTTTCATAAAAACAAAACTCCTCTCAAAGTTCTCGATCTCGTTGTTCCGAGCTGCGCACCGCGCGCTCATCTTCGCCCATCATAGCGTATCCGAACCGGCATTGCAACCGTCTTTTTCGTCTCTTGTCTTTTGCCGCAGGCGTGTTATACTGGTGTAACTATTTCTTAACACCGAGGTCACACCATGGAAGGATTTCTGCACGCGGTCTCTTCCGTCACCATCATCCTGCTGCTGACGGCGACGGGCTATTTCTGCGCGGCCAAGGGCTGGATGGGCCCGCAGGCCAAGGCCTTTATCGGCAAGTTCACGCTCTCTGTCGCCATCCCCTGCATGTCGGTCTACGGGCTGACGAATAACCTGACCCGTGATCTTCTGGTTCAGTCGGGCAGCTTTCTGCTCGTGCCGCTGCTCGGCACCGTGGTCATCACGATCCTATCACTGCTCGTCGGCAGGCTCTTGAAGCTGCCGCGCAAAAAGCTCGGCGTTTTTATGATGATGTGCTCGGTGTCGAACGCCATCTTCGTCGGCCTTGCGATGTGCACCGAGCTCTTTGGCGACACCTGCACGCCCTACGTCATGCTCTACTACCTCATCAACACCAGCTTTGTCCAGCTGCTGTTTCTCTCGCTTGTGCGCTGGTCGGGCGAGAGCCGCGGCTTTGACCTCAAGATGCTCCAGAAATTCCTGACCACGCCCGCCGTCATCGCCGTTTTCGTCGGCCTCGCGCTCGTGTGGTTTGAAGTGAGGCTCCCCTCGCTCGTGATGAGCTACTGCCGCTATATGAACAACCTCGTCACGCCGCTGGCGCTGCTGCTCACGGGCTATATCATCCACGACATCGGGCTCAAAAATGTCCGGCTCGACCGCGACCTCGGCATCTCGATGATCTTCCGCTTCCTGCTCGCGCCGGCGCTCTCGGTCGCGCTGTGCAGGGCGTTCGGCGTGACGGGCCTTGCTCACGACGTGCTCATCGTCGAAACGGCGATGCCGGTCGTCACGCAGACGGTCGTCGCCGCCGCGGAATACGGCGCGGACGAGGAATTCGCCGCGCAGGGCGCGGCGCTCTCCACGATCGCGTGCTTCGTCGTGATTCCTGTGCTGATGTTGATTTTGTAATCAAAAAAGTGGCAAAGCCACTTTTTTGAGAAGGTTTCGCTGCGTTCTGTGCCTCGGTTGTCCGCTAAAAGCGGACAATTCGACCTTACACCGTTGCGGCACTACGATTCCCGCGCCCTTGCAGGCGCGCCAATCGTGCCGCTTCCTCGAAACCGACTTGCTGTTTCCGCCGCTGGCGGCACTTCGCCGATTTCCACTTTGCGCAAAGAGTTTTCTGCCAGAAGGTGAATTGCCCCGCAGCGGGCAAGAGAAGCCCCTCTGGAGGGCGCACATGTCGCGGCGGAAAACCGATTTGAATTTATTTCGTGCCGTGCGCGGCACCTGGGCAGCCGTTGGCAGCTTTGCTGCCTTACGGATGCTGCGTACCCCTTGCGGGTAAAAACGCTGCGAGGCTCTCTACCCTGAAAAGAATTCCGCGCCGTGGGCGCGGGGATTTTTTTATCTTCAATTTCCGATCAGCGCGGACAGGCCGCCGGTTCTCAGCTCGTCTTTATAGTAGTTGAGCTCATCGCCGATGAGCTCATCGAGCACGCGCATGCCCAACACCTCGACAGGGGCCTTGTCGTCCGTCAGGATGCAGCTTCCGCCCTCGTAAGGCGTGAGCTTGGAGTACACCGTGCGCATCATGTCGGCGTAGTCGCTGTCCTTGAGCTTTGCGATGCTGCGCAGGAACGTCTCTTCCCAGTCGTCTGCATTCGTGCAGAAGACCTCGGTATTCGTGTTGCCCTTCACCGGCGCGGTGACGGTATGCTGGAAGACACTCGCCATTGTGTCGCAGAGGTATTCGTTGATCGAGCCGTTCTCCGCGGACGTCATATTGAGGTTCACGACCATCACGCCGTTTGGCTTCAAATGTGCCTGCACTTCATTGAAAAACTCGACGCTCGAGAGCTGGAACGGGATGGTGATATCCTGATAGGCGTCCACCATGATGACGTCAAACTTCTCCTTCGACGCGGCAAGGTACGCGCGCCCGTCCTCGACCGCGACGGTCACGCTGTCGGGAAGTCCGAAGTAGTCCGTCGCGATGTCGGCAATTTTTTTGTCGATCTCCGCGCCCTGCACACTCGCGCCGGGGAAATAGCGCGTGCAGTAGCTCGCGTACGTGCCAGAGCCCATGCCGAGGATCATCACGCTGCGGTTTTCGTTGTCCGTGCCGTCCATGCCCGCCATGAAGGGCGCGGCGAGCGCGTAGTCATAGTACATGCCCGTCAGCGCGTTGCCCTTGACCTGCACGCTCTGCACACCGAAGAGCACGTTCGTCGAGAGCGTCGTGCGCTTCGCGTCGTCCTGCACCTGCAAATAGTTGTAGATGGACTCGTCCTCAAGCGTGATGTCGCTCTGCCAGAAGGCGAAACTGTAAGACGGCAGGGCAAAGCACAGTCCAGCGATCAAAAGGACGGAGACGATCCCCGGCACGCTCTTTTTCTTCTCGAACACGAAGTACGCGATGCCGATGGCCGCGAGCACACCGGAGAAGATCAAGAACGTTGCCGCCGTGCCGACGGCGGGGATCGTCACAAACGTCGGCACGAAGGTTCCGATGATGCTGCCGATGGTGTTGAGCGCGTTGAGCCTGCCCACGGTCTTGCCCGTGTCGTCGAGATTGTCGACCGTGAAGCGCGTGAGCGACGGCGTGACGGTGCCGAGCAGCACGCACGGGAACGCGAAGATCACAAGGCACGCCGCGAGCGCCGCCCAGACGAGGAAGTTTTTCGTCACAAAGAGTGCCAGCAGCAGCGAGATGCCCGCGATCAGGTACCGTCCCACAAACGGGATGAGCGCGATCCAGATGGCCGCGATGATGAGGCGGCGGTAGAGCTTATCGGGCGTCGCGCTCCTGTCGGCGAGCTTGCCGCCCCAGACGTTGCCGATGGCCATCGCGATCATAATGACGCCGATGATCACGGTCCACACGATCTGCGACGAGCTGAAGTACGGGGCCATGAGCCTGCTCGCGCCGAGCTCGACCGCCATGACGGACATACCGGCAAAAAATTCGGTCAGGTATAAAAAGTATTTGCTGCGGATGAGTTTATTTTCCATGCAGGACCTCCCTGTCGTTTCGTTTGTGCCGTCTTCGGTGTAGACAGAGAAATTATAACATGCCTGAACCGCTTTGCGCAACGTTTTTGCCGCGTATTCATTCCCGATGCGCATATTCCCCTTCTGCACGCATATAGATGGAGCAACATGAGTCAGGAGTGTGCTGCATGAAGGGTAACATGGAAGAGCGCGCCTGCGCGCTGGCCGCCTACATCATCGAAAACCGCGCCACCGTGCGCGCCGCGGCAAAAAAGTTCGGCGTGAGCAAGTCCACCGTGCACAAGGACTTACAGGACCGCCTGCCGCAGTTCAACCGCAGCCTATACTTGCAGGTCAAGGAGGTGCTGGAGGTCAACAAGGCCCAGCGCCACATCCGCGGCGGCATGGCCACGCGAAAAAAATACAAGGGATTTTGAAACTTTTTTCGACTTTTTGCGTCTAACATAAGAGTGCGCCCTCCGCGCGGCAAAATTTCTCTTGCACAATTCCGCCGCGCAGGGTAGAATGCATTATTGTCAACCAAAAGAAAACAGAACGGAGCAATGAGATGAGAAAACAGGACTATTACGAGCCCGACTTTGACGACGTGCCGCGCCGCAGCAAAAATACCAAAAAGCAGAAAAAGAAAAAGTCCGGCAGCCGCGGCGAGCGCGCGGTCGTGACGCTTCTGTCGCTTCTTTTCCTGACCGTGGCCGTCGTGGCGACGGTCAAGTACGTTGTGCGCGCGCCTGAGCCCGTCACGGACAACGAGGACCAGCAGACGCAGCAGGACGGCACGGCGGAGGACAGCGACGCCATTCAAACCATTTCTAACGGCAAAGAGCGCAAAAAATACTGCTATACGATCCTCGCCTACGGTGTGGACAACGACGCCGGCGGCAGCGACACGAACATGCTCGTGCGCTTTGACGCGGAGAACAAGAAGATCGACGTCGTCAGCCTGCCGCGCGACACGCTGATGAGCAACGGCCACAAGCTCAATTCCTCCTACAATAACGGCGGCACGGAAAAGCTGCGCAGCAACATTGAAGATATGCTCGGCGTCCCCGTGGACTTCTACGTCTCCGTCGACTTAAAGGGCTTCATCGCGCTCATCGACCAGATCGGTGGCGTGGACTTCGACGTGCCCGAGGACATGGACTACGACGACCCCTATCAGGATCTGCACATTCACTTCAAAAAGGGATTGCAGCATCTCAGCGGTCAGCAGTCTATGGAGGTCGTGCGCTTCCGCCACAACTCCGACAAGGATAACCCCGGCTACGGCGGGCGGCAGGATATCGGCCGCATCGGCACGCAGCAGGCGTTTTTGAAGACCGTGGCGCAGAAGCTGATGAAGATTGAAAACGTCCCCGCGATGGCGGAAACGTTCTTAAAATATGTCAAGACCGACCTGACGCTCGGCAACCTCATATGGCTTGCCAACCAGGCGCTCTCCATGGGCGGGACGGACGCCATCAGCTTTGCCACGCTCCCCGGCGACGGCGCGGGCTGGTACAATGGCAAGTCCTTCTACACGCTCTATCCCGAGCAGGTGCTCGAGATGACGAATTCGATGCTCAACCCCTATGTCGCCGACATCACCGCAGACGAACAGAACATTTTAGTCCCGTGATCCCCGTGAAATTTTGAGAATGTGAGAAAGAGAGAGCAAACGCCATGAAGTTCCGCTTTGCGCTGCTTGTCGCGGCGCTCGCACTTGCGCTGAGCATCAGCGCCTTTGCTTACAGCGAGGAGCCCGCGCAGGACACTGCCGCTCCCGCACAGGAGGAGACGACGAGCGAAGACAGCGCCCCGTTCGTGCTTCTTCGCGTCTATGAGGGACAGTTTGCCGACGTGAAAGACGGCGACTGGTTCGCCCCCCCGGTCGTCTCGGCCTATGAATACGGGCTTTTGAACGGCCGCAGTGAGAGTTCCTTTGCGCCGAACGGCAATGTGACGATCGCCGAGCTTTTGACCATCGCCGCGCGGCTGCGCGCCATCTACACGACCGGCAGCGACGCGGTCATCCCCGCCGCAAAGGAGAATGAGGCGTGGTACGCGCCGTATGTCTCGTACTTGAAGAGCCAGAATTTGCTCGGCAACAGCTTTGAGGGCTTCTACCTCCTGCCCGCGTCACGCGCGCAGATGGCGGGCATCTTTGCCTTCTCCGTGCCGGAGGAATGGTACACCGAGCCCAACGCCTCGCTCGTCACCTCGGCCTACGCGAGCCGCGAGTACATTACCGACGTGACGGACAAAACGCCCTACCGCAGTGAAATACTTCTGATGTACCGCCGCGGGCTGCTCTCCGGCATGGACGCAAAGGGCAGCTTTTATCCCGACCGCAGCGTCAGTCGTGCGGAAATTGCGGCGCTTCTGACGCGCGTGGTCAAGCCCGAAACGCGCCTGACGCTCACGTGGACGGTCGCGCCGTATCACTCCGTCAAAAATGCGACGCTCGCAAGCCTTGTCAAAGCGCCGGCAAGCACGTCGCTCCCGACGTCGGCCAAGGACACCGCCGCCATCGACGGTTTGGTTCGCAATATGCTCGCGCGCGGCGAGCACACGATCACGCTGAACTACCCGAAGGCGCTCACCACCTCTACCGCCAGCGCGCTGACGCAGGCGTTCACCTCCTGCGTCAAAACATACTGCGAGCAGATGTACAACGCTGTTTCCTGCCGCTCGTATTCGACGGGCAAGGTCGTACTCACGTTTTCGTCCACCGCCTGTACGGACAAAACGCTCGAATCGTACCGCGCCAAGGCGCTCGCCGCCGCGATCAAGGTCCACGACTCCCTTTGGGAGAGCGGCACGCTGAGCTACGACATGAGCCAGTATGAGATCGCGCGCACGTATTTTCAATGGCTGTGCGACCACTGCCGCTACGACAACGCCGCCGCGGACGATTCCGCGAGCCATCTTGCCTACGGCGCGCTTGTCAGCGGCCTTGCCGTGTGCGACGGCTACACGGGCGCTTACAATCTGCTCTTGAAGCTCGAGGGCATCGAGTGCACCTCGCTTTTTAACGACAGCCACATCTGGACGCTCGCGACGCTGGACGGCACGCAGTACCACATCGACGTCACCTGGGGCGACCAGTACGGCCGTACGGACCTGCGCTACTTCGGCATGAGCGAGGAGCAGTCCTACCAGTGCCACCCGTGGGGCACAGCGGACAAAAAGAAATAAGGAGCGACATATAGGGAGCCCTGAGACGGTATGTCTCGGGGCTCCCTTTTTTATCACCATTCGAGCTTTGTGCGCACGTGCGCCAATGGCAGGTGAAAGCTCTCCCGCAGGACGTTGCGATGTTCCGGAGGAAAGTGCTCCTCTGAAAATTCATACAGCGGCAGCACCGAGCCGTACTGCTGCGCGGTCTCGTAGAACCAGCAGCCGAATTCCAGACGTTCGAGCTTCGTTTGCAGCGCCGCGATCTGCGCGCGGACGTTGTCGCGCTCTTTGGCAAGGATGTCGCGGCGGGCGCTGAGTGTCTCTCCGCCGGGCCGGATGAGTGGCAGGAACGAGCGAATCTCCTTGAGCGGAAGACCGCAGAATTTCAGGTACTCGATGATTGAAAGCGTTGCAATATCGTCGTCTGTGTACGTTCGCTGCCCATTGCTGGCGCGCACACCGAGAGACAGCAGCCCCTCCTTTTCATAGTAGCGCAGGGTCGATGGGGCAATATTCATCATGCGTGCCACTTCTCCGATTGTATAAGGCATACGAAAATCTCCTCAAAAAACTGTTAAGATAACCGCGCGAAAACCTATTGACTTAAAGGTGACTTTAATAGTTACAGTTTACTTATCCAAATCGGTATTGTCAACAGAAATTAACGGGTAAATTCTCTTCCGTTTGTGCATGATGTTCCGGTACCGACAGTTTTTAAGAAGGAGAAAAGAAGCTATGAGAAAAATGATGCAGCGATCCCTGAGCTGTCTGCTGACTCTCGCGATGGTCGTCACGATGCTGATGACCAGCACGCTCGCAGCAGAGAAAAGCGTGAAGATCACGCTTGAATATCCTAAGGATGTTCCCGCAAACGACGTAGTCGTAACCATGTTCAAGGGTATCCCCGCATGGTATCAGAAACGTGAAGCAAAAACCGTCGAAGGTATTGTCAAGGCCTTCACCGAGCCTAATAGCGAAAACTATCCCAAGCTGACAATCATTGAACCGGACAAGGACGGCAAGTACACCGTTACCGAGGCGGGCGGCTACTGTTATCTCGTCCGCGGCAAGGTCGAGAGCAAGTATTACAGCATCGTCAAGCTCTTCCTCGTCACTGAGGCAGACCTGAAAGCTGGTGCGAAGACACTACCCGTCAAAACTGCGCCCATCGCCGGCACCGGCTATGAGACCAGTAACAACAATCCCGTCGGCGTGAACGGTGAAAAGGCCCCCGCAGGTTTTGACCAGGGCGTTGGCTACGGCGTTCCCATCGAGGGAACCGATGAGATGGAGTACCTGCTCGGCACGGACGAGCTCGTCGGCTACAAGCCCTTCACCACTCCCGCCTTCCAGGAGGGCCGCGCGCTCTATCAGGCCACCACCAACGAAGAGATGACCGCTTTCATCAAGGAATACGCGACTAAGAGCAGCTACATGCACGTTTTCAGCGCCGGTAAGACTGCCCACTATGGCTACGACTACCCCGTGCTCGTGTTCACCAAGAAAAATATTCCCGCAAACGCCACCATGGACGATGCGGCCAAGATCCTGCGCGAGGACGGCAAGCCCATCGTGTGGCAGCAGGCCCAGATTCACCCCTATGAGCCTGCCGCCGGTGAGAGCGCGCTCGTCATGATTCAGGAGCTCTGCGGCCAGTACGGTGAGGACATCCTCGACAAGATCGATATCGTGATGATCCCCCGCATCAATGTGGAGGGCGCATTCCTCTTCGTCCGCACCGATTATGACGGCATCGACATGAACCGCGACCACATGGCGATCAACTCTAAGGAAACGGCCATGCTGCACGAAACATACTACAAGTTCATGCCGCACGTTGTGATCGACAACCACGAATTTTTCTTCTCCGAGATGGGCAACTACAATAACGATCCCGAGAAGTTCGAACTCAATGACTTCCAGATCACCGGCGCTTCCAGCCTGAACGACGATCCCGCCGTGACCAAGCTGACCACCGAGCTTGTCGTCGACAAGATGCACAAGGACCTGCTCGACACCGGTTTCCGCGCCTACCACTACGGCATCACCAGCAATAACCCCATTGGCCGCGCCTACTACGGTCTCGGCAACGCCATCTCCATTCTAATTGAGAGTCACGGCGCTGACGGCGCGCTGTTCGCCATGCCGCGCCGCGTATACGGTCAGGTCGTTGCGACCAAGTCCATCTATGACACCACCGCCGCCAACGCCAAAACCGTTATGGACACCGTGAACACCGCCCGCGCCAAGGTCGCCGAGACCGGCAAGACCTACAGCGAATCCGACGTTCTCGTCCTCAAGCAGAGCGCCTCCGGCAAGGTCAAGAGCCCAACCCCGCTGCACCAGTATGTCGCCGATATCTACGGCAACATCAACAGCATCGGCGCCAACGCCATCAGCCTGCAGGACACCATCGTCCGCAGCCGCCCCCGTCCGACCGCCTATGTCGTCCCCGCAGACGTTGAGTGGATCGGCAAGCTCCTCTACACGCTCGACCGCCACGGCGCAGAGTACTATAAGCTCAATGCCGGTTCCAGTGCCGAGCTCCAGCAGTACTATTACATCGAGGCCGACGGCACCAAGAGCTGCATCGCCGACCTGCGCGACAGCGCGAAAGTCACCTTCGAAAAGGGCGCTTACGTGATCCCCATGGATCAGGAGAGCGGCACGATCATCGGCATGCTGATGGAGCCCGACGTCGGCGACAGCGCACGCTACAACGGCACGATCTATCAGAACGGTCTGCTCAAGTATGATGAGACCACGAAGAACTTCCCGCTCTACCGCTACACGGGCAACGACCCGCGCACCACGCTTGTGAGCAACGGCACCTCCGCCGAGCCCACCCAGCCCACGCAGCCTGAGAAGCCCTCCCAGCCCGCGAGCAGCGACACCTACACCGTCGTCTCCGGCGACAGTCTGTGGAAGATCGCCAGCAAGCAGCTCGGCAGCGGCAGCCGCTGGACTGAGATCTATGACCTGAATAAGGACACCGTCAAGTCCCCCTCGGTCATTTTCGTCGGTCAGATCCTCAAAATGCCTCTCACGGCAGTGAGCCAGTAAAAAATACGTCAGTGTTTTTTCTCCACAAATCCCCTTCGAACGGGAAAGCGCCTTCCGCGATGCGGAAGGCGCTTTCCTTTTTATTTTCAAATCTCGAATTGCTGACCGTCGCGCGTGATGCGCGCGATGATGCCCTTTTCGTCCGGGTGCGCGGCGATATATCGGTCGATGACCTCATACTTTTTCCACATGTGCATCGGGAAAACGTGCTGCACTGTCACGTTTTTCAGCAGATACTCGATGCCGAGGCCCTCGCTGCCTTCACCAAGGCGCGGGTCAAGCGGTGCCATCGCCGCCGTGATCTCGGGCGCGATGTTGTTGTCCGTCGCCTCGTTGCGCACGGCGGAGGCGAGCTTTTCAATGGCCGCATGGTAGTGGACGGTCATGTTGTTGCAGTAAGCCTTGCCCTCGCTCTCCCAGTTCCACCAGTTGAGGTCGCCCCCGTGGTAGACCATCTTCCCCTCGCAGCGCAGGAGATACGCGTTGCCGATGTCCGTTGACTTGATGGCGCGGATGCTTAAGTCCTCGCCCGCGACGTCGGTGAGCAGGATGCTGTCGGGCCGCAGAACAGTCGTGCGGGCAAAGGCTTCGTCGGAGATGTTCAGCCATTGCCGCTTGCGCTCGGTGAGGCGCGTATCGCGCGAGACGAAAAAGCGCGCGTCGGGGTACTTTTCCAAAAGTGTGAACACCTTGGCGTCGAAGTGGTCCTCGTGGCTGTGGCTCGCGAAGACGAGCAAGGGCTTTTCGGGGTTTAATTCCGGCAGCGCGCCCGTGTAGTCGGGCTCGTAGGTGTAGTCAAAGAGCGTATAGAACTTGTCCCACTCGACAAGATACGCGCTGTGGGCGATAAACGTGACGGTCATGCGGTTTCTCCTTTCGCTCTGGAGGATGGAAGTTTGCTTGTAGTATCATAGCAGACGCCGCGGCGCGGCGCAAGGGGAAAAGGCTTTGCAAAATCGCGCGGATATGGTAAAATATTTGAAACTATCCCCTGACTTCACGAAAGGAGCCGCGCGATGCTGAAAAAAGCCTACGTCGAGATCACGAACCGCTGCAACCTCGCCTGCTCCTTCTGTCCCAAAACAAAGCGCGCGCCGCGCACGATGAGCGCGCAGGAATTCGACCTTATCCTCTCGCGGCTCGAGGGGTATGTGCAGTACATCTATCTGCACGTGATGGGCGAGCCGCTGCTGCACCCTGAGCTTACGACGCTCTTCGCCCTTGCCAAAGCGCGGAACATGAAGATCTGCATCACGACGAACGGCACGCTGCTCCAAAAGCGTTCCAGTGAGCTGCTTGCCGCCGAGAGCCTGCACAAGATCAGCGTCTCGCTCCACAGTTTTGAGGGCAACGACGGCGCGGACGAGCAGGAGCTTTCTTACCTGACACAGGTCTGGAACTTTGCTGAAAAGGCCGCGAAAAAAGGCGTCATCGTAGCGCTGCGCCTCTGGAACGACGGCGGCGCGGACGCGCGCAACGGCGAAATTCTCGACTTTCTGCGCTCTCGCACGGGGAATAACTGGCCCGAGATGCGAAACGGCAGCTTTCTTCTGCGCGACCACCTGTATTTGGAGCGCGCAGGCAAGTTCGACTGGCCCGACCTGAGCGCCAACGAATCCGGCGCGCAGTTCTGCTACGGTCTGCGCGACCAGCTCGGTGTCCTTGTCGACGGCACCGTCGTCCCCTGCTGCCTCGATCACGAGGGCGACATGGCGCTGGGGAACCTCTTCACTCAGCCGCTTACCAAAATTCTGAACTCCCCGCGCGCGTGTGCTCTGCGCGAGGGCTTCTCCCGGCGGAAGCCCGCCGAAGAACTCTGCCGCCGCTGCGGCTTCGCCGCGCGCTTCAACAAATGATATGATGACAGAACATTGGGAAAACTTAAATGCTCTGACCGCGCCGCTGCTCACGTGGTATGACTTAAACGGCCGCACGCTGCCATGGCGCAGCGTCGTCACGCCGTACCGCACGTGGGTCTCGGAGATCATGCTCCAGCAGACGCGCGTGAGTGCCGTCATTCCGTACTTCGAGCGCTTTATGGCAGAGCTGCCCGACGCCGCGGCGTTAGCCACCGTGCCAGAGGAACGGCTCTTGAAGCTCTGGGAGGGGCTCGGCTACTACTCGCGGGCGCGGAATCTGCAAAAGGCGGCAAAGGTCATCGTCTCGGACTTTGGCGGCGAGTTGCCGCGCACCTGCACATTGCTCAAAACGCTCCCCGGCATCGGCGACTACACCGCCGCCGCCATCGCCTCGATCAACTTCGGCGAGCCGGTCGCCGCGGTGGACGGAAATTTGCTGCGCGTCGCCGCGCGCGTCAGCGGTTGCGCCGACGACATCATGGACGCGAGGGTACGAAAGCAATTCACCGCGCATCTCAACGCCGCCATCGACTTAGCCCGCCCCGGCGCGTACAATCAGGCGATGATGGACCTCGGCGCGACGGTGTGCCTGCCGAACGGCGCGCCGAAGTGCGAGATCTGCCCCGCGCGAATGATGTGCGAGGCGTACAAAAACGGCCTCACCGAAGTCCTTCCCGTGCGCGCGAAGAAAAAATCGCGCAGGGTCGAAGAGCGCACGGTGCTGCTGCTCTTTCAGGGGAGAAAGGTCGCGCTGCGAAAGCGGCCGGACGCGGGGCTTCTCGCCTCACTTTGGGAATTCCCGAGCGTTTTTGGGAACCTCGACGAGGCGGGCGTTTCGCTTGCGCTTGCGCAGATGGGGCTTTCGGCAAAGTCCATCGAGCCCGCGGGCAGCGCCAAGCACATCTTCACCCACATCGAGTGGGATATGAAGGGCTACTTCGCCGACGTGACGGGCGAAACCGACGATCTATTCTGGGCGGACGCCGCGGCGTTCGACGCCGCCGCCATCCCCACCGCATTCAAGAAATTTGCCGCGCTCGTTCGCGCGCAGCTGCAATAAGAGAGGGAGAACAACGACCATGGCACAGCTTTACTTCAAATACGGCGCGATGGGCTCGAGCAAGACGGCCAACGCGCTGATGGCGCGCTTCAACTACGAAGAGCGCGGGCAGAAGACGCTTCTCTGCAAGCCCCAGCTCGACACGCGCGACGGCGACCACATGGTGCACTCGCGCATCGGGCTTAAATATCCCTGCGTCTACTTCCACGAGATGCGGCAGATGGACGAGGAGGAGCTCAAGAAAAATGCCTGCATCATCGTCGACGAGGCGCAGTTTTTGACAAAGGAGGAGGTCTTATACCTCGTCCATCTCGTCGACGACTGCGGCATCCCCGTCCTCTGCTACGGGCTGCGCGCCGACTTCAAGGGCGACCTTTTCCCCGGCAGCTACGAGCTGCTTGTCATGGCCGACAAGTTAGAAGAGGTCAAGACCATCTGCTGGTGCGGCAAAAAGGCCGCGTTCAACGCGCGCTTTGACGCGCAGGGCCATGTCGTCAAGCAGGGTGCGCAGGTCGTCATCGGCGCGAACGACCAGTACATCGGCCTGTGCCGCAAGCACTGGATGCTCGGCGACCTCGGCCCCGACTTCAACGGTCAGGGCACGGGCGACTGATGCGCTGCGAGATCTGTCCCCGCCGCTGCAATGCAGAGCGCACGGAGAAAAAAGCGGGCGGCGTCTGCCGCATGCCCGCGGGGCTCGTTGTCGCGCGCGCCATGCTGCACCTGTGGGAAGAGCCCGTGCTCAGCGGCACGAACGGCGCGGGCTGCATCTTCTTCTCCGGCTGCAATTTGGGCTGCGTGTTCTGCCAGAACGGGCGCATCAGCCACGAGAATTTTGGCAAGGTCATTACGCCGGCACATCTGCGCGAGATCATGGAAGGCCTCGTTTCGCAGGGCGCGCACTGCATCGATCTTGTCACGCCCACGCACTTCACCCCCTGGGTGCTCGAAGCGCTGGATCAGCCGCTTCCCGTCCCCGTTGTGTGGAACAGCGGCGGCTACGAGCGCGTGGAAACGCTCAGAACGCTTGAGGGTAAGGTGCAGATCTATCTGCCCGACTTAAAATACGCCATGGAACGCCCCGCGCGCGAGCTTTCCGCCGCGCCGGACTACTTTGAAGTTGCCGCCGCGGCCATCGACGAGATGGTGCGTCAGGTCGGACCGTATCAGATCGGCGAGGACGGGCTGATGAAGTCCGGCGTCATCCTGCGCCACCTCGTCCTGCCGGGGCAACTGGAGAACACCAAGCGTGTCATCGACTATGTCTCGACGCATTTTCCGCCAAAGACTGTGCCCTTTTCGCTCATGAGCCAGTATACGCCGCAGCCCGGTTCGACCAGCGCGCTCGCGCGGCGCTTGAATGAGCGAGAATACCGCACGGCGGTACAATATATGCGCGACTGCGGCCTGACCGACGGCTTTTGTCAGGAGCTCTCGAGCGCGAAAGAGGAATACACACCTGTTTTCGACTTACAGGGGGTATAAGATGGTGAATCAGCTCAACTGCCTGCGCTGCGGCGCGGGGATGCAATTTATCAGGCGTGAAAAATTCCAGCTCGGCCAGACCGGCTGGGTGCTCGGCGACCTGCCGAATCTCTTCGCGGGCGCGATGGAGATCGAAATTTACGTCTGTCCCAAGTGCGGAAAGCTCGAATTCTTCCAGCCCGGCAGCGACAAATTCGCAGGTACGGCGGACGAGGCAAAGACCAGCTCCGGCTATCTCCCGCCCGACGCGCCGGGCGGTCTGCCGCGCAAAAAGTGTCCCGTCTGCGGGGCGGTGCTCGACTTTGACTATGGCCACTGCCCGTACTGTGAGCACGAATTCTGATAGCAAATTGTAATATTCTTTCTCATCAATACAAGGAGGACTCGATATGGAGCGTGTCAGCAAGCGGAATTACTACTTAGACATCGCGCAGACCGTACTTGAGCGCGCGACGTGCCTGCGCCGCGTCTACGGTGCGATCATCGTCAAAAACGACGAGATCATCTCCACCGGCTACAACGGCGCGCCGCGCGGACGCAAAAACTGCGTCGACCTCGGCTATTGCACGCGCGAGCAGCTCAAGGTCCCGCGCGGCGAGCGCTACGAGCTCTGCCGCAGCGTCCACGCCGAGGCGAACGCCATCATCTCCGCCCAGCGGCGCGACATGGTCGGCGCGACGATCTATTTAGTCGGCCGCGACGCGCGCAGCGGCGAGCTGCTGCACGACGCGACGAGCTGTCCCATGTGCCGCCGCATGATTATCAACGCCGACATCGACGAGGTGGTGATCCGCCGGACGGAGGAGGAGTTTGATATCGTGCCCGTGCAAAAGTGGATCGACGAGGATGACTCGCTATAACTTCAAAAAAGCGGCAAAGCCGCTTTTTTGAGGGGAATTGCCGCCCGCTGCAGCGCACGCGCCGTAGGCGCGCACGTTTGCGGGCTAAGAAGTATTTTTTCTGACGCACATGTCGTCAGAAAAAATGATTGAAATTCATTTGCGCCGTGCGCGGCGCAAAGTCTGCGTCGCTTCTATTTCTTTCGCGCCTGCGGACGCGAAAATCTGCGATGCTTTTTGCCTGTTTGCCGCCTGGGGGTGGCAAATGCGGCGATCCTACTCTTTCAAATCGAAAAAGTGCGGTGCTTATGGCGCCGCGCTTTCTTCTTTTGGGGAAAAATTCTGTAAAACCTTGCAAATACCGCCCTTTCGGTGGTAGACTGTAAATAATTACGCCCCGCTTTCATTCGGCGCGGGCAGAAAAGAGGAAAACACCAATGGACAAGAAGAAATTCTATATCACGACCCCCATCTACTACCCCTCCGACAAGCTCCACATCGGCCACACCTACTGCACCGTGGCGACCGATGCGATGGCGCGCTACAAGCGCCTGACGGGCTATGACGTCATGTTCCTGACCGGCACCGACGAGCACGGCCAGAAGATCGAAGATAAGGCCAAGGCCGCGGGCGTGACCCCGCAGCAGTTCGTCGACAACATCGTCTGCGGCGAAAAGGGCATCCTCGATCTGTGGAAGCTCATGAATATTTCGAACGACCGCTTCATCCGCACAACGGATGACTACCATGTCGAGGCCATCCAGAAGATCTTCAAGAAGATGCACGACAACGGCGACATCTACAAGGGCACCTACAAGGGCAAGTACTGCAAGCCCTGCGAGAGCTTCTGGACCGAGAGCCAGCTCGTCGACGGCAAGTGCCCCGACTGCGGCCGCGAGGTCGAGGACGCCGAGGAAGAGGCCTACTTCTTCAAGCTTTCCAAGTACGCCGACCGCGTGCAACACCTGCTTGAGGACACCGACTTTCTCCAGCCCGCCTCCCGCGTCAACGAGATGGTCAACAACTTCATCAAGCCGGGCCTTGAAGACCTCTGCGTCTCCCGCACGAGCTTCACCTGGGGCATCCCCGTGGACTTTGACCCCGGTCACGTCGTTTACGTCTGGGTCGATGCGCTCTTCAACTACTGCACGGCGCTCGGCTTTATGAACGAGAAGTACGACGATTACGACAAGTATTGGCCCGCCGACGTGCATTTTGTCGGCAAGGAGATCGTCCGCTTCCACTCCATCATCTGGCCCGCGATGCTCATGAGCATGGGCATGCCGCTCCCCAAGCATGTCTACGGCCACGGCTGGCTCGTCATGGACGGCGGCAAGATGAGTAAGTCCAAGGGCAACGTCGTTGACCCGTATGTGCTTGCCGAGCGCTTCGGCGTGGACGCGCTGCGCTTCTTTCTGCTGCGCACGTTCCCGTTCGGCTCGGACGGCAACTTCTCGAACGAACTGCTCATCAACACCATCAATGTCGACCTCGCCAACGACCTCGGCAACCTCGTCTCCCGCACGACGGCCATGGTCGAAAAATATTTCGGCGGCACGCTGCCGGAAAGCCGTCAGGCCGATGCGCTCGACGACGAGCTCATCTCTCAGCTCTCAGCCCTTCGCGGCAAGTATGAAACCGAGATGGAGAAGTTCCAGTTCCAGAACGCGCTTGAGCTCATCTTCAAGTGCATCCAGCGCGCCAACAAGTATATCGACGAGACCGCACCCTGGGCGCTCGCCAAGGACGAGGCCAACAAGCCCCGCCTCGCTTCCGTCATGTACAACCTGCTCGAGAGCATCCGCATCTGCACGGTGCTGCTCACCCCGTTCATCCCCGATTCCTGCGAGAAGATCTTCGCGCAGATCGGCGCGTGCGAGTGCTGCCGCGATTGGGACAGCGCCGCGAAGTGGGGCAGCCTGAGCGCCACCGTCACCGTCCACAAGGGCGAGGCCATCTTCCCGCGCGTCGACGCGCAGAAGGCGCTCGAAGAGCTTGAGGCCATTCAGGAGGCGCAGAAGAAGGCAGCTCTCCCCGCGATGGAGTTCGAACCGATGGTCGAGGAAAAGGTCGACTTCGACACGTTCTGCAAGTCCGACTTCCGCGCCGTCAAGGTCAAGGCCTGCGAGGCCGTAAAGAAGAGCGAAAAGCTCCTGCGCTTCACGCTCGACGACGGCACCGGCACCGACCGCCAGATCCTCTCCGGCATCCACAAGTGGTACAAGCCCGAAGATCTCGTCGGCAAGACGCTCGTCGCCATCGTCAACCTGCCCCCGCGCAAGATGATGGGGCTTGAGAGCTGCGGCATGCTGCTCTCTGCTGTCCACACCGAGAAGGGTGAGGAGGTCCTCAACCTTATTATGGTGGATGATAAAATTCCTGCGGGAGCAAAGCTTTGCTAAAGCAAAAGGGGGATACTCTCTTTCTCGAAAGAGAGTATCCCCCTTTAAATCCCCCGAGAGAAAGGTTTGCATTGCCGGTCTTGGGCTTGAAGAGTTGCACGCGCTGCGCAATGTAAGTGCGGTGTACATGTCTTCGCCATGAATCCCTACGTTTCGTGACAACTCTCAACCGCGCCTTACTGTCGTGAGGCGCGTGTGACGATTGCTTGGCGGCAGACTGCCTGCCGAATGCGGCATTGCTGGCGCTCGCCGCATTGAGGAGCGCCGCGGTAGACGGATATTAGTCTGCACTCCTACAAGATCAGTAGAGCGGCAGCGGATAATAGGAGTAGGCCAAATCGTATAGCAGAGGCAAACGCGGCAACGCCGCGCGCAGGCAGCCGCATTCCGGAGGCAAAAGGCTTATTCAAACCTGAGACTGCCAATCTAACGCCTTTCTTTTGGACGGTCACACCGCCCGTTTTCTTTCTCGGGAAAGAAAATGGGGGGTGTGGTGCTGCGGCGCGCACGCCGCATGACCCCGCGCCCTGGGGGCGCGAAAACCCGCCCTCTTTGGGCCTGCAAAGGAGAAAAGAGCCATGTATGAATACTTTCATGTAAAAGTCGCCGCCAATGCATCTATTCTTGGCGGATTTTCGCTTGACCCCGAATACCGGAACATCATCGACCGTGCAGCGGAGGAAGGCTGGCGCTATGTTGGCTTTCTGCCTGTGTCGCAGTCGGTGAATGGCGCGATCCTTGAATATGACCTCATCTTTGAGCAGGAGAAGAAATGAATCTGATTTTTGACACCCACGCCCATTATGACGATGAGGCGTTCGACGCTGACCGCGAGGAATTGCTCTCCTCCATGCCCGAAAACGGCGTGGGGCTGATCGTCGACCCGGGCTGCGACTTGGATACCTCGCGCCGCGCGGTGGAGATCGCGGAACAATATCCCCACGTCTACGCCGCCGTCGGCTGGCATCCGGAAAACTGCGCGCCCTACACGCGTGAGAGCCTCGACACGCTGCGCGCATGGGCAAAGAACCCGAAGGTCGTCGCCATCGGCGAGATCGGGCTCGACTACTACTGGGAGCAAAACCCGCCGCGGGAATTCCAGCAGGAGGTTTTCCGCGACCAGCTCGCGCTGGCGCAGGAATTAGGTCTCCCCGTCATCGTGCACGACCGCGACGCGCATGCTGACTGCCTCGCCATCGTGAAGGAGTTTCCGCAGGTGCGCGGCGTGTTCCATTGCTTTTCCGGCAGCGTCGAGATCGCGCAGGAGCTTATAAAGCGCGGCTGGTACCTGGGCTTTGACGGCCCGCTGACCTACAAGAACGCGAAGAAGACCGTCGAGGTCGCAAAGATCGTCCCGCTTGACAGGGTGCTTCTCGAAACGGACAGCCCTTACATGGCCCCCGTTCCCGTGCGCGACACGCGCAACGACTCGCGCAATGTGTCCCATATCGCGGCAAAATTCGCAGAAATTCGCGGCATGAGCACAGATGAAATCATCGCCCTGACGAACGAAAACGGCCGCCGCTTTTTCGGCATTCAATCAGCGAAAGAGGAACGAAGCTGACCGCTTCCGCTCCTCTTTTTTCATTTCAAAACTGAACGGCGCGGCAAATTTGCTGGCAATATTACCCGATTTTGTCCGCATGTTTATTCTTCCGCTTTAGTCAAGTGTGACTAAGTTGCGAATTTTCCTGCATTTTCTGTTGACGTGTGCTTTTCACGGTGCTATGATACCTACAACCTCAGTATGATTTTCGGAAAGGATTTCGACGAAATGTTCTCTTACACTTCTCGAATGTTAATGTGCATGAACATGGACATGGCGATGCCGATGCCCACGATTGCTCATGCTCATTTGCCTGCCCGATACGCACAGGAACGAAATTGCCGCCGCTGATTGAAAGCGCGCAGAAGGGTCTTGCCACCCGAACATCGTTTGACCTGAAGCGGGGAGCTCATGAGCTCCCCGCTTTTTTTGTTTGCTTTTGGGATAAAGGAGGAATTCACTTGATCGAACTCAAGAACATTTCCAAGGACTTCGGCTCGGGCGAAAAGGCCGTGCACGCCGTGCGCGACGTGTCGCTCTCCATCGGCTCGGGCGAGATCTTCGGGATCATCGGCTTCTCGGGCGCGGGCAAGTCCACGCTCGTGCGATGCATCAACCTTTTGGAGCGGCCAAGCTCCGGCAGCGTCTTCGTCGCGGGACAGGACTTGACGGCGCTCTCTGCCAAGGACCTGCGCGCGGCGCGCAAGAAGATCGGCATGATCTTCCAGCACTTCAACCTGATGCCGTCGCGCACGGTGGCCGGAAACGTCGCCTACCCGCTCAAGGGCAGCGGCCTGAGCAAGGAGGATATCCAGAAGAAGGTCGCAACGCTCTTGGAACTCGTCGGCATCGGCGACAAGGCGGACGCCTACCCCAGCCAGCTCTCCGGCGGACAGAAGCAGCGCGTCGCCATCGCCCGCGCCCTTGCCAACGACCCACAGGTGCTTCTGTGCGACGAGGCGACCTCCGCGCTCGACCCGCAGACAACGAAGGCGATCCTGCACCTTCTCAAGCACCTTAACGAAACGCTCGGCATCACGATCGTGCTCATCACGCACGAGATGGCTGTCGTCAAGGAGATCTGTGACCGCGTCGCCGTCATGGAATACGGCCGCGTCGTCGAGCAGGGCGAGGTCTTCACGGTCTTCGCTGAGCCCAAGCAGGACATCACGAAGAGCTTCATCCACACGACCTCGAACCTCCAGAAGGTCGAAGAGCTCATCGCCGAGGATTCCCCCGTCACGCGTCTCCAGCCCGGCGAGCTCATCGTCCGCCTGTCTTACATCCAGCGCAACGTGAATGAGCCGATCATCTCCGCCGTGTCGCAGATGTTCAACGTCTCGCTGAACATCATTTTCGCCGATATCACCATCGTGCAGGATTCTCCCATCGGCGGAACGGTCGCCATCATCAGCGGCGAGAGAAAGCAGATCACGAAAGCGATCGAATACCTGATCGAAAAAAATGTCGGAGTGGAGGTCATCAAAGATGCAAGAGCTGATCGTTAACATTGCCCCGAACCTTGCAAGCAAGCTGCCGGACTTTTATAAGGCCCTCGGCGACACGATGCTCATGGTGCTCTGGTCGGGCCTCATCTCGTTCGTATTCGGGCTTCTGCTCGGCGTGGTGCTCACGGTGACAAAGCCGAACGGCATTTTGGAGAACAAGGTCGTCTACCAAATTCTCGACAAGCTCGTGAGCCTGTTCCGCTCCATCCCGTTTATCATCCTACTGACGTGGGTCATGCCCATCACGCGCGCGCTGGTCGGCACGGTGCTCTATGTGCGCGGCGCGATCGTGCCGCTGGTGTTCGGCTCAGTGCCGTTTTTCACCCGTCAGGTCGAAAGTGCGCTCGCCGAGCTCGACGGCGGCCTTATCGAGGCGGCGCTCTCGATGGGCTCGAGCCCGCTTGAGATCATCTTCCGCGTGTATCTCAAGGAGAGCATCGCGGCCATCGCGCGCGGCACGACCATCACGATCGTGAGTCTCTTAAACCTCACGGCCATGGCCGGCGTCGCCGGCGCGGGCGGCCTCGGCGACTTCGCCATCCGCTACGGCCACGACCGCAACATGGCCGACATCACGAATGTCACCGTGCTCGTGCTGGTGCTCATCGTCTGCGTCATCGAATTTGTCGGTGGACGCATCGTCAAAAAGAACACGCATTAACGTGATCCCCATACAGTCCCTACCCACCCCATTACAAAAAATTTTTTTAACGGAGGATATTTCCATGAAGCTCAAAAAGTTCTTTGCCCTCGCCCTTGCAGCCACCACGCTCGCCCTCGCGCTGACCGCCTGCGGCTCCAAGGCCGACGACTCCGCCGACAACAGCGATGCCAACACCGACAATCAGACCGGCGAGACCGTGACCGTCAAGCTCGGCGTGGTCGGCGGCATCTATGACGACCTGTGGGCGAGCGCGAAGGCCGCGCTCGCCGACGAGGGCATCGACCTCGAGATCGTGCAGTTCTCGGACTACGTGACCCCGAACAACGCGCTCGCCAACGGCGACATCGACCTCAACGCCTTCCAGCACCGCATTTATCTCCAGAACGAGATCGACAACTACGGCTATGCGATCCAGAACATCGGCAACACCTTCATCATCCCGCTGAACCTCTACTCCCAGAAGGTCAGTTCCGTTGACGAGCTCAAAGACGGTGACGTCGTCGCCATTCCCGACGATCTGACCAACGGCGGCCGCGCGCTCAAGGTGCTCGAAGCCGCGGGCCTCATCGAGCTCGACCCCAACGCCGCCTTCAACCCCACCGTTGACGATATCACGAGCTACAAGGTCAACATCACCATCGAAGAACTCAAGGCCAACACCATCCCCTCCGTCCTGCCCGACGTGGCCGCCGCGGTCGTGAACGGCAACTACGCGCTCGACTTTGGCCTCAAGACCGACGAGGCCATCTACAAGGACAGCGTCCTCGACGTGGAGGAGTACTGGAATCTGATCGCCGCGCGCACCGCTGACGTCGAAGACCCCGACACCGCCGCCATCTATGAGAAGGTCGTCGAAGCCTTCCAGTCCAGCGCGACGGAGGACGTGTTCAACAACACCTTCGGCGGTTACTTCATCGCAGTGGGCTGGGATCAGGACTTGATCAATCAGTAAACACCATCTGACCGCCGCCGCGCTCCCGCAACGCAGGGAGCGCGGGCGGCGGTACGCCTTTCCGGGAGGAATTTATTATGGCACTTGATCTTTCCGCGCTGCGGCGCATCATTGCAGACGAAAACCGCCTGCTCACCGGCGCGGACATTCCCGCAGAATACCAGAGCGACGTGCTCGGCCGCGTCCACGGCAGCGCCGAGGCGCTCGCCTTTCCCTTATCCACCGAGGAGGTGAGCGCGCTCCTGCGCTACGCGCACGAGCACCGCGTTCCCATCACGCCGCGCGGCGCGGGGACGAATCTTGTCGGCTCTACCGTGCCGCTCGAGGGCGGCATCATCCTCGACCTTTCCCGCATGGATCGCGTGCTCGAGCTCGACGAGGACACGATGACCGTCACGGTCGAGCCCGGTATGCTCTTGCAGGACTTGCAGGCCTATGTCGAAGCGCGCGGGCTGTTCTACCCGCCCGATCCCGGCGAAAAGGCCTCGAGCATCGGCGGCAACATCAGCACGAACGCCGGCGGCATGCGCGCGGTGAAGTACGGCGTCACGCGCGACTATGTGCGCGGGCTCGAGGTCGTGCTCGCTGACGGCACGGTGATGCAAATCGGCGGCAAGCAGGTCAAGGACGCGAGCGGGCTCTCGCTCAAGCACCTTCTCATCGGCTCGGAGGGTACGCTCGCCGTCATCACAAAGTGCCTGCTGCGCCTTGTTCCCAAGCCCGAGGCCTCGCTCAGCGTGCTTGTGCCGTATGCCGACCTGAAAACCGGCATCCAGAGCGTTTTGACCATCCTGCGCGCGAACGCGAACCCCACGGCGGTCGAATTCATGGAGCGCAAAGTCGTCGCGCTTGGCGAACGCTTCTGCGGCGTCTCTTATCCCCGCCCCGACGCCGGCTCTTATATTCTCTTGACCTTTGACGGCAGAAGCGAAGAGGTCACGGCCAATGCCGCGCGCGTGCGCTCTCTGGCGCTGCAAAACGGCGCGCTCGACTTTATCGAGCTCTCCGACGCGCGGCAGTGCGCTGACATCTGGCGCGTGCGCGGAGCGCTTGTCAAGGCCGTGGAGGCCGTTTCCGAGCAGGAGCCGGTCGATATCGTTGTGCCCATCAGCCGCACGGCGGACTTCATCCGCTTCATCAACGACTTGGAAGCCCGGAGCGGCATGCAGATGGTCAGCTTCGGCCACGCGGGCGACGGCAATGTGCACCTGTGCGTCGTGCGCGGCGAGCGGGATGAAGAAACGTGGCAGCGCGAGCTGCACGAAAACATGGACAGGGCCTATGCCGAAGCCTATCGCCTCGGCGGCGTCGCCTCCGGCGAGCACGGCATCGGGCTATCGAAGCGTCCCTACTTCCTGCGCCAGACGGCGAAGGAAAATTTACAGGTCATGAACGCCATCAAAACGGCGCTCGACCCGCAGCATATCTTGAACAACGGAAAATCTTATCTCACAGGAGGAAACAATAATGCAGGCACTTTCTGACCGCACCGCGAGCTTTACCGATTCCGTCATCCGCCGCATGACCCGTATCTCCAACCAGTACGGCGCGGTGAATCTTTCCCAGGGCTTCCCTGACTTCGACCCGCCCAAGCCCATCCTCGACCGCCTCTCTCAGGTCGCCTACGAGGACTATCATCAATACTCCATCACCTGGGGCGCGCAGGACTTCCGCGAGGCGCTGGCGAAGAAGCAGTCGCACTTCATGGGCCGCGACATCGACCCCAACGGCGAGATCGTTGTCACCTGCGGCAGCACCGAGGCCATGATGGCCGCAATGATGACCGTCGCCAATCCCGGCGACAAGGTCGTCATCTTCTCCCCGTTCTACGAAAATTACAGTGCCGACACGATCCTCTCCGGCGCGGTGCCCATCTATGTGCCGCTCACGCCGCCGTCGTTCACGTTTGACCCCGAAGTGCTCGAGGACGCGTTCCGCCAGCACCCCAAGGCGCTCGTGCTGTGCAACCCCTCGAACCCCTGCGGCAAGGTCTTCACGCGCGAGGAGCTTGAGATCATCGCGGGTCTTGCCAAGAAGTACGATGTCTACGTCATCACGGACGAGGTCTATGAGCACATCATCTACGCCCCGCACCAGCACACCTATTTTGCGACGCTGCCCGACATGTGGGAGCGCACGCTGTCCTGCTCGTCGCTTTCCAAGACCTATTCCATCACCGGCTGGCGCCTTGGCTACATCATCGCCCCGCCGGAGATCATCGACCGCGCGAAGAAGGTCCACGACTTCCTCACCGTCGGCGCGGCGGCGCCCCTACAGGAGGCCATCATCCCCGGTCTCAACTTCGGTCAGGACTACTACGACGCGCTGCAGGCCGAGTACACGCACAAAAAGGACCTGTTCTTAAAGGGCCTTGACGACCTCAAGATCGTCCACAATGACCCCGAGGGGGCTTACTACGTGATGCTCGACATCTCGGAGTTCGGCTACGAGAGCGATCTTCAATTCTGCGAGGACCTTGCAAGCAAGGTCGGCGTGGGCGCGGTGCCGGGCTCGAGCTTCTTCCGCGAGCCGGTCAACCACCTCATCCGCCTGCACTTCGCCAAGAAGGACGAAACGCTCACCGATGCGCTGAACCGCCTCGAATCCCTGCGCGAAAAGATCCCTGCCAAGGGTTAAGAAAGGAAATTCGCCATGAACGCCCTGAGAGAAGAGTGCCGGCAGCTTCGCGACGAGCTCATCGCACTGCGGCGGGAATTTCACCGCGCCCCAGAGCTCGGCCTGCACGAATACCACACTGCCGCGCGCATCGAGCGCGAGCTTGACAGGTGCGGCATCCCGCACGAGCGCGTCGGCGAGACCGCCGTTGTCGGCCATTTGACCGGCAACGGCAATGGAAGCGGCCTTGTCGTGCTGCGCGCGGATATCGACGCCTTACCCATTCAGGAGACGAACGACGTACCCTACCGCTCGCAAACGCCGGGCATGATGCACGCCTGCGGCCACGACGCGCACACGACGTGTCTTCTCGGCGCGGCAAAGGTTTTGAGTGCACACCGCGCGGACTTTGGCGGCGAGGTGCGCTTCCTCTTCCAGTCCGCCGAGGAGATCGGTCAGGGCGCAAGGCCGCTCATCGCCGCGGGCATGCTGGATGGCGCACAGCGCGTCTTCGGGCTGCACACGGCGTCCGACCTTCCCGCGGGGACCGTCGGCGTCAAGCCGGGGGCCAACAACGCGGGCGTCGACCACTTTATCATCCGCATCCACGGCAAAAGCGCGCACGTCTCCACGCCGCAGCTCGGCGTGGACGCGCTCTATATCGCAAGCGAGCTCGTCGTCGCGCTCCAGTCCATCGTCACGCGCATGACCTCGCCGGTCGAGCCGGTGCTCATCGGCGTGGGCATGCTGAACGCCGGCACGGCCTACAACGCCGTGGCCGAGACCGCCATGCTCGAGGGCACGACGCGCATGTTCTCGCCCGAGAGCCGCGCGCACCTTCGCGAAACGATCAACGCCGCGGCCGCACACATCTCCGCCCTTTACGGCGGCACGGCAGAGGCCGAATGGGACGACTTCGCCACGCCGCTCACGAACGACGCCGGTGTGTGCGGGGAGGTCGAGCGCGTCGCCGACGCGCTCGGCATCCCCACGACGGCAAACCGCGCGCTGTCGCTCAGCGGGGACGATTTCGCCGAGTATCTGCTGCAAACGAAGGGCGCTTACGCCTACCTCGGCACGGCAAACCCCAAAAAGCCGCACACCTGCATCTCCAACCACCGCGGCGATTTCGACATCGACGAGGAAACGCTCCCCCTCGGCGCGGCGCTCTACGCGGCATACGCGCTGTCCGTCCTTGATCCGCAGTTTGCCAAATAATTGTTTTTTTCGATGAAATCGCCTTAGCCGTGTGCAAATTTCTATTTTACTTTTTGCGTTATTCTATCTAAAATATAGTCCTCGCCACTGTCAGCACAGCGGCGGGGATTTCTTTAGCAAATTTGGAAAAGAGGTTAATTATGAAAAAACTGTTTTCTCTGCTGCTTTGCGTCGTGATGGTGCTCTCTCTGGTCGCCTGCGGCTCGAAGACTGACGACACGCAGACGCCCGACGAGCCTCAGGACACCGCTCCCGAGCTCTCCGGCACGATGAAGGTCGTCGCCACCGGCGACGTCTACGGTCCCCTGTTCGACGCGTTCACCGCCGACACCGGCGTGGAGGTCGAATGCCTGTCCATGTCCTCCGGCGAGGTGCTCTCCAAGCTCCGCGCCGAGGGCGGCACCCCGTCCGCTGACCTGTGGTTCGGCGGCGGCATCGACGCGTTCATGAGCGCCAAGGACGACGGCCTGCTTGAGCCCGTCACCTTTGATGCGGCCGCCGAGCTCGGCGACGAGTACAAGGATACCGAGGGTTACTGGTATTCCAAGGGCATCACCATTGTCGGCTTCCTGCTCAACAACTCTCTCATGGAGGAGCTGGGTCTGACCGCTCCCGAGAGTTGGGATGACCTGACCGACAGCCAGTATGAGGGCGAGATCGTCATGTCCAACCCCGCCGTTTCCGGCACCAACTACGCCGTGGTCAACGCGCTGCTGCAGGCCAAGGGCGATCAGGGCTGGGACTACTTCGAGGCTCTGAACAACAACATTGCCTACTACGGCAAGCGCGGATCCGACCCGAAGAACAAGGTCTCTTCCGGTGAGTTCGCTGTCGGCATCTCCTACATCGACGCCAGCATCGAGCAGGCCGCCGAGGAGAACGACCTGACCATCGTTTACCCCTCTGACGGTATGCCCTGGGTCCCCGAGGGTGTGGCCGTGTTCAAGAACGCTGAAAACGTCGACGCCGCCAAGTACTTCGTCGAGTGGCTCTTCAGCAGCGACGATCATCTCCGCCAGCTCGCCGAGATCGAGCAGAAGAACGGCATCAAGGTCATCAAGCCCTCCATCGAAGGCATTGAGCTGTCCTATGATCCTACGCTCCTCATGACGGAGGACCTGTCCCTGTTCGGTTCCCAGCGCACCGAGATCCTCGACCGCTTTGAGCCCCTGATGGGCGACAAGGCTACCGCGGAATAAATGAAATCCGCCGGTACGATCCAAAAAAATGCAGAAAAAAGGGCATCTCACGATGTCCTTTTTTCCCTATGTGAAAACGCGGCCGACAAGCTGATCTTACTTGTCCTGCTCGGGAGCGTGCTGCTGTTCATTCTCTGGCCCATCGCGTGCATCGCGCTGCGGAGCCTGCGCGACGCGGACGGCGGCGTGAGCTTTGCAATGTTCGGCACTGTTCTGCGCCAATACGGCGAGAGTCTGCGCAACAGCGTATTTGTCGGTGTTTTTACGGCAGTGCTGTCCACTATCCTCTCGCTCTCAGCGGCGCTCGTATGCGCCACGGCGCGCGGGTGGAAGAAGACGCTCTGCATGATCATCATGCTCGTCGCCATGGTGTCGCCGCCGTTCGTCTCGTCGCTCGCCTATATCCAGCTCTACGGGCGGCGCGGGTGGATCACCTACCGCCTGCTGCACCTGAGCCTGAACCCCTACAATCGCTGGGGCGTCATCCTGATGCAGTCGATCTCGTTCGTGCCGCTCAACGCAATGTTTCTCTCCGGCATCCTCGAAAAGCTGGACGAGGGCAGCCTTCGCTCGGCGCGCGACCTCGGCGCATCGGGCGGCGCCATCCTGCGCGATATTGTCCTGCCGCTCATTCGGCCCGCAACGCTCGTGTGCCTGCTGCTCTCGTTCGTCCGCTCGCTCGCGGACTTCGGCACGCCCATCATCATCGGCGGGCGCTTCAGCACGCTGGCCGCGGACATCTATTTGCAAGTTGTTGGATACTCGGACCTTGAAAAGTCCTCGGCGATGAATATCTTCCTGCTCGTCCCGTCGATCATCTTTTTTTTCGTCTACCGCGCGCTGATGCGCCGCTCGGACAGGCTGACCGACGCCAGCCGCACCGCTCAGACAGAGCTTGGCCTTTCGCTGCCGCATTGCGGTGCAATGGGCTGGGGCATGATCGCGCTGAGCACTGTCTTCTTCGTGATGATCGTGCTGCAATACGGCTGCGTGTTCCTCTCGGGCTTTTTGAAGAGCACGAAAGGTGTCTACTCCTTCACGCTGCAATACTGGGATCAGCTCTGGCGCATCGGTTCGTCGACGATGCTGCGAAGCGTTGAATACGCGCTCATCGTCTCCATCGCTGGCACGGTTTTTGCGATGCTCTTCGCCTATTACATGGACCGCCGACGCATCATCGGCCGCAGCTTTTTCGACTGCCTGGCGACGCTGCCCTATATGCTGCCGGGCACGTGCTTTGGCATCGGCTACATTCTCGCGTTCAACCACGCGCCGCTCAAGCTGACGGGCACAGCCCTCATCGTGCTGGCCAACATGCTCTTCAAGCAGCTGCCGACCTCCACGAAGATCTGCACCGCGTCGCTCACGCTCCTACCCGAAGTGCAGGAGCGCTCGGCGCGCGACCTTGGCGCGGGACGGCTCGCTGTGCTGCGCGATGTGGTCTTTCCCGCGCTACGGCCCGCGTTCTTGAGCTGCTTTGTCTATAACTTCACGAGCAGCATGACGACGGCGGGCTCCATCATCTTTCTCATCGACGCCAAGCGTCAGCTGGCCGTCTTCAAGCTCTTCGACGCGGTATATCAGGGCGATTACGCCCTCGCCTCGCTGATTGCAAGCGTCATCACCGTCATTGTCCTTCTTGTCGAAGGCCTCGCCTTCCTCATCACCCGGAAAGGAGAAATTCGCCGTGTATCTCGAACTTGACCGCTTGAGCAAGCAGTTTGACGGCAAATACGCCGTGCATGACCTCTCCCTCGGCCTGGAAGAGGGCGGACTTTTGTGCATTCTCGGCTCGTCGGGCTGCGGCAAGACAACTACGCTCAACATGATTGGCGGTTTTCTCAAGCCCGACGGCGGCAGAGTGCTCCTCGACCGGCAGGATATCACCGCGCTCCCGCCCGAGCGGCGGCCGGTTTCGACTGTCTTCCAGTCCTACGGCCTGTTTCCGCACATGAGTGTGCTGCAAAACGTGACCTACGGACTCAAATTCCGCGGCTATTCCCGCGCGGAGGCAAAGGAAAAGGGCCGCCGGTACCTGAGTCTCGTCGGCCTTGCCGAGCGCGAGGACGCGCGCATCGGCGAGCTCTCGGGCGGCCAGCAGCAGCGCGTGGCGCTTGCCCGCGCGCTCATCGTCGAACCAAAGCTCTGCCTTCTTGATGAGCCGCTCTCGAACCTCGACGCGGCGCTGCGCGTGCGGATGCGCGGGGAGCTCAAGCGCTTGCAGCGCGAGCTCGGCACCACAATGGTTTTCGTCACGCACGATCAGGAAGAGGCGCTCATTCTGGCTGACTCCATCGCCGTGATGAGCGAGGGTGAGCTTTTGCAGCTCGGCTCGGCGGAGGAGGTCTTCCGCCGCCCCGCAAACAACTATATCGCATCATTTCTCGGCCTCAACGACATTGTGTGGAAGGACGACGGCAGCGTGCTGAAGGTCATCCGCCACGGAGAAAAGGGGTAACACCGCCATGCTTGTTGATATGCACCTGCACGAATGCACCTACTCGACCGACAGCTTTCTCCACCTGGAGGAGATCGTCTCTATCGCCAGGCAAAAGGGGCTGGACGCGATCTGCATCACGGACCACGACAGCATGGGCCTGCGCGAGCGCGCGGAGGCCTATTCCCGCGAGATCGGCTATTCCATCTTCGTCGGCGTGGAATTTTTCTCGCTCTGGGGCGATATCACCGCCTGGGGGATCGACGGCATCCCCGACCAGCGCGTCAGCGCACAGGACTTTATCGACCTGGTGCGCGAAAAGGACGGCTTCTGCGTCTCCTGCCACCCCTTCCGCAACAACAATCGCGGGCTGCGCGAGCACCTGCGCGATGTGCACGGTCTTGACGGCGTGGAGGTCCTCAACGGCAGCACGCCGCTTGAGGAGAACCGGACGGCACTGCGCTTCTGCCGCGAGCTGGGGCTCAAGGCCATCGGCGCGAGCGACGCGCACGTGCCGGAGCAGGTGGGAAAATACGTGACATGGCTGCCTGAAACGGTCACAACGCTGCCCGATTTTGTCACCGCACTGCACACGCTGGAAACGCGTCCCGCCATCTGGACGGGCAGCGGGTACGATGTCGTCACCGAGTTTTGAGATGAATTTTCAGCGGGCTGGGGTATCATGCTCCGGCCCCTTTTTTACATTCCGCTGTGTCATATCCGATATTCATGCAGGAAAGCTGTGGTAATATTTCACAAGAACCCATTCTTCCGTGTAAAAAAATTCTCAAAATTTGGAGAAGTGGAAAATTAGGGATTGACATTTTCCCAGCATGGGGGTATGGTAACGCCAACAATTTCAAACGCCCGATCGCGAGGTCGGGAAGATAGAGGCGCGGCTGACAAAAGTAGCGCGTTCGCACCGGCACAGGAAGCCGGAGCGCGCGAAAGGGGATGCCGCCGAAGTGGAAACGGTTCCTGTGCCGTTTGCCGCTGGTTCGTCGGAGAACATCCGCCGGACTGTCACGTATGTGGAGCGCTATCGAGGTCGGCAAGCTGTTTATCCCCCCCCAAGGTGATGACCGGTTTGCCGGATTGCAGTACAGTTGCAGCCGTAAATGCTTCACAAAGCATTTACGGCTTTGTTTTTTGTCTGCATCGGGAGTGCGCTGAAGGCGTAGAAAGCAGGACTCCCCTGTTTTTGAAAAAATCAAACTCATCACAAGAAAGGAAACCACCATCATGAAGCTCAGAACCTTTACCGCCCTCCTGCTGGCGGCCATCATGCTCTTCGCACTCACCGCCTGCGGCAGTCAGGCTGCCGACGATTCCAGCAGCGATCAGCAGCAGGAGCAGCAGGACACCACCACAAACGAAAGCAATGAATTCCGCGTCGGCATGGAGTGCGCTTACGCCCCCAACAACTGGCAGGAAAGCGAAGCGACGGACTCGAACGTCCCCGTTGAAAACGTCGCCGGCGCGTATGCCGAGGGTTATGACGTGCAGATCGCCAAGGCCATCGCAGACGGTCTCGGCAAGGAGCTCGTCATCGTCAAGCTCAGCTGGGACGGCCTGATCGATGCGCTCAATCAGGGCCAGATCGACGCCATCATCGCCGGTATGATGGACACCGCCGAGCGCCGCGAATCCATCAACTTCTCCGATCCCTACCGTGAGACCACCTACGGCCTGATGGTGCTCGCCGATTCCCCGTACTTAAATGCCACCTCCATTCAGGACTTCTCCGGCGCGGCCGTCCTCGGCCAGCAGGGCACGGCGCTTGACGATGTCATCGAGCAGATCGAAGGCGTCGACCACTTAAGCCCCGTCGGCAGCGTGCCCGACATGATCTCCCGCCTGCAGCAGGGCACCTGCGACGCCATCGTCATCAACGTTGAGAACGCGCAGGGCTACCTCGCTTCCAACCCGAACTTCCGTCTGGTCACCTTCGATGAGGGCAGCGGCTTCACGCTCCCGGCCAAGGGCTCCTGCGTGGGTCTGCGCAAGAGCGACACCGCACTTCTCGACCAGGTCAACAGCATCCTTTCCGGCATCGACGACGACGCCCGCGCCGCCATGTGGCAGGCAGCCGTCGACGGCCAGCCCCAGTAATCGCCCACGCACCGCCGCCGCGTTTTTCACGCGGCGGCGGGTACGCGAAGCACTCTAGAGACAACGCGCTTCGCACCATAAAGGAGGAAACACCATGGCAGCACCCACCGCGCCCCGGAAGAACTTCATCACCCGGGATCACCGTTACGTTTATTTAGGCGGCAGCCTCATCGCCCTGCTGGGCCTGAGCATGTTTTATTCCGCCCCCAGCCCGTACAGCTTCATCCCCGCGCAGTCCGTGTTCGGCACGGCGCTCGCGGCGATCTGTTGGTTCTTCCTCGGCATAAGCGCCATGGCGCTGCTCGTCAAGTGGGCCTATTGGAACAATTACAGCTCCACTATTATGAAGCGCCCCCTCATCGTGCGCGTCAGCCGTTACCTCTCGTATCTCGACGCCGCGGCCTGCGCGCTGCTGGTGCTCGACCGCTTCATCTTGAAGCTCGCCTACATCATCAACGCCGCCATCCATGCCGACAGCAACCCGACCGACACGCTCTCCACCATGGCCTACATGGCGTACAACCAGCGTTCGCTCTTCGCCATCGGGATTTCGTACACGGTGCGCCTCGCGCTCTTCGGCACGGCGATCGCGTTCGTGCTGGCGCTTCTCATGGTCTTCCTCCGCATTCAGGAGCCTGACAAACGCGACAACGATTTTGTGAAGTTCCTCAAGATCGTTGCCAACAAATTCTCCCGCTTCTATATCTTCGTCATCCGCGGCACGCCAATGATGGTGCAGTCGCTCATCCTCTACAACGCCGTGTTTGGCCTTTTCAAGCGCACGGGCATGAGCGTTTCGGACATCAACCGCGTCTGGCCGCTCTTCTTAGCGGGTCTTGTCACGATCTCGCTCAACTCGACGGCATATCTTGCCGAGGTGCTGCGCGGCGGCATTCTCGCCGTGGACGCGGGCCAAATGGAGGCCGCGCGCTCGCTCGGCATGACGCACTGGCAGGCCATGCGCAAGGTCGTCTTCCCGCAGGCCATCAAGAACTCGCTTCCCGCCATCGGCAACGAATTCATCATCAACATCAAGGATTCGTCCGTTCTCTGCGTCGTCGGCGTGTCTGATCTGATGTTCATGACCCGCTCGGTCGCCGGTATTTATTATAAAGGTACCGAGTGCTACCTCATCGCTGCCATCGTTTACCTGTTCCTGACGTATCTTTCTTCGCTCCTGCTCAAGGCCATCACGGGAAAGATGACCGCGCCGGACAACACCAAGCGGCACCAGGGCAACCAAACCGTCGATCTGGGGCTTCCCAGCTCGAACTGACAGGAGGGCACTATGACGAACGATCCCATCATCAAAATCGAACAGCTCGAAAAGTCCTTCGGCGGCCTGCACGTGCTCAAGGGCATTGACCTTGAGGTCAACCGCGGAGAGGTCGTGTGCATCATCGGCGCATCCGGCTCCGGCAAATCGACGCTGCTGCGCTGCATCAACCTGCTGGAAGAAGCTGACTCGGGCCATATCTGGTTCGACGGGCAGGATTTAATGGACTTAAAGGTCAACCTGAACTCCCTGCGCCAGAAGATCGGCATGGTGTTCCAGGGCTTTAACCTCTTCAACAACAAGTCCGTGCTTGACAACTGCACTCTCGCTCCCATGGACGTCAAGCACATCCCCAAGACGCAGGCCGAGGCCACGGCCATCAAGCACTTAACGACCGTTGGCCTCGCCGACTTCATCCACGCCGACTCCCGCCGCCTCTCCGGCGGGCAGAAGCAGCGCGTCGCCATCGCGCGTGCGCTGTGCATGGAGCCGGAGATCATGCTCTTCGATGAGCCGACCTCCGCGCTCGACCCTGAGATCGTCGGCGAGGTGCTGGACGTCATGAAAAACCTCGCCCAGCAGGGCATGACGATGGTCGTCGTCACGCACGAGATGGCGTTTGCCAAGGAAGTGAGCGACCGCGTCGTCTTCATGGATCAGGGGGTTATCTTAGAGCAGGGCTCGCCCAAGGAGGTCTTCGGTAACCCCAAGGAGCCGCGCACGCGTGAGTTTCTCAGCCGCTATCTGGAGGATAAAATGGCATGATACAGAAAAAAGTGACTGATTTTTTTGCCCTGGAGGGCAATTATCCTGACTTGGACGGCGAGGGCGCGGCCGCGCGCCTGTCCGCTGCCATCCGGTGCAAGACCATCAACTACTTTGACCACAGCCGGACGGACTACACGGAGTTCGACAAGCTGCACGCGCACATCAAGGCAAGCTACCCCAACATCATGCGCGTGGGCACGTTTGAGCGCATCGGCCACCACGCCGTGCTCATCACCATCCCCGGCAGCGACGCTTCTCTGCGCCCCTGCCTCTACATGTCGCATCAGGACGTCGTTCCCGTTGTTGAGGGCACAGAGCAGGACTGGACGCATCCCGCCTTTTCCGGCGACATCGCGGACGGCTATATCTGGGGCCGCGGCACGCTCGACATCAAAGAGCAGGTCTTCGGCGTGCTGGAGGCCGCGGAATATCTGCTCGCCCACGGCAAATCCTTTGCCCGCGCAGCGTATCTCGCCTTCGGCGACGACGAGGAGACCATCAACTTAGGCGCGCTCGCCATCGCCGAGCATTTGAAGGCGCAGGGCGTGACGCTCGAATTCGTTCTTGACGAGGGCGGCTGCAAAATTGAGCCCGGCACGGCCTTCGGCGCGCCGGAGACGGCCATCGGCAGCGTGCAGCTGATGGAAAAGGGCTACGCCGACTTGGAGCTCTCTGTCCACAGCATCGGCGGGCATTCGAGCCGTCCGTTCGGCGGCACGTCGCTCGCTCGTCTCTCCGGCGCGATCGCCGACATCACGCGCGCGCCGTTTTCCGTGCACCTCAACAGCGCCATGACCGGCGCGTTTGAAACCCTCGCTCCCTACATCACCGAGGAGCCGCTCAAGACTCTTGTGCAGGATGTTGCGGGCAACGCGGACGCCATCGCGGCCTGCTGCATGGGCTCGCCCGACCTCTTCCCGTTTGTCACCACCACCATCGCGCCCACGATGATCCACGGCGGCAGCGCCGCGTGCAATGTGATGCCGCAGGACATGACCGCGGTCATCAACTTCCGCTTGGCGGACGGAGACACGGTCGAGAGCGTCATGGCCCACTGCCGTGAGGCCGTACAGGGCAAAGGCGTCGAGATGCGCTTTTTGCAAGCGAACGACCCCTCCGCCATCGCAAAGCGCGACGGCTACGGCTATCGCAGGGTCGTCGAGAGCATGCAGCGCTACTTCCCGGATGTCGTGTTCATCCCGTCGATGACCGCGGGCGCGACGGACGCGCACCGCTATGAGGAGATCTGCGACACGTGCCTGCGGTGCAGCCCGTTTATGACCGAGCCTGCGGAGGCCGCCTCCGGCGTGCACGGCACGAACGAGCGTCTTCTCGTCCGCTCGTATTTGCAGGGCATCCGCGTACTCATCGACCTGATGGAGCACGCCAACGTGGAACCGTGAATTTCCTTTCTTTTCAATGAAAAAGCCGGAGCAGCTCAGGCTGCTCCGGCTTTTCTTTCCTGTTCAGTTCTCGCCCATCGTGTAGACCATGTCCCAGAAGCGCAGGTCAAAAAGGCAGCAATTTTCGAAGATCTCGCAGAGCCGCTGCGCCTTCTTTTCGTCGATCACTTCGGCGAGCGCGTCGATCCGGTCGATCAAGGCCTGATTCGTCTGCCGGTACTCCTCGGAAACGTAGCCCGCGAACCACGCGCCGTAGTTCTCATCGTGCAGGGCGCTTGGGCAGCGCTCCACCATCTGCTCGGCAATATACGCATAGCTCCACGAGCAGTTCAAAAGCGTCACGAGCCCCGTCAGCACATCCCCCGCCTGCGCCTCGCAGAGCATGTAATGGCTGTAGGCGCTGTTGTCCATGTGCGGGCGCGCATCGGCGATCTCCTCCTCCGTGACGCCGAGGCGCTTCATGTACGGAAGATGCGTGCGGAACGTCTCGTCGATCGTGTTCGCCATCTCCCCGCTCAAAAAGCGGATCTGCTCGAAGTCGTCGGTTTTCTGAAGGATCGCCGCAAAAATTTTCACGTAATCCCGCAGGTACAGATAATCCTGCACCATATAGTAGCGGAACTTTTCCTTCGGCAACGTGCCGTCCGCCATCTCCGTCACAAACGGATGGGTCAGATACCGCGGCCAGAGCGCCTTTGCCCGCTCGTAGATCCTCTCGGAGAGCTTCACTCTGTTCTCCCCGCTCATTTGTGGGCGATGAGCGCGACGTAACCGCCGCTCTGATAGCCGGGGACGACGTCCTCCACGCTCTCGTTGGTGTACATGGGGTTCTTCAAGAGCGTCTGATAGAAGTCAAAATCGTGGAAGCCGAGCGATTTGAGCGCGTCGACCTTTTCCTCGGTCGAGTGCCACACGCCCGCACAGCACAGCTCGAGCGGATACGGCAGTTTGGGCATGACACCGCGCAGGGACGGGTGGTCGAACGTGCCAACGGCCTTGGCGAGAAGGTACATGAAGCCGAACGCGCTCTCCTTGGGCACATCCAGCGAAATGAACTTGCCGTTCGGCTTGAGCGCCTTTTTGCACACGTCGAACGCGCGCGTCAGGTCCTCCATATAGCTGGAGCTGCCGTTCAAATAGATGATGTCGTAGGCGTTCTCCTCAAGCTCGACCTCCTCGATCGCGCCGAAGGCGATGACGTTGATGCCGCGCTTCTGCGCGATCGCGCCCATGTCGCGCGAGGGCTCAACGCCCTCGATGTTCTTGCAGTCGATCATACTCTCGAACAGGCCGCTGCCGCAGCCGACGGAGAGCACGCGCTTCCCCGAAATATCGCCGAGCGCCTTTTCAAACAGGCGGAATTCGCTCTGGAACACGTTTTCGTTTTCCATAAACCAGGCGTCGTACTGCGCCGCGTAGCCGTCAAATTTGGGTTTCATCGTCAAGTGATCCTTTCTGTTTTGTCAATTTTCAAGGTCCCGCCCGCCGTTTCCGCTTCCCTATTATCCTGTGCCGCAGGACGCGGGAAAACAGGCCGGGCCTGTGCCTTTTTGATGAATCATAACACAATCAGCTCCCTACCGCAACGGTATGTTTGCGGTAAATATCCATCACCTTTTGCCCAAGTACAAGGCGCTTTTTGTCTATCTCCACGATTCTCCCAAGCGGTGCAAAAGAGCGCTGAGAAAGTCGGCGGTTTCCCTGATGATTCCTCATTCGCGCATCGCATTCCTCCATATAAATCGAGATGGAAAGAAGTCAGGTTTCTTTCCATCTCTTTTTTCAGATATGGGTCTTATTCTCACAAATCCACTGATCGCATGGGTTTTGAGCTTCAGTGATAGAGCTCGCTATAGCTGCCGAGAAAAGCGACGTTTTTGCCGTCCAGATCGCGCAGGCAGCCGTCTACCACGCTGCCCTTTTTGCAGGCGAAGCGCAGCATGATCTCTCCGGCCAGCGAGCGGTTGCATCCGCTGCCGCCATCTACCACGATCACATCTCCCTCCTGCGCCATGTCGAGCGCCTGATGGAAAAAGAGATTGTCGCCGATCGGCGCTTTCACCGTGGCGGAAGGTCAGTTCCCCTTCCAGTTCGTCAGTCCCCTGACTCATCGTTCCATTTGCAGTGCCTCAATGATCTTTTCCCCTGCCTGAACGCCCATTTGACGCATCGGCTGGTAAATTGAGGAAATTTCTGGATAGACCAGCTCCGACCAGCCCAACGCATCATAGCCGCACACACCCAGATCATCTGGAATACGCACCTTGCGGTGTTCAAGCTCTCGAAGCACCAGAAAAAACGTGTGCGTATTGATTGCAAATACCGCCTTTTTCCGTTCCGGTTCGCCGTGGAGCAATGCGTCGATTGCCTCCGGCACCCGCGTCTCCGTCCGGCCGACCATGGCAACGGCCTCGTTTTCGTTCATGCCGAACATAAACGCTGCCGTAAGGCCACCCCGGAAGATTTCGCGTACACAATACCACCGGCGTTCCTTTTTCACAGATTGCCTGATACGGTTCGATTGGCTCTACTGCGGGAACGATCACAAATCCCTCGACCTGCTGGTTCAGGCAAAGCTGGATCGCCTGAAACTCCTTCGCCGGATCATTTTCACTGCAGCAGACCATGGTTCCGTAGCCGTAGCGGTTGCACACTTCACTGATCCCGGTCACGGTCTGTGCTCCGACCTGATAGCGCAGGGTGTGCACGATCATACCGATGATCCCGCTCTTTCTGGACTTGAGCGTTCTGGCAACGCTGCTGGACACATAGTCATTCTCCCGGATCACCTTTTCATCATAAAGCAAAAGCTGCTACCGGACACTAAGAAATAATTCTCTCTAAGAACGGATCTACTTCCTGTCCTATTATCTGAAATGTATATTTTTTTATGTTTCGAGTGTCTAACCCTCCTCGCTATAATAATTCCTTATTCTGTGAGCTGAACCCATTTCGTCCGATTGCCCTCGCACGGCTTTATTGTTGTCTCAGGACTACGCATACTACACCTGACCTTGCAGATGATGTAGTATTGCATAGCCGTATTGCAGAGCAGTTCCATTCGTCCCTTCCCTTATACTCTCAAACACTTACGCTAAATTGTTGCGATTCGTATTGGAGTCTCTCACTGTTGAACACGCCAAGCGTTACGTTTTTTACTGCACCGACGCCGCTGACTGACGCCAGCATGATCTGCTCTCTTTCACCCCCGGAACACAGCGTCTCAAAAGCTCTCCTCTTCCGGATGCGCAAAATCACACTATTTTTACTTGTCAGCCTCGGCACACTTCGTTATAATATGTCAAGAAATTATCTGATGATTTTCGCTTCAAAATGACAAATTGTACGGGGAGGGGTCTATAATGGAATTACATTCTCAGCAGGTACGCGCACTTGCACCAGAGAGCGATCCGCTGAAGATCGGCATGGGATGGACGATTGATGATCTGAGCAAACCCCAGATCATGGTGGAGAGCACCTTTGGCGACAGCCATCCCGGCAGCGCGCATCTCGATCAATTTGTAAGACAGGCCGTGCAGGCGGTCAACGAGCACGGCGGCAAAGCCGCCCGCTATTTTGCCACCGATCTGTGCGACGGTATCGCACAGGGACACGACGGCATCAATTACTCCCTCGCCCACCGTGAAGCCATCGTCGATCTGGTGGAGGCGCAGGCGAACGCAAGCGGATTTGACGGCGGCATATTCATCGCAAGCTGCGACAAGGCCGTTCCCGCCATGCTGATGAGCATCGGGCGGCTCAAGGAAATGAGCGCCATCGTCGTCACTGGCGGCGTCATGGAAGCCCATCCCCTGCCGGAGGAATACACCGTGCAGGATCCCGCCTGCGCGATCAACGAGCTCTTGACGCTCGAGCAGATCGGCAAATTCGACGCATGGGAAAAAACCGGCGTCATCTCCAGCCAGCAGCTGCGCTATTATAAGCACAACGCCTGCCCCAGCTGCGGCGCGTGCTCCTTTATGGGCACAGCCTCCACCATGCAGATCATGGCCGAGGCCCTTGGGCTGATGCTGCCTGGCACCGCGCTGATGCCCGCCACCGCCCCGGAGCTTAAAAAGGCCGCTTACGACGCGGGCGTCCAGCTGCTCAAGCTGGTGGAGAGGGGCATCCGCGCGCAGGACATCGTGACCAAAGAAAGCTTTGAAAACGCCGTCATGGTCCACGCCGCGATCTCCGGCTCCACCAACGCGACGATGCACCTGCCCGCCATCGCGCACGAATTCGGCATCGAGATCGATGCTGACACCTTCGACCGGATGCACCGCGGGGCGCACTATCTGCTCAACATCCGTCCCTCGGGCGACTGGCCCGCGCAGTATTTCTACTATGCTGGCGGCGTCCCCCGCGTGATGGAGGAGATCCGCTCCATGCTGCACCTCGGCGCAATGACGGTGACTGGGAAAACGCTCGGCGAAAATCTGGACGCGCTGAAAAAGAGCGGCTTTTACGAGCACTGCGACGAGCTGCTGCGCGAAAAAACCGCACATCTGAGCCGCAGGCCGCCGCGCACCGACATCATCCGCACGTTCGAAAACGCCAAGGGCACAGACGGCAGCATTGCCATCCTCAAGGGCAACCTCGCCCCCGAGGGCTGCGTCATCAAGCACACCGCCTGCCCCAAAGAGATGTTTCAGGTCACGCTGCGAGCAAAGCCCTACGACAGCGAGGAAGCGTGCATCGCGGCCGTGCTGCACGGCGACGTCCGCCCCGGCGACGCGGTCTTTATCCGCTATGAGGGTCCGCGCGGCAGCGGGATGCCCGAGATGTTCTATACCGGCGAGGCCATCTGCGCAGACCCGGCGCTCGCTTCCAGCGTAGCTCTCATCACCGACGGGCGCTTTTCCGGTGCAAGCCGCGGCCCGGTCATCGGCCACGTCAGCCCCGAGGCTGCTGTCGGCGGGCCGATCGCGCTGGTGGAAGAGGGCGATCTGATCCGCATCGATGTTCCCGGCCGCGTGCTGGCGATCGTCGGCGTGAAGGGCGAGGAAAAAACGCCCGGCGAGATCGACGCCATTCTTGCCGCGCGCCGCGCGCGCTGGCAGGCAAAGCCGCCCAAATACAAAAAAGGCCTGCTCAAGCGTTATGCCGAGCATGCCGTGAGCCCCATGAAGGGCGCCTATATGGAATGATCCTGACCGACAAAAAATGGGATGTACCGCGCGGTACATCCCATTTTTCATCATTTTTTCAGCTTTTCCAGCTCGCCGAGAAGGCCGTCGCCGACCGCTTTGAATTCCTCCGCACTCAGCGTCACCTTCGGCAGCGTATCGGTAAAGGGTCCGCCCCACTGCAAACCGTCCCGATGCTTCGGAACGAGGTGCACATGGAAATGCGAAACGATATCGCCGTAGATCGCGTAGTTGATCTTATCTGCCTTCGTGTAGTTCGCGATCGCGTGCGCCACGAGGGAAACCTCGGCAAAAAAACCGCTGCGCTGCTCGTCATCGAGCTCGAACATCTCGTCGTGATGGTCTTTGAGCGCCACGACGCAGCGACCCTTGTGCTTCTGGTCATTGAAAAGATAAACATCCGACCACTGAAGCTCGGTCAGCGGCGTCATCAGCGCCAGCAGCCGCTCGTCCTTTTCGCAGTAAAAGCAGCTCATCCGCTTTACCTCTGCACTCTTCCGGTGCCGTCGCCGCCCATGAGCTTGGTCACGTCGGAAACATTCACGCGGTTGAAGTCGCCGATGATCGAGTGCTTCAGGCAGCTCGCTGCCACGGCAAACTCCAGCGCGGACTGCTTGTCCTCATAGTGGTTGAGACCGTAGAGCAGGCCGCCGGCAAAGCTGTCGCCGCCGCCGACGCGGTCCACGATGTCGCGAATCTCGTACTTCTTGGAAACGTAGAAGTCCTTGCCGTCGTTCAGGCAGGCCGCCCAGCCGTTCCAATCGGCACTGTGGCTCTCGCGCAGCGTGATGGCGATCATCTTCATATCGGGATACGCCGCGAGCACTTTGTCGCCGAGCGCCTTGTACTTTGCGCGGTCCAGCTCGCCGGACTCGACGTTCACATCGTCCACGGTGATCTCAAGGGACTTCTGCACGTCTTCCTCGTTGGCGATGGCCACATCGACATACTTTGCGATCTCGCGCATGACCTCGCTCGCCTTCTTGCCGTACTTCCAGAGGTTCTTGCGGTAGTTGAGGTCACAGGAGACGGTGATGCCGCGCTTCTTCGCCTCCTTGACGGACTCGACGGAAAGCTCCATCGCGCTCTCGCTGATGGCGGGCGTGATGCCCGTGATGTGGAACCACGCCACACCCTCAAAAGCCTTGTCCCAGTCGATATCGCCAGGCTTGGCCAGCGCGATGGCAGACCACGCGCGGTCATAGACAACCTTGCTCGGGCGCTGGTTCGCGCCGCCCTCGAGATAGTAGATGCCCATACGGCCCTCGCCCGTGACGATGCGCTTGGTATCCACATCGAAGCGGCGCAGCTCCGCCTTGCAGGCGTCCGCAATGGCATTGTCGGGCAGAACGGTCAGGAACGCTGCGTCCTCGCCGTAGTTGGCAAGGGAGACGGCCACGTTGGCCTCGCCGCCGCCGAAGGTGGCCTCGAGCATCGGGGACTGGAAGAAGCACTCCTGTCCGGGCGCCTTCAGGCGCAGCATGATCTCACCGAAAGTCAAAAATTTCATCGTTCGTTCCTCCCTTACTTCTGCAGCAGGTGGACGGCAAAGCCGCCGAATTCCTGCTTGAGATACACCGCGACCATCTTCTCGCCCTTGTACTTGGCCGTGGACTCGTCAAGCGTGAAGCCGTTCTTGGCAAGCTCCGCCGCCGCGCGGGGAATGGAATTGGTCTTGACCGCAATGTGGCCGTTCTTGCCAAGGTAGGGGGTCTTCATGACCTCCACGCCGTTGCCGGCGAAGTTGGAGCTGTTGCCCTCCTTCACGCCGAAGCCGAAGGCCGCGTCGAGCGCGCGGCACACCGAGAGGGACTCCTCCGCGTCGCCGGCGTTCACGCCGACGTGCGCGATCTCAAAGCCGAGCGCGGTCCTGCGCGCCTCCTTGCAGAGGCTCGTGATCTTGTCGAAGTTGTGCGCGGCGATGTCCGCCTTGGCGCACAGCCAGCTGCCGCCGACGGCATGGATGAACGGCGCGGAGATATACTCGGCAAGGTTCTTGTCGTTCACGCCGCCGGTGGGGATGAACTTGATGCCGCCGAAGGGACCGGAGAGCGCCTTCATTGCGCTCAGGCCGCCGTAGACGTTCGCCGGGAAGAACTTCACGACCTTCAGGCCGTGGGACATCGCGGCCATGATCTCGGTCGGCGTGACGCAGCCCGGGGTGATGGCGACGTTGTTCTCCACGCACCAGCTCACGACCTCCTCGCTGTAGCCCGGGGAGACGATGAACTTTGCGCCGCAGGCGACGGCCTTCTTGCACTGCTCGAGTGTGATGACCGTGCCCGCGCCCACGAGCATGTCGGGGCATTCCTTGGCGACTGCCGCGATGGAATCGGCGGCTGCCGCCGTGCGGAACGTGATCTCCATCACGTCCACGCCGCCCGCAAGCAGCGCCTTAGCAGTCGGCACCGCATCCACCGCGTCGTCGAGCACGACGACGGGCACCACTGCCGCGTTATAAAGTTTTTCTAATGTTGTCATATTTTTTACCTCCCGCCCTTGCGGGCAAACAAGTTGAATAATTACAGGTGATTGACCGGATAGCGAGGAGTTCTCCCTTCCAGTACGTCCACAACGTTCTGCGCCGCCTTGGTCTTGAGCTCCGTTACGCCCTCCGCCGTGGAGTAGGCCGTATGATCGGTCAGCACAACATTGTCAAGCTGGCAGAAGGGCGACTGCGCACCGAGCGGTTCGTGATTATGCGTATCAAGCCCCGCCGCAAGAATGCGGTGTCCGCGCAGCGCGTCGAGCAGATCCTCGTCCTTGACGAGCGGACCGCGGCTGACGTTGATGAGGATCGCCGTCGGCTTCATCAGTGCAAGCGTCTCCTTGCAGATCATGCCGTTTGTCTCAGCATTGGCGTGCAGATGGAGGGAGATGATATCGGAAATGCGGAACAGCTCCTCCTTTTCCACCTTGCGCACGCCGATCTCAGCCAACTGCTCGGCGCTGATATAGGGATCGTATGCCACGACCTCGGCAAAACCGAAGCCGCTGACCTTGCGGATCAGCGCGCGCGCGATGCGTCCTGCGCCGATGACACCGAGCGTTTTGCCCTTCAGCCGGAAGCTGTCTGCCTGAATGTTCCATTTCCCCTCGCGGACCTCGCGGTCGCGCAGTGGGATATGACGCAGGCAGGAAAGCATCAGCGCCAACGCATGGTCGGAAACATCCTCCATGCAGTAATCGGGAACATTGGTGACCTGAATGCCTGCGGCGGTCGCCGCATCCAGATCGACATTCTCAAAACCGACACCGTAGCGGCTGATGACCTTGCATTTTCTCAACCCTGCAACCGCCTCGGCGGTCATAGGTGCAAGGTCAAGCAGTACGGCGTCCGCATCCGCACACTGCGCGGCGATATCCGCAGCGCTTTCGCAGTGGCAGAGCTTCAGCTCTGCACCGGCCTTTTCCAGAATGGCGCGCTCGATCTCATAGCTCGCATGGCGCTCATCGCTGACACAAACAAGATATTTTGCCATTGCTTCCCCCCGCCTTTACTTGACAAGATAGCCGCCGTCAACGGGGATGACCGCACCATTGAGATAGTCGGAGGCGTGGGAGGAAAGGAAGATGGCCGTGCCCTTCATGTCGTCCGGCGTGCCCCAGCGGTGTGCGGGGATACGGTCAGTAATTTCCTGATAACGGGGATTGCTGGGGTCGGTCAGGGCTGTGTTCATCTCAGTATCCATATAGCCGGGAGCAATGCAGTTGACGGTAATGCCCTTACCCGCCAGTTCATTGCACAGCGCCTTGCTGAACTGTGCCACGCCGCCCTTGGAGGCTGCATACGCCGGAACGGTAAAGCCGCCGAAAAAGCTGAGCATGGAAGCGATATTAACGATCTTGCCGTAGGGCTGCTCTTTCTTCAAAAATTCGCGCGCTGCCATCTGACTGAGGTCAAACGGCGCGGTGAGGTTGACCTCGATCACGTCGTTCCAATCCTCAAGAGGAAAATCGGGGCTGGGATAGCGGCGCTGGATGCCGGCGGCATTGATGATAATGTCGAGTCCGCCGAGCAGCGCGACGGCCTTCTCAAAGCCGGCCTTGCGCTCCTCCGCGCTGGCGAGATTCGCCTTCACGCCCTGGCAGGAATAGCCCTTGGCGCGGAAGTCGGCCGCCACCTGCTCGACCTTATCGCTCGAGCCGAAGATAACGACGGAAGCGCCCGCTTCCATCAGGCCCTCGGCCATGCCGTGGCCGAGACCGCGGGTACCGCCGGTCACGATGGCCCGGCTGCCCGTCAGATCAAATAAATTCGTCATGGAAATTCTCCTTCTTTATCAAATCAGCGCGCGGAATTGAAGTTTTCCAGCGCAGGATCCAGCACGGCGAGGTTATAGCTGCGGCTGGAGTGGCTGTGCGCAGCAAGTACCCACAGGTAGGAGTTGCGCGTGCCGGGGCTCGCGACCGTCGGGTGATAGCCCACGGGAGCCTCCACCATCGTGCCGGAATGCACCGTATGCGTCACGATGTCCTCCACCTCACCGCTCTTGAGATAGCTGATATGAAAGCCGAAGTGCGGCAGCGGCATACCGAAGTAGCAGTAGACCTCTTCAAGATCCTTTTCGTGCTGGTGCGGAGGCCAGCTGGTCCATGCGCCCTCGCCGCCCCATGTAAGGCCGCAGATCAGGCGGGATGCCTCATCCTTGTCCGACAGCGTCATCATGACCTCGCGCTGACCGATGCCCTCGCCATGGATCTGATGGATGTCGCCGACCGGCTGGGAGAGGTCGAAGCTGCGGAAGAACGCATGGCCGATGCCCTCATACACCGCACCGGCGATGTAGAAGATGCAGTCCTCCAGCGCGGTAATAGTCACGCTGTCGCCGCCCGGGATATAGAAGGCGTCAAACTGCTTCATCGTCTCGTTCAGCACGGCATGACCGGAGAGCTTCGCAGCGCCCTCAATGAGCACGGGATGCAGCTCAAGCTTGCCGGAGGAGAGCGTATAGCTCTCACCCTTGGGCAGGTTTAGACGATAAATGTATTCCTCGCGGCATTCGCTCTTATCCGGCGTGATGACCGCGTGGAAGCCGGGTTCCTCAGGAGACTGGACGCTCCACGTCTCCATACGGGCCTTGTTTTCAAGATTACGCATTATAAAGCCTCCTTACAGCAGAAATGTACTAAGTGCGGGAATAAATACGACCAGGAAGAAGAAGCCGACATAGCCGATGAAGAACGGCCACTGTCCGTGGACGATCTTGCCCATCGACAGCTTAGTGACGGAGGCGGCGGAGAAAATATTGACCGCGACCGGCGGAGTCATGGTGCCGACCACATTGGCGATGGAAACGATCATACCGAAGTGGATGACATTGACGCCCAGCGCCTGCGCCACCGGCCAGAGCACGGGAACGAGCAGGACCGCCGTGGCAATGCCCTCAAGGAAGGTGCCGAAGATCAGCAGGATAACGGCCACCACCAGGCAGTACATCGTGGCGGACAGATGCATACCGACAACGAAATCAACAAGCTGCTTGGAAATGCCGGCGTAGGCGAAAAGCCACGCAAACGCGGTAGAGGTCGCGATGATGAAGAGCGTCATCGCCGAGCTCTTGGCGGAGTCAACAAAGATATCAAAGAGATCGGACCACTTCAGCTCGCGGTAGATGAACATGCCCGCGATGAAGGACCACACGACCGCGATGGCAGAGGACTCCGTCGCGGTGAGCAGGCCGGAGTAAATGCCGCCGAGGATGATGATGGGCAGCATCAGCGCGGGGATGGCCTTGAGGAAGCTGATGCAGAATTCCTTGAGGTTGAAGTGGATCTCATCTTTCGGCCACTGCTCCTTGTGTGCAAGGACAATGACCACGATCATCAGAACGATCATGATGCCGATGCCGATGCCCATACCGGATTTGAACATATCGCCGACGGAGGCGCCGGTGATCGTTGCGTAAACGACCATGATGATACTCGGCGGAATGATGGGGCCGAGGCCGCCGGAAACAACCAGAAGGCCGGCCGTGCGGTCGCCGGGATAGCCCATGCGGACCATGTCGCCGTAGAGCATCGTGCCGATGGCGACGACCGTTGCGGGCGCGGAGCCGGAGAGCGCGGCGAAGAACGCGCAGGCCAGAACCAGCGTCAGCGCCATGCCGCCGCGCACGCCGCCGATGATGGAGCGTGCAAACTCGCAGATGCGGCGGGAAATTCCGCCCTTGGTCATCAGGTTGCCCGAAAGGACAAAGAACGCGATGGCCATGATGGAGGTGGAGTCCAGGCCGCCGAAAATACGCTGGGCAACGGTGTTGATGGAAACGGTGATGTCAGGGCTGCCGGCAATGGCGGCCATCGTGGACACGCCGAGCGACAGCGCGATGGGGACGCCGAGGATCAGAAGCAGCGCAAAGCCGCCGAACATCAGTAATGCTGTCATGCTTCTACCTCCTCTTTCATCTCGTCTTCAGGCTTGTTGAAGTGAACGATCATGCTGACAAGCTCGCCTGCCTGCACCACGGCGATCAGGCCGAAGCCGAGCACCAGCGAAAAATACGGAACGGACATCGGGATGCCGAGACCCGGAGAGGTCTGGCCAATCGCCGCCTGCTTGAGCACCATGGCGAAGCTCGCCTTGGTCATGATCGCGGCAAACGCGACCACAATGATCTGGGAGATGATGACGATCACCTTCTTGACCTTGCCCTTGAGCTTGTCCACAACGCCCTTGATGGCGATCTGCGTGCCGTCACGCAGGCCGAGCTCCGTGCCGAGCAGAACCATGTAGGCCATGGAATACTTTGCCGCCTCTTCAAAGCCGGAGACCGGGATCTTAAAGATATTGCGGTTGACCACCTGGCAGAAAATGGCGACGACCATGATGACGAACGCGATCACGATGATCCATTTTTCCAGGCTCTGCAATGCGTGCAGTACTTTTTTCATGTTTAGCCCTCCTGAACTGCGCTTTATACTGTTTTCATGCGTTTCAAAGGAAACGGGAGCCGCCGATCGCGGCTGCTCCCGTTTTTCTTATGTGCGGTTCGTGTTGCTGTCGATCCGTCGCTCTCAGTTGGCAACGCTTGCAATTGCCTCGTCAACGGCAGCCTGCCACTCGGGGTCGAAGGTGAAGCCCTTCTCCTCGGCCTTGGCCTGATAGGCGGCCTGCAGCTCGGCAACGTCGATATCATAGAAGTTCACGCCCAGATCCTTGAGCTTGGCGATGGCATCGTCATTGGCCTCATTGAGCAGGTTACGCTCATACTCGACACCCTCCTGAACGGCGGCAAGGAACGGCTCGCGAAGATCCTCCGGGATCTTGTTCCACGCATCGTCGCTCATGCAGAGGACGATGTAAACGAAGGCGTGCTGGGTGAAGGTGACGTTCTTGGTGACCTCATAATAGCCAGAGTTGAGGCAGTTGGCCGTTGCGTTCTCGCAGGCATCGATCGTGCCCTGCTGCAGCGCGGTGAACACGTCGTTGTAGTTCATGGCAACGGGCATGGCGCCGAAGGATTCGAACGCTGCCTGGTGATACTTGTTCTCCATGGTGCGGATGGTCACGCCCTTGAAGTCGGCCATGGTCTGGATGGGCTTGGTGGAGAAGGTGTTGCGGAAGCCGGACTCCTCAAAGCCGATGATGTGCAGGCCGAGCGCCTCAGCCTTTTCCTTGATGAGATCGCCGAGCTTGCCGTCAACGGCAGCGTGCGCCTCATCGGCGTTCTTCCAGAGGTAAGCCTGGTCAAGGATGCCCATCTCGGGGATGAAGTTGGTCAGCACGGAGTTCGCGCAGGTGGCGATATCCAGGCTGTTGTCCATCGCGAGCTCGACCGTGTCGCGCTCGCCGCCGAGGGAACCGCCGGCGAGAACCTCGATCTGGATGCGGCCGTCGGTCGCCTCGCTGACGAGCTCGGCGATCTTCTTACCGCCCTGAACAAAGGGAGCGGTCTCGGGGTCGACGAAGTGCATCTTAAGCGTAATGGTGTCCTGAGAGTCCTTGTCGGAATCGTCCGTTCCGGCGGCGTCGTCCTTCTTGTCGCCGCAGGCAACAAGGGAAAGCACCATCACAAGGGCAAGAAGCATTGCAATAAACTTTTTCATGATCTTTCTCCTCTTCTTTTTATTGGTTGGTGGATGGCTTTGTACTGTTGTCTGATGTATTTTGCAAATTCAGAATACATCAGACAACTCCGTTCGTCAATAGTTAATATTTAGTTCACAATGTTTTCTGTATTTCGTCCGATTTCTTTGCGCTTTTTTTAGTTTTTTTGCAAAAACGCACAGAAATTTCGTTAGGCATACGAAATCTCTGTGCGTTAGTTGTGTGATGACTCAAGGTATGGTGCGCTTTCAGCGCTTCGCCGCGCAGTTATCCCGAGAATGGACCATGGAATTGCGGCTGGTATTCAGGTGCGCGATCATGCTGTACTTTGCCCCCTCCGGGTCATGGCGGCGGATAGCGTCGACGATGCGCTGGTGTTCCATGCCGCTCTGGGAGCGGTGCTCATCGTTCGTCACCGTGATCACAACGCCGATCGCCGAGGCGATGATCGGGATGAGATTGGGCAGCACATGGTTTCCGCTGCATTCGGCAAGATACTGGTGGAACTTTGCGTCGGCGGCGGAATAATCCTCCTCCGCTTCGATCAGGCGCGTCGCCTCATCGCAGTATGCCTGCATCTGGTCGATCTGCTCGGGCGTTGCGCCGCGCGCAACGATCGCGCAGGTCTCCGGCTCAAGCATCAATCGAATATCCTGCAGGTCGAGCGCGAGATTCTCCGAGCCCTCTTCCATCATAAACGTCAGTCCGAGCGGGTCTTCCGGCACGCCGTTCTTCTCCGAGACAAACGTGCCCGCGCCCTGCCGCGCCGTTAAAATATTGCGGGCAACAAGGCGCTTGATCGCCTCGCGCAGCGTGCTGCGGCCCACGCCCAGCTCGCGCGCCAGATCATACTCGTTCGGCAGCTTGTCACCGGTCTTCATATCGCGGTCCAAAATGACCTGAATGATCTGATCGACTGCAAGATCGACGCGCGTTTTTCCCCCAACCGCTTTTTTCATACTCTGCCTTCTTTCCTGTATCGATTGTTTATTTGGTCTAGAGTATAATATGTCTGATGTATTTTGGCAAGTTCTTTTTTCTGCCGAGCGGATCCGGGGCTTTCACTTGTTAGAACGTACACTCATCGGGCGCACCAACAAAGCAGGCGACCCTGCAGAGCTGTAGTCTGCATAGCATTGTCGACCCACGACTACGCAATACTACACCTAACCTTACCTGTGTAGTATTGCGTAGCCGTACTCTTTCGCTTTAAGTTATGGCCGCGCCCTATCGGATATACGGACCAAATCTTGAAGTCTCGTGAGACTTCCTGATGTTTACGAGATATCCCTCGGCTATCTCATGTGCCGCACCGTCAAGGAAGGGCTGCCCCCCCGAGATGCTGCAAAAGATTCTTGGCCACGTCGATTATTCCACCACGGCAAACATCTATACCCATATCGACGCCGAAACGCTGGTATCCGCTGTTACAGACGCGTTACTAACAAGGCAAGAAAAGGGCAAAAAGAAAAAGCCTTGAAACCGTTCGGGTAATGTTCGTAGGGACACAAGTTGACACCATATCTTGCAAGGGGGCGGACAGCGTTTGCTGTCCGCTTTCTTGCGTTTTTTCTCTGCTTTTTTATTATGCGGGAAGCTGGAATACCTCACTCAAGGGCGGCGCAATGCGCGGCTGCGCCTCGCCCTGCTCCATC